>ODAI013753334.1_pt1 | contig 27698 bp, 28 predicted proteins | sample 1539321 | NCBI WGS metagenome assembly ODAI01 (sample SAMN02144231, study PRJEB22623) | gut metagenome | biome: sheep rumen | host: Ovis aries | place: New Zealand
AAGGCTTTCCAAATAGATATAAAGACCGTTAAGCCGTGAGGGTGGACGTACAGTTGGATCAGGTAAGGTTGCTACAATCGTTGAGTAATCTTAACAAACCTAGATTTTATGCAGCTTCCAGAGTTTCTCTGGAAGCTGTTTTTTTGTATACAATCTTGCTAAAATTGGTCTCTGGCTCTAATTTGGCTCTAAAAATATGGATAAATTCAGAGTCAAGCGAAAGTATTTCAAAATTCATATGTCGAGCTCGCTCGAACAAATGGATTTTGGAATACTTTCATTTGGCGGATATCTGCCAACGAGGAAACGATTTCGTTTCCGAGTCTTGACTCTGATTATATTCAGTATTTATGCGCCTTTGTAAGGTGAAGTCATGGTGCCAATTCTAGCTATGTTTTGTCGATCATAATTATATATACAACTTGTTTTTGTTATGTGTTAAAATAAAATAACAATGGTTGTCAAAATCATTGTTTATTCATCAGGAGTATCCAGAAAGGAGGATTCTATGGCTAATATTAGATCTGTTGAAGATTATAAGGAGTTTCTTAAAGAGAACAGAGAATTATTACACAAAAACGCTGTAAGAATCGAAGATCTTCCTCCGGATGATGATTGGATCCTCGATGATGAATGGGATGAAATATACGAGCAAGAGGTTTTAAAGCGTGGGAAAGTATAATGTTGGTGAAGTCTGGTGGATTCATTTTCCATTTGGGGATAAGGTTTATGAAAAGCGTAGGTCAGCTATCGTAGTAGATGATGATACTATTGCAATTTTGGCTGTTTACGTGACCAGCAAAGATAAGGATAACCCATTCAGTATAGATATTGAAGACTGGCAGAGTACAGGACTAACTAAGCCATCATGGGCTAGAATAGACAAGATAGTAAGTATCACTGAGTGGTTCATGGATAGAAAGATAGGTAATCTTTCAGAACGAGATGCAGCCAAGATATTGCAATTGGTTGCAGAGATACAGACCAAGAGCTTCCATGAGTTTTCATTATTGGCAGTTCAGAATTCACAAGGACAGTTTCTACAGATTTATGATGAAAGATGGGAGTGCTGGCTGTTTCCATACACAAGAACTGCTGAAGATAATAAGTCGAATGTAGACCATTTTGCTAGTGAGTTACTTCATAAGGATATAGATACCACCTATGTTACAACTGCTAAACATTGCAAGTATTCTGTGAGCGATAAGATTTACAAGATTTATAATCATAAGCTTTATAAAGTTCAGATTGACGATATCCCTGATAACTTACCTGGTGATAAGTATAAATGGATGTCTATCGAAGACTTAGAGTCAGATGAGGCAATTATGGAAAAGAACGATGATATAATTGCCTTTGTTAAGACTAAGTGTTTGTGATATACTTTTTACAACGAACGAAAACTTTCGAGGTTTTCAGCGGGAGCGGTGCCAGCATCAATTCCGTTCTTGAAGATTTACCAAGAACACTTCGGTGTTCTTTTTTCGTACAATAAAAGAACGTATTTGAGCATAATTGGGGGAAGTAAATCACTATGCGCATTATTATTTGTGGACTAAATGGAGCAGGAAAAAGTACTTTGGGGAAAGCATTGGCAGGACGGCTTAATTATGAATTCAGAGATATAGAAGATTATTATTTTCCTAAGATAGATGATAAATATGAATACAGTATTCAGAGAACAGATGAAGAAGTAGCAGCTCTGTTGTTAAAGGACTTGGAAGAGAATGATGATGTTGTTCTTGCTTCAGTTCGTGGAAATTACAGTAAGCAGATAGAAAAACTATTTGATCTGGCAGTATACATAGATATACCAAAAGAAATACGAATGGCAAGAGTAAGAAAACGTTCCAATGATAAGTTTGGAAATCGCATGCTACCTGGAGGAGACCTGTACGAGAGTGAAGAACGTTTCTTTAAAATGGTGGAGGCCAGGTCTGATGATCATGCTAAGAAATGGCTAATTGATTTATCTTGTCCTGTGATTTATATAGATGGACGTGCTGAAACGGAAAACAATGTCACAATGCTTGTTCAAAATTACTTGGGGAAGAGACTATATGTTAAGACTTGAGAAGATAAATGGTAAAAATGTTTGGGATATATTAAAACTATCTGTTAATGAAGACCAGAGAGAATTCGTCGCTTCTAATGAGGTTAGTATCATAGAGGCTTACACGACTATTACCAATAATGGTTATGCATTTCCATTTGGGATTTATGATGATGATACACTTGTGGGTTTTGAAACTACAGTGTTAAAAAAACAGAGGATGAATAATGAACAATGAATCATTTAATTCAAAAAGAATTGCCGAAGGGTACGCAAAAAGACCTTGGTTACATAAAGGTGTAATTGACAGGTTTAGAAAAGATTGTGATTTGCCCGAAGATTATATGTTCAGTAATGGACTTGATGTTGGCTGCGGTGCAGGGCTGTCAACTAAAGCGCTGAAGCTTATTTGCAGGCATGTGACAGGTACAGATATTGCAGAATCAATGGTAGAGGTCTGCAATGAATTATATGGATCAGACGAAGCCTATAGTTTTTATACTGCCAAAGCAGAAGATACTTTGATACCTGATGAAAAGTATGATGTGGTATCAGCAGCAGGGATGGTCAATTGGGTTGATGAAAAGAAATTTATGGAAAATCTCATCAAAGTGACCAAAGATGAGTGTTTTATTATAATTTATGATTTCTGGATTACAGATAAAATGAAGAATGTTCCCGAATATACAAGTTGGTATCAGGATGAGTATTTGAAACGATTCCCTAAGCCGCCGCGTAAAGAGAATATTTGGACGGATGCAGACTTAATAAGTGGCCTGAAAATGTATAAGCAGATCAATTATGAACTCATTCATTCTTTTAGTTTGGACGACTTTATAGACTTTATGATGATACAATCCAACGTTAATGCCAAGATTGAAAGTGGTGAGATGGCTGAATCGCAGGTTAGAAGCTGGATGAAGGATACTTTATCTCCGATTTTTAAAGATAAGGAGCAAGAACTAGTTTTCGATGGCTATACTTGGTATATAAAAAGATAATACATGAGATATGTGCGAATAGAAACCACGTAAAATCAAGGCTTTTAAAATAGATATAATTAACGTTAAGCCGTGAGGGTAGACGTACAGTTGGATCATGTAAGGTTGCTACAATCGTTGAGTGATCTTAACAAACCTAGATTTTATGCAGCTTCCAGAGTTTCTCTGGAAGCTGTTTTTTTGTTTAAATGGATGCGACCGATGCGCAGAAGTATTATGCAAGCTAAAACTTGCGCACATCGGCGCGCAAAGAGTTGCAAAGCAAATCTTTGTTATGTATGAAAAATTAATAAGCTCAGATAAAATGCCGATATATTTTATGTAAAAAAATAAAAACAACAAGAATACCGGATATTGGAACAAAAACATGAATAAACTTTAATCATCAACGGGGGTATTGGAATGGATATGTTTTTAATGAATGTAAATGGTATTTTTAGGGAAAAAGTTGGTAAATCAGAGTATTATTCAAATGAAAACAGAGGAGGTAGTCCTCATACCAATAAGGATAAATTAGATATAGATGGGGATACCATTGAGATATCAGATGAAGCTTATGCAGCGCAGCAAGATAATCAAATGACTGCAACTTCAGGTGAAGATATATTGGGAATATCAAAGGGAGATAAAGAAAACACATTTATAATTCACTTTTCGGATTCGGCAATGGTGAGCAGAGCGGTTTCACGCGGCTATATTACCGTTAATGGAAGCAGAATAGAATTAACGGATGAAATTAAGGAAAAGATGAAAGAAATTAGTGAACAGGCCGAAGAAGACAGAAAGGCAGCTTTTAACGACTATGTTTTGCAACATGAACTGGCAGTATCTTTGATGCAAGAAGAAGCATGGGAAAAAGCTGCAGAGGAATCTGCGGAGGCTATAGCGATTGCTGAGAAGATATCGAGTGGAAGACCTATAAGGAGTAGCGAGGCTCAAAAGCTTATGGAATTCGATCCGCAGTTATATGCAATGGCAATGAGTGTGGCTGCGATGACAAAAAATCAAGAAAAGCAGGAATTTATCAGGAGTGATCAAAAACCCAAAATTCATCAAAGAAGCGTAGAAGGCGTTGACTGGTCTCAGTTTGAATGGAAAACATATGATAGCCGAATTACGGTATCGACGGAAGATAACGAAGTAGAAGATGTTTATGAGGGAGAGATTATATTGAATCCCGGTCGCTCTACAAATGATGTAAACAATACTGTATAATAAAACCTGCTTGATATAAACATACATACATATTTTGAGTAGGGCGATGAAAAAGAAGATTATAGTTTTAGATGGAATTTTTATATATATGATACTTTTTATGCTTCTGGCGTTGTTTTTTCATAAAATACCGCCGATAGCATGGCTTTGGGAAAATGTTTTCGGAGGTAATATTTTTTTCCCGCTTAGCGTCTGCTTGTTGTTTGAAATGATCATGGCTATTGTGACGATCGGTGCCACAATGCGCTGTTTGGTATCGACTCGCAAATATGAAAGAGAAGAGGCAATTTCACTTGCAAGGTTACAGATGCTTGTCAGAGTGGCGCAGATACCGGCATTTGTCATTATTTTTATTGCAGGTGTGATCGGAGTTCTAACGATTTTTACTATAGGAATCTCGCTGGCTTTGGCATTTTTTGATCTTATAAGTATCATTGTTACCGGGATTTGCTCTGTGGGTGTATATAGTGTTCTTGCCAAGGCAGGGCTTATCACCGATAAAGAGCGCATCAAATATTCGTTGGCGAGCTTTATCTATTTTGCTGATGTAGCTACTGCAATTTCCTGTTACGAGAATTTCGAACATGAAATCGATAACGAAAATTATGACTGGGATGGACTTAACAAAGAATGATATTTTAAATGAAATGTGAAACAGAGGAATATGCATGGAAGACAGTATTAAGATAATTCCGCTTGGCGGATTTGACAAGATTGGTATGAATATCACTCTGATAGAGTCTTCGGACAGCATAATCGCAATCGACTGCGGTATGTCTTTTCCGCCAGATAATCTGCCCGGTGTTGCGGCGATAATACCCGATGTGAGCTATCTTAGTGAGAATAGAGATAAGTTTAAAGGAATAGTTCTTACGCACGGTCATGAGGATCATATAGGTGCGCTTCCGTATGTTTTTGACGGAATCAACGTGCCTGTTTATGGCACTCCGCTTACGATTGCCATGGTGGAAAAGAAATTTCGGGACTTTGGGATAAAAAAAGTAAAGACAAAAGCGATAAAGTTTGGAAGTACCATAGTTGTAGGTGATTTCAAGATTGAATTCATCAGAGGAAATCACAGCATACCGGATTCGGCTATGCTGGCAGTCTATACATCTCAAGGAATAATCTTTAACACAGGCGATTTTAAATTTGACATGTCCCCTGTAATGAGCAAAACGGCAGACCTTGCCAGATTAACGGCGATAGGAACCAAGGGCGTTCTGGCAGTTTTATCTGATAGCACAAATGCCATGCAGAGCGGCTTTTCCAGATCGGAGCGATATGTAAACGATCAGCTCGACAGATTTTTTAATATGTATCGAAAAAACAGGCTTATCATCGTAACTTTTGCGACCAACATGGAAAGAGTTCAGCAGATAATAAATCTCGGTCTTAAATATGGGCGTAAAATAGCACTTGAAGGAGATCTTCTGCTTGATGTCTTTTCGGCGGCCCGAAAGCTGGGATATATCAATATTCCCGATAATATGCTTGTGGAAAACGATATGCTTGATAATTGTAAGGATGAAGAGCTGATATTCCTAACTACCGGAAACCACGGCGAATCCGTAAAATGTATCTCTGAGATCGCGGCAGGGAATAATCCCGTCATCAGGATAAAGAAAAATGATGTGGTCCTTTTCAGTTCGGTCACAATACATGGAAGTGAGCTTGAATTTAGTCATACTATAAACAGCCTTGAGGAGCAGGGGGCCAGAATAGAATTTCAGGATCTTCATGCTACGGGACATGCTTGCGCCGAAGAGCTAAAGCTGTTATTTACAATGCTTCATCCCAAATTTGTTATCCCCGCTCACGGTGAGTACAGATACAGGCGTGAAGCCAAGAGAATAGCCATGGAAGTGGGAATATCGTCTGATGATGTATTTCTCATAAAGAATGGCGATATTATTGAGCTAAAAGAGGACAAATGCGAGATCGTAGGCAAGATTCCTTTAAATGAGATACTTATTGATGGCAGGGAAAAGAGTAAGATTGACAACCTGGTTATCTGCGACAGAATGAGACTGTCGGAGTCAGGCGTAGTCATAATCGAGATATGTATTGATAAAAAAACCGGAAGATGCGTGTCAGATCTTAATATCAGGTGCAGAGGATTTCTTGATGAAGAGAAATTCAGTGAGATATCGGACGAGCTAAAAGACCTCTCAATGAAGGAAATATCAAGGTTTCTTGGGCAGGGAGTAAGGGATGAGCGCATCAGTAATGGCATTACCGCTTTAGCAGAAAATTTTATCAAAGAAAAATGCGAAAAAACACCAATAGTTATTGCTTTTGTAACAAATGTCATGCTATAATTTGTATACAAAATGGACTTGGTTACAATATATAGCTGAAAGGCAATGCTTTTATGAAGCGGATTACGTCGGTTTTTTATTCGGAATCGAGTATTTCGAGTCGTGAAAAGAAATATATATATGTGACAGAATATGAAGAGGGGGCTTAGTATGCCTTATTTTCATGTTCTGTCATTTTTTTGATATAAGAAGGCGGAAGCGGCAATGTCATTTTCTATTGAGACATTTTTGTTTGTTACAATAATATTAATATTGTTCTATCTGATAAAAAAAGCAAGGGCAGTGATATTACTTGCAGCAAGTCTGGTATTTATTTATCACCTTGATGTAGGCTCATTTATATGGATTTTGGCGGTAACGGCGATAGTTTACGGTATTGGAATCGCAGAAGATAAGCTCATTGAGCGCATAGAAAAAAAGAAAGATAAGAGTGCGGTTACACTGAAGATTTTGGTAGTGGCAAGCGTTGTGCTGTGTGCGGTACTTCTTTTTGCCCTAAAAAATATCGCAAGATGGGGAGAGCGGGATGATGCTCTTATAAAAATCCTTTTACCTATCGGTTTTTCATACTATATCTTTCAGGCAATATCCTATATTGTGGATGTGTACAGACGTAAGGCCAAAGCGGAAAAGAATCCGATAAATTTCGCACTTTATATGTGCTATTTTCCAAAGTTCGTAAGCGGACCGATTGAGAGATCCGATACCTTTTTAAAGCAGATAAAAGAGCTTTCGGGAGTCAGATTATTTGAGAATAAGCGCTTTTCAATTTCTTTTTCAACCATAATCTACGGATACTTCCTTAAAGTGGTTGTGGCTGACAGACTGGCTTTTTTTACAACAAGATTATTAAATGATTCTGCAAGATTCGGAGCAGCATGGCTGTTTCTTGGAATGGTCATGTATTCGATTCAGATATATTGCGACTTTGCGGGATACAGTGCGGTTGCGATAGGAATATCAAATCTTTTTGGAATAGAACTTACCGAGAATTTTCATGCTCCGTACCTTTCAAGGAATATCAGCGAGTTCTGGAGAAAGTGGCATATATCCCTATCAAGGTGGCTTAGGGACTATATATATATTCCGCTTGGAGGAAGCAGGAAGGGAAATGCACGAAGATTTTTGAATACCGCGATCGTGTTTATCATATGTGGTATCTGGCACGGAGCAGATGCAAGTTTTCTTGCATGGGGACTGCTTCACGGATTCTATGTGATGGCATTTGGACTTTATTCTGAAGCAAAAAGAAAGCGAGCGACCGGTAAAGAACCGGCATCTATCATGAATGTTGCAGGAATGGTTTTCACATTTTTGATTGTTTCGTTTGCATGGATCTTTTTCGGTGCGCCAAATATTGGCAGTGGTGCCTGCTATGTCGGAAGAATGTTGTCAATGACACCCGGGGGTGATTCTTTTGCGGCACAGGCGGCAGATATCGGAGCATCGAGACGAGATATGATACTACCGATCTATGGAGTGGTTGTTCTTGCGCTCGATCTGCTGATAGCAAGAAAAGATAAGAGGATAGGAAGAGCTATGCAGGGGATTCCTGATGTTGCACGATATGCTATTTTGTATGGAATGATCATGGCAATCCTGCTGCTTGGAATATATGGACCGGGGTACAATGCAAGCAGTTTTATGTATGTGAATTTTTAAAATGCGATAAAAAGCATGTTGGTGGAATTAGATGTTAAAAAGGTTTTTTGACAATAGATTTAGGATTTTGTTTGTGATCGTCACAATCTTTTCCGTATGGTATTGTGACGGCGTTTTGAGTATAAAAAATGACGACGGTGTTATGCAGGCTGCAGCAATGTATCATCAGCCGCGATGCACTGTTGATGTTGTGATGATGGGATCAAGTCACGTTCACTATGCGATAGATACGGGCAAGCTCTGGGACGATTATGGTATTTCGGCATATGACTACAGCGCCGCCGAGCAGCCGCTTTGGATCACATATTACTATCTGAAGGAACTATGCAAGTCGCAGAAGCCCAAGGTTCTTGTGCTTGACATGTATTCGCCTGCATTCCAAAAAGATGATTATCAGTATAAATGGATGCTTCCAAATGCACTTGGAATGCGCTTTTCGCTAAATAAGATGGAGATGTTTAAGGCAAGCGTTGAAAAAGAGCATTTTTCTGAGTTTTTCCCAAGCTTTGCAGTCTATCATGGGAGGTTAAGCGGGCTTACCGCAGATGACTTCACATATCCGTTCAGAAAATATAAGTATCTTAGGAACTTTAAGGGCTTTAAGCCAATGACCAAGGTGACGCCGCAGACAAGGCCGACGATAACGCAGACAAACAGCGAAGATCTGACTGAGAAATCCGCGCTCTACCTTCGGAAGATAATCGACTATACGAGGGAAAAAGGCATCGATATGTACATGATCGTGACGCCGTATGTGGTTACCGATGAGCAGGAGCTTGTATATAACAGGTTAAAAGAGATCGCGCAGGAGAATAATATCGGATTTACAAACTACAACCATGATTACGACGAGATAGGACTTGATTTTGAAAAAGACTTTATGGATGAATCGCACCTAAATTATTATGGGGCAGATAAGTTTACAGGGTATCTCGGAAAAGATATCACAGACAGATTTGAGCTTCCCGACCACCGCGGAGATAAGAAGTATAAATCATGGGAAGAGAACAGCCGTGAGATAAAAAAGAGTGTAAGCGACTGAAGCTATAGAATGAGAGAGAATCTTGTTTCATTGAAAAATGAGGCAAGGTTCTTTTTTTTAAAAAATATTACCCTTGACATGTATCGAAACCCGATATAGTATGTAGATGAACGATATATATAGATTTGCGATATAAGGAGGTCAATATGGCTGTAGATAAGTCTCTTTTGACAGGTAGCAGTACAATGCTGGTTTTAAAACTACTCTCGGAAAAAGATATGTACGGATATGAAATGATAGATACTTTAAGAAAAAAATCACAGAACGTCTTTGAGTTTAAGGCAGGTACTCTTTACCCCCTTCTCCATGGACTTGAGGAGAAAGGAATGCTCAAATCATATGAGCAGGAATTTCTAGGCAAGACAAGAAAGTATTACAGTATCACCAAGGAAGGAAGAAAGCTCTTAAAGAGCAAGACAGAGGAGTGGAAGGAATATTCCGGCGCAATTGCAAGCGTATTGGCTTATGGTGTATAAGTCTGCCGGCAAGAATGCTTATTCGAAGCATGTAGATATAAGTAGAGGATAGATATAGAAAAAGAGATGTACTGAGAATATTAAGGAGGAGCAAACGTTATGTCAGCATTAATTTCGATAATAGTGTTTGGCAATAGCATAGGTTTATGTCAGATGTTCTTGGTAGCTGTTTTGCTTGTGTGGTTGTGTATATTTTGTATAACAGGCGATCGCTATGATATGAGAAGTGACGTACTTGCAAGTATTGAAGGAATTTGTACCGAGGATTCTGTACGAAAAGAAGAAAAGAATGTACAACAAACGAGAGATAAATATATAGACAGTGATAAAACTAAATTGAGGAAAAAACTAAAAGAGGAACAAGAAGAGGATTGCGGGAGTAATCCGCAAACTGTAGATAAAAAAGCAGTCTGATACATGAAAATGCTGTAGGGAAAAGGAAAAGTGTTACAGCGTCGCCGCGGGGAAAAGATAAGAGAGAAAATATAGTATATAGAAAAGAGAGAAAAGCATCGGCGATGGAGGGCTAGTATGGAAGAATATATAAAGATGTTACTTGAGCAAGTGAGATTTCAAAAAGCTCACAAAGCAATAGGTGACGAACTCAGATCGCATATAGAAGACCAGATAGAAAACAATATATCGGAAGGAATGGATAAAGAGACAGCGGAAAAAACAGCTGTCGAAGATATGGGAGACCCGGTTGAAGCAGGAATTGCACTTGATAAAGTGCACAGACCGCAGGTTGCGTGGGGAGTTATTGTTGCAGCGATTCTCGTTGGTATCGTGGGAATAGTAATTAAGTTCTTTTTAAGCAATGTACCCTCATCAACGTACGATGGAATGGCCATTTACATACCGGGGAAAATGATACTTGCAGATGATACCGGTTATTACATACACTATGTCATTTACGGAATCGCTGTAATGCTGATCATGTATCTTGTAGATTATACAACGGTTGCGAAATATTCCGAGATAATAGCGGTTATACTACTTTTTTCTTACTCAATGGACACTTTTATAGATAAAAGAATAGCAAGTTTAGAAGCAAACGGTGATGTGATTCCAAACATATATAGATCTTTATCAGGATTCTTTAGCGGATCGGGATCAAGAGTCTTTTTACTTGTACCGCTTTTTGCAGGAATAATTTATAAGTACAGGGGACAGAAATACAAGGGACTTATAAAATCACTTATCTGGATAGTGGTTATAGGCCTGGTTTCTATCGGAAGATATCAGCAATTTCGTGCGACAGTTATCGTGATCTGTTTGCTGGCGGAGCTTACCATAGCAATACAGAAAGAATGGATAAAAGTTCCGAAAGCAAGGACCATCGTATCAATATGGTCTTTATTTGCAATAATTCCCATAGTAATAATCAGGTTCATGTATAACAGCAGGCTTTTAAGCATACATAAAATGAATGTTGTAAGAGCGTTTTTGGCTCCCGATACTTCCAAGAATCAGGCAAAAGAGATCTTGAGTGGTGTAAAGGCTTTTGGCAGCGGCACAGTGAGTTACTTCGGAGGAAAGCTGACTGCATCAACAAGTTCGCTTGTAAGTTCAGGAGTTTTTTCACATTATATTGAACGAGAAAGCTATGTTATCACTAAGATTGCGGCGGTTCTTGGAGGTGCATTGACATTTGCTGTCATTGCCGCTGTAGTAGCTTTGATCGTTTTTGGATTTGTAACAACCGCAAGGACAAAGAATCAGTTGGGAGTTGTAATGGGAAGTGGCTGCATGATGTGGCTGATCATAAATGCGATTTTTAATATAGGTGTAGGTACCGGATTGTTGCCTTCATTTTATCACACATCTTTTTTACCGTTCATATCAGACCACAAGGTAGTCGCATCCTATGCCTTTCTTGGAATAATACTCAGTATATACAAATACAAGGATGCTTATCCGCAGCACATTGACATAACAATTTACAGTAAGTCAAAAATCTCGAGTCGTGAAATACAAGACTAAATAATAAAGACACAATGACAAATGGCACGATACAAGGAGGATAAGGAAGAAATGGCTGAAGAACTGTCTCATGAAAATGAAAATAACGAATCAGTGGTACTAAAATTACTTTCGGAAAAAGATATGTACGGATATGAGATGATAAAAACTCTTAGAAAGAGAGCACAGAACGTTTTTGAAAAGAAGATCGGAATGCTTTATCCTCTGCTTCATGGGCTTGAGAGCAACGGGACTCTTAACTCATATGAGCAATATTGCCGCGGGAAGATGAGAAAGTATTACAGTATCGCCAAAGAGGAAAAACAGGAAGAGTAATAAGGCGTTACAGATAGGTTTTTAAGATGGAAGAGTATATTAAAAAACTGCTTGAGCAGGTGCGTTTTGAGAAAGCGCACAAGGCTATTGGGGATGAAATAAGAGCACATATAGAAAATCAGATAGAAGCGAATGTTTTAGACGGAATGGACAAAGAGACAGCGGAGAAAAAAGCTGTCGAAGATATGGGAGATCCCGTTGCAACAGGTCTTGAGCTTGATAAAGTGCACAGACCTCAGATGGCATGGGGCGTTGTGATCGTAGCCTTTTTTGTTGCAATCGTGGGAACATTGATTCATGTCCTTATGGCAAAAGATCCGGCTTTAGAGTATTTAAAGTATCGTAATGATATCGGTTCATTTATCATGTTTACTGTCAGCGGAATATCAGTAATGTTGCTGCTTTATCTTTTGGATTATATAACAGTTGCAAAGTATTCTAAGGTAGTAGCAACATGTATGATAGCCGTGTATATGCTTGGAATTTTTTTGCGTGATAAAGTTTACTTCATGCAACTGGAGTGGCTCGATAAGACGGGGCATAGGACGGGATGGGAAAACGCAGACTTTCCGTTACCGATAAAAGTGCTGGATTTAACCTCATCTTTTATGAATCCGCCTATGCTGTTACTTATTCCGCTCTATGCAGGGATAATCTATAAGTACAAAGGACAAAAGTATGATGGACTTATAAAATCAGTTCTTTGGTTAATTATTCCAAGTTATATTGTTAGTTATAGACATAACTATGTAATATGTTTGATATTTGTGCTCAGCATGCTTGTTCAGCTCACGTTTGCAATAAAAAAAGAATGGCTGAAAGTATCAAAGATACCTGTACTTATAACGTTATGGACTGCCTTCTCGGTGTTTCTGGGATTTGTTGCTAAAAAAGAATATGAGCGCGCAAGCGGAACTGTTCTTAGATGGGTCGGCGAGGATGGAAATCTGTATGAACGACCAACCATTAATGCAAATATAGATATAGTCAGGGCATATATGAAGCAGGTAAAGCTGTTTGGAAATGCATTGTTAAGCAGTTTGGGAGGAAAATCATATTCGCCTGCCCAGTATAGTATTTCAGATTCCGGAACCAGTATGATCCTTACATATATTCTGACGACAGGCGGACTGATTGTTGGAATAGTGGTTATAGCTACTGTAGCCGGACTTATTGTGTATGGACTTGTTACAGTTTTAAAGACTAAGAATCAACTGGGAATGGTAATCGGAATCGGCTGTATGATGTGGCTTATTTCAAATACCGTTGTTAATATTCTTGTTGGAACAGGAATTATCGATGATCAAGGCGGAGGGGCATTTTTGCCGTTTGTTTCAAATGATAAGTTGGTTGAGTCATATGCATTACTTGGAATATTACTCAGCATTTATAAGTATAAGAATGCTTATTCACAGCATATAGATATAAATCTTCGCATTGATTTTAAGAAAATGAGATTAAAAAAACTAAAGTAGTGTGAATTATATTTTGTCACGACAGCAAGTGTTTGTACTAAGGAGGATTGTATGGAAGAATACATCAAAATATTACTTGAGCAGATCCGATTTGAGAAAGCGCATAAGGCTATCGGGGATGAAATAAGAGCACATATAGAAGATCAGGCGGAAGCAAATATTTCCGAGGGAATGGATAAAGCTACAGCGGAGAAAAAAGCTGTTGAAGATATGGGTGATCCCGTTGAGACGGGAATTGCGCTTGATAAGGTTCACAGACCGCAACTGGCGTGGGAGTTTGTTGTTGCAACTTTGGCTGTGACAGTTTTTAGCATTATACTTCATATTTTTATGACAAAACAGTTAAACTGGGGCCTGGCTTTTCAGATATCTAAGGGGCATATTGTTCAAGAGGGGACAATGTTTGTTTTCTATTCTATACTTGGAGTGGCTTTAATGTTACTCCTATATCTTATGGATTTCACAACGATTGCCAAGTATTCTAAGATTGCAGGGATTATCTTGTTAATATCTTATTTTGCTTCACTTTATTGGGTTTGGATGCCGAATCCGGATTCAGTAGATTATGAGATTGCGAGGCTTTTTAATGATTTAAATTCAAGGGTAGATTCACTTATGTTTTTGATGATTCCGATTTATGCAGGAATACTCTATAAATATAGAGGACAGAAGTACGGCGGACTTGTAAAAGCAGTAATGTGGATTCTTATATGTACTTTCCTATTATCGTTTTATGACGGAAAATATAGTTTTGAGACAATGGCAATAACAATGGTATGTATGCTAGCGCAGCTGACAATTGCAATAAAAAAAGAGTGGATAAAGGTACGTAAGGCACCTGCTATTATTTTTATATGGTCATTGCTTGTACTTCCGATTATAAGCGTTATCAAAACTTTTAGCTTATATGATTTTTGGTATGAGGAAATAACAATAAGGCCAATCATCAGATCGGCAAAGCTATTCGGAAGAGGGCAGGTATCCGGAGACAGTATTGATTGTGTTGAAGATATTAACATTTTGACATATATATCAACGACAATGGGAATAGGTATCGCAATAGCAGTTATAGCTGCTATACTTGGTCTTATTATTTACGGACTGATAGTAACAGCTAAGACTAAGAATCAATTGGGTCTTGTTATGGGGATCGGTTGCATGATGTGGCTTATAGAAAAAGTCATTTTTAATATGACATTTGGATTTGGATTATTCTTTGACTATAGTAGTGCATCCTTTCTACCGTTTATTTCAGGGGGACTACGATTTGATGGATTGTTAGCGTCATACGCCATGTTTGGAATAATATTGAGTATATATAAATATAAGAATGCATATGCAGAACACGTAGACATAAGTCTCCGCGCAAGATCCAAGGATATGGGGGTATAAAGAAATGGCAGTAGATAAATCTCTTTTAACCGGCAGCAGTACAATGCTGGTTCTTAAATTACTTTCGGAAAAAGACATGTATGGGTATGAGATGATAGACACCTTGAGGAAGAAGTCGCAGAACGTCTTCGAATTCAAGGCAGGGACTCTTTACCCTCTTTTACATGGACTTGAAGAAAAAGGAATGCTCAAATCATATGAGCAGGAATACCTCGGTAAGACCAGAAAATATTACAGCATAACAAAAGAGGGACGAAAGCTCTTAAAGGCTAAAACCGATGAGTGGAATGAGTATTCGGGCGCTATCGTAAGCGTATTGGCATATGGTGTATGACAGACTAAGCAATACATTAAATAAAAATGACAGATAGGTTTTACAAAATGGAAGAGTACATTAAAAAATTACTTGAGCAGGTGCGTTTTGAAAAAGCGCATAAAGCTATCGGGGATGAAATCAGAGCACATATAGAAGACCAGATAGAAGCGAATGTTTTAGACGGAATGGACAAAGAGACAGCGGAGAAAAAAGCTGTCGAAGATATGGGAGATCCCGTTGATGTAGGTGTTTCACTTGATAAGGTGCACAGGCCGAGGGTGGCTTGGGGAGTGATTGTTTTTGCTATGATCGTTGCGGCTTTGGGATCTGCAGTTCGTATCTTTATGGCACATGATGCGGTGATCCGGGGACACTATGATTCTTTTGATAAAAGAGTATTTATAATATGTACAGTTTTGGGTATTGCTTTGATGATTCTGTTTTATTTCATAGATTTTACAACAGTTGCAAAGTGCTCGCGCCCAGCCGGGATTGTGCTGATCGTATTTTTGGTGATATCACGTTTTTTTAATATATATACGAATGTTGCAGATGCAATAAATGTGCTGATTGTTCCGCTTTATGCAGGAATTATTTATAACTACAGAGGAGAAAAAGACAAAGGATTTATAAAAGCACTTCTATGGATCGGTATTACAGGAGGTGTGCTATATTATGACAACAGCGGAATGGCGGCGTTTTTACCGACGCTTGCCCTGGTAGTTCAGCTTTCGATCGCGATAAAGAAAAAGTGGATAGATGTACCTTACAGACCTGCGATAATATCTTTATGGTCGGTTTTTATACCGCTTTTTACTTTTTACGTTTATTGTATTCGTAATGTCGCAAAGTCAGTTACAGGCGTTACGAAGGAAAAGACAAGAGCACTTGTTGAATCGGCGGAAATGGTCGGAAGGAGCAAGCTTCATCCTGTTACATGGTCTCCAAGTAACGCAAGTGTTATTACTTACATTTTTGGCAGGATGGGGATTTTTACCGGAATTACTGTTATTTTGACGGTGTCGGTGCTTATCATTATTGGATTCATAGCTGTTTTTAAAACCAAAAATCAGCTTGGACTTGTTATGGGAAGCGGCTGTATGGTGTGGCTTGCATCAAATGCCGTTATGGACTCTATGATAGGATTTGGATTTTCTCCCGATTTTGGGGATTCAACTTTTTTGCCTTTTATATCCGGCAGCAGTGGACATTACAAAGATCTGATCGCGGCATATGCAATGCTTGGAATATTGCTTAGTATATATAAGTTTAAAGATGTCTACCCGCAGCACGTTGATATAGGATTTCGTATAAAAAAATAGGAAGTTGGGATATAGACTTAAGTTTGGGGTGTAACAATGGAAGAATATATAAAAAAGCTATTGGAACAAGTGAGGTTCCGTGAGGCTCATCAGGGAATACACGATGAGCTTAAGGCTCATATTGAAGATCAGATAGAAGCAAATATTTCAGACGGAATGGATGAAGATATTGCGGAGAAAAAAGCTGTAGAAGATATGGGAGATCCGGTTGCCACAGGTATTGAACTTGACAGGGTTCACAGACCGCAGATAGCGTGGGGCGTTATAATCGCGGCGGTGCTTGTCGGCGTTATAGGAATAATAATCCATACCTATATTGCGCAGGACAAACTACTGATCGATTCTATAAGTGAGCCGCCTTTTTCAGCCGATGACAGATATTATATCCTTTTTACTGTTTTGGGGATTGGCGCAATGTTTTTCATGTATCTTGTGGATTACACAACTGTTGCCAAGTATTCCAAAGTGATTGCAACTGTATTGGTGGCGGGATATCTGATTGCGTACTACGGAAGTTATAAGTTTTATAGACTGATAGCGGATAAGAGTGAATTAAACGGAGAAACATTAAATTATGACCAACTGGAATCACTGATGGGGGTTATAAATGGTTGTGTCAGCGTTTCTTTTGCATTGATGTTTTTGCTGATTCCTCTATATGCGGGAATTCTCTACAAATACAGAGGACAATCGTATGGGGGGCTTATAAAGGCTCTTCTTTGGGTTTTTGTGCCAAGGCTCATACCGTTTGTATCAACAAGATATTATAATATGCGTGCCTTTATAGTTGTAGGCAGCATGCTTATTCAGCTTACGTATGCGATAGGAAAAGGCTGGATAAAAGTGCGAAAGATTCCTTCAATCATATCTATATGGCTGGCTTATGTATTTTATCTGGTCTACTTTATCCGGACTGAGGTTGGAGGATTCATAAGAAGTGGCAGTAATGAAATAAAAACAATCATGGATTCAATGAAGATATTCGGAGAAGGGAAAATATATACTTGGGGCGGCGCAGCATCAATGCAGTCAAGGGGATGTGTAAATTCTCCTGCGGGGAGTTATGTTTTGACTTATATCTCGGCGACCTGGGGGCTGGTTATAGGACTTGCGGTTGTTATGATAGTTGCAGCGCTGATTGTTTTTGGATTTGTCAGTATGGCAAAGTCCAAGAACCAGCTCGGACAGATCATGGGATGCGGTTGCATGATGTGGATCGCGGTAAATGCTATTGCCAATATCGTTGTGGGATTCGGAATTGTTCCGGAGTTTTATGCATCTTTTTTCCCATTCATATCTAATAACAATATTGTGATCTCGTATGTATTCTTGGGGATACTGATAAGCGTGTACAAATATAAGGACGCCTATCCGCAGCATGTTGATATTAAGGCTCGGAGCAATAAGGAAAAAAGATTGCAATCCTTAAAAGATAATTAGGGGAAGGTTTAGTATAGATAAGTTAGCGCCGTTGTCGCGCTTCAAGGAGGATAAAATGGCAGTAGATAAATCTCTTTTAACAGGCAGCAGTACAATGTTGGTTCTGAAGTTACTTTCGGAAAAAGACATGTATGGGTATGAAATGATCGACACATTAAGAAAGAGATCACAGAATGTCTTTGAATTTAAGGCGGGAACGCTTTATCCGCTTCTCCATGGTCTGGAGGAGAAAGGCGTTCTCAAAGTTTACGAGCAAGAGTATCTCGGTAAGACAAGAAAATATTACAGCATTACGAAAGAAGGCAGAAAATTGCTCAAGGAGAAGACTCAGGAGTGGGAGGTTTATTCCGGCGCGATAGCAAACGTTCTGGCCTACGGGGTATGAGTATGGAAGAATATATCAAAATGTTACTGGAGCAGGTGCGTTTTGAGAAGGCGCACAAGGCTATAGGTGATGAGATCAGGGCGCATATAGAAGAGCAGATAGAAGCGAATGTTTCGGACGGAATGGACCGTGTGACCGCGGAGAAAAAAGCTGTCGAGGACATGGGGGATCCCATGGAAGTCGGAATGTCGCTTGACAGGGTTCACAGGCCGCAAATTGCATGGGGCTTGATAATCGCGGCAATGACCATTGGAGCTGTCGGAGCGATGATTAGGATGACGGTAGCATATTCTGAGTATGAGTACTTCGTAATTGCTACTAATGCTTTTTTTGGTATTTCCTTGATGCTGCTTGCATTTCTTGTGGATTATACGACTATATTAAAATATTCTAAGTTGCTGGCGGCTGTATTGATAGTGGGAATGGTACTTAATCAGGCTATTTACTCACATGGACCGGAAGGAAACTTTTTCTGGCAGCCATATTCCATTACGAGGGTTGTTTTTTCAACGTTGTTTGTCTTATTTATTCCTCTTTATTCCGGAATAATCTATAGGTATAGAGGGCAGGCGTATAAAGGGCTGATCAAGGCGGTTCTTTGGATTGTTATTCCGTGCATGTATATGAGTTCGCGACTGGAGGGGCATGCGGCCTTGCATGTTATGATGATCGCATTAAGTTTGCTGGCTCAGCTTACAATAGCAATAAAGAAGGGCTGGTTTGAAATTCCACAAAAGAAGGTGATTGCATATTTGTGGGCTGCGTTTGCGATTTTTCCCGGAAATTTGATGATTGAACTAAGGAATTGTTTTCCCAGCAGTAAATTAATAAATGTAAGACATGTTATGGATAGACTTAAGCCGCTTGGATGCGGGGTAGTATATCTTAATCTTGGCGAAAATGTGACTATGGCCGCAAGCAGTTATTTTGGTGTAAAGACAGGAGAGGATGTCCTTCTGTATATATGTTCAGATTGGGGATGGCTTATAGGATTAACAGTTATTTTAAGCGTTGTCGGATTGATTGTTTTTGGATTTATCGCTTTATCTAAGATAAAGAATCAAGTGGGAATCGCAATGGGAAGCGGTTGTCTCATTTGGCTTACGGCAAATGCTGTTGCAAATTTACTTGTGGGATTTGGATTATTTTCTACGACATATGTAGGCGATACTTTTTTTCCTTTTATTTCAGACAGCAATGTTATAGTATCGTATGTCTTCCTGGGGATAATTCTCAGTATATATAAATACAAGAATGCTTATTCACAGCATGTAGACATTAAAGCTCAATCAAGAGTGCAACTGAAATTTTTGAATTATGAGCTTGACATCAGACTACGTAAGGAGGTGAAGGAAGAAAAAAAGGGTTTAATAAAACAAAAAATGGGAGAAATTATCTATGACAAAAAGTAAAAAGATCGTTGCGCTTGCAATGTGCATGCTAATGGTGCTTTCAGATGTTGCCTGTGGCAAAAAGGAAGCGGATGATTCTTCTCTTTCAATTTCTGTCGAAGATGTAGTTATCGGTGATACTGCTGCGGAAGCTTCATCGGATGGAGTGAAGAATTTCGAGATTCCGGAAGGAATGTACCTTAGCGAGATCACAGGTGAGCCAATAAGCGAAGATATTAAAGATCAGCGTCCTATCGCTGTAATGGTTGATAACGAAAAGACCGCGCTTCCGCACTTTGGAACAGCAGAAGCGGATGTTGTTTATGAAATAATGAACAGTACTAAGAATGACCGAATCACAAGACTTATGTGTATTGTAAAGGATTGGGGCAAGATAGAGCAGCTTGGAAGTATCAGAAGTACACGTCCCACCAATATTCTTCTTGCTGCTGAGTGGGATGCGGTGCTCTGCCATGACGGAGGCCCCGCGGCTCATATCACGGCATATTTTAAGAATCCCTGGGCACAGCATTTTTCGGGAACTTTCTCCAGAGTAAAGAACGGAAAGCCAAAGGAGTTTACAGAATATGTATGTGCGGGTGATATGGAAAAGAATTTTTCAAGTATGAAAAAAGATCCTGCATATTCAACTACTTATACCGAGTATAGAAACGAAGGAAGTCACTTCAACTTTGCTCCTTACGGAAAAGAGGTGGATCTTACAAAGGTTTACGACAAGACATATCCCGTAACGGAGATAGGACTTCCGTTCTGGCACAATACTTCTACACTTAAGTATAATGCCGAAACTAAGGAATATGAGTATTACGAGTACGGGGCGCGCCATGAGGATGCGGAGGACGGAGAGCCTCTTAGCTTTAAGAATGTATTTATACAGAAGTGTGATTTCAACCAGCTTGATGAGAATGGTTATCTTATTTATAACTGTATCGCAGCAGGTCAACCCGGATGGTATGTCACAAACGGCGTTGCCAAGAGCATCACATGGGTAAAAGATGATGCAACTCATCTGACCAGATTTTATGATGACAAGGGTGAGGAGATTCAGATCAACACAGGTAAGACATATATCACACTTGTTCCGTCAGATACGTGGGATTCGCTCACAATGAAATAAAATTATAGATTTATTGCAAATGCAGAGAGGAACTTTCACTTAAAAAGTGAGGTTCCTTTTTCTGTACACATATTGACAAAAGAATCTCTCTTGAGGTATTGTATTATTGTACTAGATAATTAATACAGTAATACAAATGCTGTGCGGAACGAAAATGTTGCGTAAACAGAATGGAGAGAAAAGATGAGAAAAAGAAATATTATTGGAAGAGCAATAAGTGTGATCCTGACATGTACTCTTTGCGTCACGACCTTTACAGGCTGTGGTAAGAAGAAACTTACGGATGAGGATTTTGCGAATGCCAAAAAGATTGATAAGAACTGCATTTTTAAACAGGAGGAATTTAAGGATATTCTTGAAGCCGGCGACAGCGTGGATGTACTTGGAAGAAACGGCGATAAGATCCTTGCTGTAAGTAAAACTCAGGCAGGTCCGTTTAAATATATGTCTTTTAACCCGGACGGATCGGATGTGAATTCCTGCGAGATCGGAGGTGGGAAGGACGATTACATAGTCACCGGTACCTTCGATAAAGACGGAAATGCTTACGTCATTTATAAAGAATGCAAAGAAGCCGATGGTTCATACGGTTCATTTCTTGAAAAGATCGAGCCGACGGGAAATATAGCTTACAAATATGATTTTTCAAAAGAGTTTGACGAGGATCCGTTCTTTATCAGGTGCTTTGCATGGACGGATAAATACGGGCTTCTGTGCGGAACTATGGACGGTGTCCAGACCTTTGATGAGAAGAACGGCCTGAAAGTCCTTGTGGATAGAAAAAACATGAATGGCATGGGCGGAATCCTGAGTATTGATGAACTTGCGGACAATAAGCTGTTTATAAATTATTTTGATGACAGCAGTTACGAAGGGCGATTTGTGGTAGCCGATGCAGATAATAATAAGGTGGATAAAAAGCTCAGTGGTTTTCAGAAGCACGGCTTTTATAGCTTTTTTGAGGATGAAGCGGGTAATCTGTATGCAGAAGATGACTATGGTATCTACAAATGTGACATTGAAGCGGATAAACTTGTGAAACTGCTTGATTTCAGGGATGCATCCATAAGTTTTGATGAAATGAATGCGCAGGCCGGATTTGTTGCATTAAATGAAAAAGAAATAATCGCGGATACTTCCGTAGGTGATGAACAGGTCAACTCTCTTGTGAAGCTTACAAAGGTAAATCCGGAAGATGTCGGTGATAAAACAGTCATCACCTTATCGGGTATGTATGTTGACAGGGATATTGTCAAACAGATTATGGATTTTAACAGGTCCAGTGATAAGTATGCGATCAAGATACTGGATTACAGCGAGTTCTATGATGATTTTGAACAGTTGCAAAAGCAGTTTAATCTTGATATCACATCGGGCAAAGCTGCGGATATTATATGCTTTTCGGGCGCTGAATCATCTGTAAGGAAATATGCCGATAAGGGGACTCTTCTCGATCTTTCGGCTGCTTGTGAGAACGGAGGACCGCTTGGAGATATAGAGATTCTTCCGAATATAAAAGAGATGATGAAGTATAACGACAAGATTTATACATTTATGCCTACGTTCGACATTTCTACATTTGTAACCAAATCCGAAAATGCAAGCGGAAAGCAGACTTTGAGCTACAAGGACTGTGATGAACTGATAACCGGTAAAGGTATGGATTATAAAACGGCGTTTGGTTCATATTACACCAGAGATCAGATCTGCGAATATTTCTGGATGATGTATGGAGATGAGTTTTTTGACCTTAAGAGTAAAAAGTGTAATTTCAATACTCCTGAGTTTACGGAATTCCTGAATTTTGCCAATAAGTTCCCCGATGAAGAACCTGTCGATTATGTTATCGGAGATGATATCCTTGACGATTTTGCAGCGGGAAAAAGTATATTCTATGCTGCGAATTATTGGGATATTTGGGAATATGCCGAGACAAAGCAGCTTGCCGGTGATGTTGAGCTTGTAGGATTTCCAAATAACCTCGGAAAAAATCTGGCTGCGCTTAATACGACAACATTTGCCGTAAACAGTAAGACGGAAAACGTTGATGTTATCTATGATCTTATCAGAGAGCTTATGACTTCGGATAAGAAATCAGATAATGGTTTTTCTTCGGTGAAATCTAAGTTTGAAGAAGAGCTTCACGAAGCTGCCGTTGAGGCAAGCGATAGTAACAAGAGGGCGAAATTGTACGATTCTGTAAGCGGAGAGTGGAAAAAGATAAATCCGCTGACAGAAGAAGATATCAAGAAGTTCTATGACTATGCCGTTTCCATCAACACAAATGCAGGAATTGATATGCAGGTTTCAAGTATTGTCCTGGAGGAAGCATCGACATTTTTTGCCGGACAAAAAACAGCTGAGCAGGTTGCCGAGGTCATTCAGAACAGAGTCAGCAACTATATCGCCGAAAACAGCTGATGTGGGTTAAGGGGAAGTTTTTAGAATAAAATTTAAAAGTCTGCAAATTTTTTTGAAAAAGTTTGCAGACTTTTTTCTGTTTGAATCGTTATATTATATGAAGAGAGAAAATTAGGAGGGTAAGTTGGGGAAGATTGATTCGAAAGAAAAGTTAATACAACTTATGGATCGGTACAAAAATCTGGTCTTTTCGGTTTGCCTTAAACTTACCGGCGATTATTTTACCGCGGAGGACATCACGCAGGAAACGTTTATTGCTGCATACAGTCATCTTGATGATTTTGACGGAAAGAATGAAAAGGCATGGCTTTGCAGGATCGCGAGCAATAAATGTATCGACTTTTTAAGAAGCAGTGAAATGAAAGAAGAGGCGGTGGGCGATGATGAGCTCGAGGCTTTCATGGATGTTGGCAGGGACGGACCGCTTGAAACGTACATTGCAAGGGATGTGGAAAAAAGATTTTTTGACCGCTGCAATGAACTTGATGAGCCGTACAGATCTGCGGCCGTCGGCCACTTTATCCGGGGCAAGACCGCAAAAGAGCTGAGCCTTGAGAGGGGGATACCTCTTAAAACGGTGCAGTCCCATATTTACAGAGCACGTGAGATGTTAAAGAAAATAATCAGGAAGGAGGAACTGTTGGCATGAGTCATGAGTATCTGAGTGATGAAGAATTGCAGAAGCTTATCATGGACGTTGAGCTTAATGATATGACCAAGGCGCCTGCAAATCTTCAGAAAAAAGTGCTTGATGCAGTTGATGTTGCAGACAAAGCAGGTAATATCGCGAAAACCAAAAAACAAAAGATAATCGAATACAGATTATACAGCCTGAAAGTGGCTCTCGCTGTTGCTGCAGCAATAGTGGTAATGTTCATTGTTCCCGGCGTTCCTGTTGCAAATAGAGATTTTGGTTCAATGGATAAAACAGATTTTCAAAGAGATGTTTCCTTTAGGGATGAGATCTTAAAGAAAAAAGATGATATAAAAAGTAAAATATACAGCATTTTTGCTGGTGATGTGGAGGTTGATGATGGAATATAAGAAAAGAAACGGATTTTTTGTTTTTTGCTTCTCGTTTATACCCGGAGCGGTAGAGATGTATATGGGATTTATGAAAAACGGTGTATCGCTGATGGCAACATTTATGGTGTTTTGCGTTGGGTTAATGCTTGATTTTTCACTGCTCTCGGAACTTGCGGCCGGACTTGTCGTGGTAACCTGGTTCTATGCTTTTTTTCATGCATGGAATATGTATAGGTTAAGCGGAAATATCCTGATGGGAATGGAGGACAGGTATATCTGGACGGAATTCGGACTTCCCAAAGAATTTGAGATAAAAGAGGAAAAGGTTCGCAGAGTTTTTGCTATTGCATTTATTTTGGTCGGGGCAAGTGCGTTGTGGGACAATATTTTGGAATACCTTCGCGATATTATTGTTAATTATGTCTCTGCAGATATCTGGCGCGCTTTTAGTGAAATATTGTACAACGTTCCGCAGATCGTCATATCGGTAGCGTTTATATACGTTGGAATCAGACTTATCAAGGGAAAAAAGAAAGAGCTTGGAATTTCCGATGTGTCCGGAGAAAATAATTGACTTGTATTTTGAAAGTACGATCATTCTGAGCGGGAGGTAAAAGATGGAAACGGTAAGAATACATAGAGTCGGTACAATAACTGCGGGGATTACTCTTATAGTTTTGGGAGCCGCTTATATTCTTAATTTTTTTGGATATTTTGAGATTACCATGGTAACAAGACTGTGGCCGATCATATTGATAGGTGTGGGCGTTGAGATACTTATTTCAAGCTTTGAAAAAAGCAAAGTGGTCTATGATAAAGCGGCTATGCTGGTCATGTTTGCGATGATCGCTTTTGCAATGTTTATGGCATGCTGGGATAGATGCGTGATACAAGAATTTCTGTGATCTTTTATAAAAAAACTATGTCAAAGATTTGTAGAATTTTTATAAATCGTTCATATTGCGTTTAACGTATGCTGATATACTGACAATATAAGAAATACATGAAAGTGAGTTAGTTTTATGGCAGCAGAGCATTTTGACTATTCAAAGATCAGCTACAATAAAAACGATGATTGGGATGACGTTACTTTAATAGACCTCGAGAATCTTCTTAGGCAAAAAGACCAGGTAAAAGAGTTTCGTACTCTTATGATGAAGTATGACAGTGCACTACTTGAAGTTCGTACCAAGCTTGATGTATTAAACAAGGAATTGTCTCTTAGAAATAATAGAAATCCTTTTGAAGCAATAAAGATGAGGATCAAGACTCCTCTTAGCATATATAAGAAGCTAAACGGCAAGGGAGTTGATTTTTCTATTGAGAATATAGATAAGTATATATCGGACGTTGCGGGAATACGAGTTGTGTGTTCATTTGTGGACGATATTTACATGTTGGCGGATTGTCTTGCAAATCAGGATGACATAAGGGTGCTCCAGAGAAAAGACTATATAGATAAGCCCAAGAAGAGCGGCTATCGAAGCCTTCATCTCATAATAGAGGTTCCGATCTTTCTTGTTCAGGAAAAAGAGTACATGAAAGTCGAAGTGCAGTTCAGAACAATAGCCATGGATTTCTGGGCAAGCCTTGAACATAAGATGAAGTATAAAAAAGACAATATCAATCAGGAAGTTATTTCCGACGATCTTAAGTTCAGTGCGGATCTTATCAATCAGCTTGATCTAAGGATGCAGCAGATTCGTCGTAAGATTGACGGCGAAGAAGAATAGTGCAGGAGATTTTATTTATATAACAACCCCCGTAGTGCTTATAAAAGAGCTATACGGGGGTTGTGGCTTTTTATTGAATAGGAAATTTCTATTAGATAAAAAACGCTCCGCTATTTATGCGACCTGCGCGCATCAATTCTTTGCGGTCCAGCGTCCGCTTGCACCGCAGGGAAGGACAAGTCCGTTTGATTTAACGGGAAGTCCGATCTCATTTGCTTCGATTGTTCCGGGATGGATGGGATCGAGTACGGTATGAAGCATATATGACAATACGGCGGGCTGCAGACCTGTTGTGTATGAATTTATAAGGAAGAAGAGAGGATTATCTGACAAAAGCTTGGATGTCAGTTCGATAAAAGGGAATACTGAGTCTTCAATTTTCCAGATTTCTCCTTTGGGTCCTCTTCCGTATGAGGGTGGATCCATTATTATTCCGTCGTACTTGTTTCCTCTTCGTATCTCGCGCTCTACAAATTTTACGCAGTCATCAACGAGATATCTAATAGGGGCGTTCGAAAGCCCCGATGAAGCCGCATTTTCTTTTGCCCAGGCTACCATACCCTTGGCTGCGTCTACGTGTGTCACCTTAGCGCCTGCTTTTGCAGCGGAAACGGTGGCTCCGCCTGTGTAGGCAAAAAGATTCAGAACTTTGATCTCACGATTCGCTTCCTTTATTAATGAAGAGAACCAATCCCAGTTTGCAGCCTGCTCGGGAAACAGTCCCGTGTGCTTGAAACTGAAAGGCTTGAGGTTAAAAGTAAGTTCCTTATAATTAATAGTCCATTCTTCGGGGAGGTTTCTGAACTCCCATTCACCGCCGCCTTTGCTGCTGCGATGGTAATGGCCGTTCCATTTTTTCCATCCGAAATGTTTTTTATCCGTTTTCCATATTACCTGAGGATCGGGCCTTACCAGCATATAGTCGCCCCAACGCTCAAGTTTTTCGCCTGAAGAGGTATCTATGACCTCATAGTCTTTCCATCCGTTTGCAATCCACATATTTTTTTCCTTTTGACTAAACTTTTCATAAGATATCAAGATTTACCTATGACACCTTCGTCCTATTATAATATAAAGAAGCTTTCGGATGGTGCAGAATTTGTGAGTTGCGTATTAATGTTAAAAAACATCAAGAAAGACTGGCTAAAAACGCTGATTTTACGATAAAAGTCATTAATTTATAAAAAGTAGTTGCATATACTTTTAAAATGTCTTACAATCATATACGCTGTGACATGATAGCTATGAAGCGTGAGGTTGCTGCTTTCATCCAGTTAAGCAGGTTTTCCGTGGAGCGAATGTCTAGAGACCACTGATGTGGTCAAACAAACTGACGACAAGTCACTGTACAGACAATTAAGTCTGCCTACTAACCCAAGGCAGAAACGACGTGTAGGGATTCTATGGCCTTAATTTGTGTTAAGACATAGGACACACACGGGAGAGTGTACAGTCACCGCTTGTCGTACTTGTATATAAAAGTGCGAAAAGGAGGCGACTTTTTTTATGGCAAATCAGGTTATGAGAATCACACTCAAGGCTTATGATCACACAACGGTAGATGCATCTGCAAAGAAGATCATCGACACTG
>ODAI011597157.1_pt1 | contig 27694 bp, 20 predicted proteins | sample 1539321 | NCBI WGS metagenome assembly ODAI01 (sample SAMN02144231, study PRJEB22623) | gut metagenome | biome: sheep rumen | host: Ovis aries | place: New Zealand
CCCGAGGTCGCGAACGCTCACGCGACGTGGAGAGCATTCTTCGCGAGGTGCGCGACCTGCGCGACCGGGGATTCAAGGAAGTGACACTGCTGGGACAGAATGTGAATAGCTATAAAAGCCTCACCCCCGACCCCTCTCCGATTGGAGAGGGGAGTATATACACTCTTCAAGCACAAAGTCTAAACACTCCCCTCTCCAATCGGAGAGGGGGCGGGGGTGAGGCTTCTGTAGATTTTGCCACCCTCCTTCGCCTTGTTGCCCGCGAGGCTCCCGAGATGCGCATCCGTTTCACCACCTCGCATCCGAAGGATATGAGCGACGAGACCCTGCGCGTCATTGCTGAAGAGCCCAACGTGTGCAAGCACATCCATCTGCCAGTGCAAAGCGGCTCAGACCGTATATTGAAACTCATGAACCGAAAATATACGCGCGAGTGGTACCTGGACCGTGTGGCTGCCATCCGCCGCATCATTCCCGACTGCGGCCTCTCAACCGACATCTTCGTGGGCTATCACGACGAGACCGAGGAAGACCACCAGCTCTCGCTCTCGCTGATGCGTGAGGTGGGCTACGACTCTGCCTTCATGTTCAAGTATAGCGAGCGACCAGGCACATACGCCTCGAAACACCTGCCCGACAACGTGCCTGAGGAAGAGAAGATTCGCCGACTGAACGAGCTCATCGCCCTACAGACCGAGATTTCTGCCCAGCAGAACAAGAAGGACGAAGGCCAGGAGTTCGACGTGCTCGTAGAGGGCTTCTCGAAACGCAGCCGTGAGCAGCTGTGCGGACGCACCGAACAGAACAAGATGGTGGTGTTCGACAAGGGCAACAGCCACATCGGACAGACCGTACGTGTGCGCATCACCGGCTCTACCAGTGCCACATTGTTTGGTGAACTTGTCTGACCCTCTCGTACCCCGTACATCGAAGAAAAATAATGCAACAACGCGTAAAATATCTGTTTCGCATCTGGCTGCGAACCATGCTGCTGTTCATGGCAGCAAAGATTGTATTCATGCTGTGCTACGCAGGCTCAGAGTCGTTCTCCGTGGGCGACGTGTTTGCCGTTGTCATACACGGTCTCTCACTCGATTTCTCCACCTCGCTCTATATTCTTGCCCTTCCCTTCCTGCTGACCATAGCAGCCGTTTGGATGAGGGTCAACGAAATGGTGATGAACATCTACTTCCTGCTGATTTCGTTTGCGCTGGCGCTGGCTTTTGTTGCCGACACCAGCCTCTACGCATTCTGGCACTTCAAGCTCGATGCCTCTTGCCTGCCCTATCTTGCCACCCCCACCGAGGCAATGGCAAGCGTCAGCGTGGGCTATCTACTGTTGCGACTCCTGCTGGTCATCGTCCTGACGGTTATCATCTTCCTTTGCTATATCGTGAACATCGGTCAGTTCCATGACGTCCGATTCCGCCCGAAGCCCCTGCCCCATGACCCGTCGATACGCTACCAACTGAATCCCAAACGCGGCATCAACGTTCCCCGTCCTCTTGAGACGATTATCTACATCCTGCTCATCCCCCTCTACGTGATTGGCATCAGAGGCGGCATCAGCGAATCGACCACCAACATCGGACAGGCCTATTTCTCGCAGAACCCGTTTCTGAACCATTCGGCAGTGAACCCCGTATTCAGCTTCTTCGCCTCATTTGAGCGGTCGGCCAATCACCTGCCCGACTACCACTTCATGGATGACGACGAGGCTTTGCGCATCGTGGGTGAATACTACAACACCCAGAGCATCAGTCCCGACACGCTGTTGCGCACGAAAAGGCCCAATGTCATCGTGGTGCTCATGGAGAGCTGCGGCGGCATCTTCACTGCACTGGAAGGCCGCTCCGACGTGATGCCCCGCCTGAACAAGCTCATGGATGAAGGCATCTGCTTCGACAGCTGCTACGCCAACTCATGGCGCACCGACCGAGGCACGGTGTGCACCTACAGCGGCTACCCGTCGTTCCCCATATCGTCGGTGATGAAGATGCCGTCAAAGACGCGCTTCCTGCCAGGCATGGCCCGCACACTGGCCGACGAAGGCTACAGCACCCACTACCTTTATGGTGGCGACATCAACTTCACCAACATGCGCAGCTATCTCATCTCGACAGGATTTGAGACACTGACATGGAAAGAAGACTATACAAAGGAGGAGCAGCTGTCATCGGAATGGGGCGTACATGACCATATCACTTTCAAGACCTTAGAGACCCTTGCCCACGACTATAGCGCCGAGGGCAAACCGTTCTTCATCGGCTACTCCACCCTCTCCAGCCATCAGCCCTGGACGGTGCCGGTAGCCCAGTTCGACGACGAGGTACTGAACGCATTCTACTACCTGGACCAATGCATCGGCGCATTCGTCGACACCCTCCGCCAGACTCCCCTTTGGGACAATCTGCTCGTCGTGCTGCTGCCCGACCACTCCATCGACTACAACAGTGTAAGCGAGTTCGACCGTCGCCACAACCACATACCCATGGTGTGGGTGGGCGGTGCCGTCGGCAAGCCCCGGCATATCAAACAGGTGTGCAACCAGACCGACCTGGCCGCCACCCTGTTCGGACAGATGGGCATCGGTCATGACGACTTCTGCTACAGCCGCGACGTGATGAGCCGCAGCTACCAGCGCCCCATCGCCGTCCACACCTTCAACAATGCCATCTCGGTCATCGACAGCACCGGCTTTGCTGTCTACGATCTGGACACCCGCAAGATCATCGTGCGCGAGACACCTGACGCCCAGCGTCTCATCACTGTAGGACAGGCCGTGCTGCAGCGAGCCGCTGCCGACATTAATCATATGAATTAAGAGTTTAGAATTTAGAGTTTAGAAGTGTCGGCTTCGCCGAGTAAGAGTTTAGAGGTAAGAATTATGCGAAACAAAAATTCTAAATTCATAATTCTTACTCGCCAAAGGCGATACTTCTAAACTCTAAATTCTTAATTCTAAATTGCCTAAACCCTGCCCCGTCATCGTGAAATACTTTTCCATCACCATCAGCGAGATCAGGCGCTCCATGTCTTTATTCAGAAACTGGCTGCAATATTCGTTGGCATTTGCCACAATATCGCGCGCCTCAGAAGGATGACCGTCGTAGTAGTCCATCCGCTCGAAGAGGTCGCTGCAGTCGGGCCTCATCTCCACGAAATGCTCGCCAGGCACCAGCCGCCCCTCCATGAACCACGTCTCGTAGTTCAGTGCAGGCGACACAGCCAGGCTGTTCGAGTTCATGACCCACTTCAGGTTGCTGGCCACGTCGTTCCCCTCAAGGCTGATGATGTACTTGAACTTCAGATGGTCATAAATGCTCATCTCGCCCCGCTGCCGCATGTGAGGCGGATAGATGGAGTTTGTCGAGGTGTCCAGGATGTCCAGCTTCGGATGGCCGAAATACGTCTCTATCAGCTTCATCCTCACAGGCTTGCCGTGGATGGCCCCCCGGAAGACAGCCCGGTTCTCCTTCTTTTCAAAGGCTACAGGGTCGCGGAAAAACATGAAATGCCGCACCTTGTCCATGTTGATGAGCACCGAATTAGGATTCACTCTTGAGGCCCCGATCGGGCGGCTCTTCACAATCGTAGGCACCGTGAACGTGTCAATCACGTCGCCCGGCGCAAAGGCCCAGCGCAGCGACTCCGGGAAATAGCGGTTCCACTCGTAGGAGTCGAAGAAGTACACACTGGCATAGCCACGGTGGGCATAGTGCTGTTCGCCCAGCGTAGGGCACTCCGGCGGCAAGGCCACGGGCTCAGTGAGACGGTTGTAATAAGCCACCCGCTCCATCACATACTGCTGCTGCGAAGCCGACAACTCATCGAAGCGGCGCAACAGCGCATCGCGTCGCCACCGCGTGAACCAGCGCGGAGTCAACAGCCTCAACGCGCCGCCCACATAGTAAGGCAGGTGCAAGTTCTTCCTCACGCCGCCAAACGATTGATAGTAAAACGATTTTAACCCCATAAAAAACAAGAGCCTCAAGAATTTGCCGCAAAGATAAGCCGAAAAAGAAAAAAGGAGCCCATCATTCTGTTAATTTTACATAATCGGTTGTCTTAACCTATATTATTCACCCAACTTTCCCACCCTTTAAAACGACCACGGATTTCGCGGATTCCACGGAATCCGTTTCATCCGTGAAATCTGTGGTTCAAAATAAAACCTGTAATTCATAGAGATCGTGAGTCCGATGAATACATTTTGGTGTTGCTTTGATGATTCTTGAAAAAGAATTATAGCTATAATTCCGGAAAAAATAGCTATAATCGTGAAAATTATAGCTATAATTTTGGCCATTATTTTTTGAATTCTGGCCATTATTCTTAAAATTTTGGCCAAAATTTTTATTTCATGTACCGTAGATAGTAAAAGAACCGATGTCGTATCAGTCCTTAATTCTTACCTTTTCTGGAATTCATCGATAGTACATCCTCTTTTCTTTTGCAAAAATCATGCGAGTGCTTTCTTTTTGTTAATTTTACATAATCGTTCTTGAAAACGGGTGGAATATTTGGGCTATTCAACTATTCTGACTAATTTTGAAAGCTGGAACAGCCAAGAAGCCATTGTGCAGGGCTTCAGCGGTTTTTACATGACAGAACAATTCAGACAAGATGAAGAACAGACTTGTGTCACAGGTGTGGAAAACAATACAGGAAAGCAGTTTCTCACCACTCGTCTCAATACTTACTAACTTCCTTTTAGCCTACGTTGCCTACGGCATTGCCCGCGCGGCATACATGCTGGAAAACTGGAGCTACTTCTCTCACAGCCTGACGCTCGAAGTGATTCAGGGGGCTCTGGTCTTCGACACGGCGGCAATCCTCGTGACAAACATTCCATACGTGGTGCTCATGCTGCTGCCGCTGCACTGGAAAGAGACCCGTGTGTGGCACCGCATCTGTCAGACGGTGTTTGTGGCAGTGAACAGCGTTGCCCTGGCTATGAATCTGGCCGATGCCGTCTATTTCCCCTACACGCTGCGCCGCACCACCACAACCGTGTTCAGTGAGTTCCAGAACGAGGGCAACCTCAGCCATATCATACTGACCGAATCGCTGCACCACTGGTATCTCTTCGTCCTGGCCGCACTGGTGGTGTGGGCATTGTGGCACTTCTACGTTACCCCGCGGCTGAACTGGAAGCGTCTGTTCTGGTGGCGCTACGACCTAAGCACGCTGCTGTCGCTGGCAGCCATCGCCCCATTCGTCGTGGCCGGCATACGCGGCGGCTTTGCCACTGCCGTGCGCCCCATCACCATCTCGAACGCCAATCAGTATGTGGACCGTCCCACCGATGCTGCCCTGGTGCTGAACACCCCCTTCGCCATCTATCGCACCATCGGCAAGGACCTGCTCGTGGTGCCCCACTACTTCGACAGCAATGAGGAACTGGAGGCAGTGTTCAGTCCGATTCATAAAGGGAATTACTCGGAATTCTCCGAGGACTCCGTTCCCCGCAAGAACGTCGTCGTTCTGATAGTCGAGAGCTTTGGCCGCGAGTACATCGGCTCCCTCAACGAGCACTTAGAGAACGGGCGGTACCGCGGCTACACACCCTGCATCGACACGCTCGTCAGCCGCAGCGTCACCTTCCGCTACTCGTTCTGCAACGGCCGCAAGAGCATCGACGGCATGCCCTCCATCCTGAGCAGCATACCCATGTTCGTAGAACCCTTCTTCCTCACCCCTGCCTCCATGAACCGCGTCACCGGCATTGCCGGACTGCTGGGTGGCGAGGGCTACGAGACCGCCTTCTTCCACGGAGCACAGCGCGGCTCAATGGGCTTCATGGCCTTTGCCCGGGCCACCGGATTCCAGCAATACTACGGCCGTGAAGACTACGAGGCCGACAAGCGCTTTGGCGGCCATGCCGACTTCGACGGCATGTGGGCCATCTGGGACGAGCCCTTCCTGCAATACTACTGCGCCAAGATGTCGGAGATGAAGCAGCCGTTCATGACCGCCGTGTTCACCGCCACGAGCCACCATCCCTACACCGTGCCCGAGAAATACAAGGACGTTTATCCCGAAGAGGGCATCGAGATACACAAGTGCATACGTTACACCGACATGGCCCTGGGCCGCTTCTTCCGTGAAGCCAGCCGGCAGCCGTGGTTCAAGAACACCATCTTCGTGCTCACCAGCGACCATACCAACCTGAGCGACCACGACTACTACCAGACCGACCTGGGCGGCTTCTGCTCACCTATTATTATATATGAGCCGGGCAACCCCGACCGTCAGCCCGAGATACAGGAAAAGGTGGCCCAGCAGATTGACATCCTGCCCACGGTGATGGGCATGCTGAACTACAAGAAGCCCTACTTCGGCTTCGGCATAGACCTGCTGAACACACCAGCCGACAGCACCTGGGCGGTGAACTACCTGAACGGCATCTACCAGTACGTGAAGCACGGCCACGTGATGCAGTTCGACGGGCAGCAAGTGAAAGCCGTCTATGCACTCAATGACTCGCTCATGAAGCACGACCTCGCAGGCCAGCTGCCGCAGCAGCCGCAGATGGAGCGCGAGCTGAAGGCCATTATACAGCAGTACATGGAACGTATGACAGAGGACAGGCTGCTGCCCTGAAAGCACGACCGGTATGGACAAGAATGACAGCATTCAACTAAAGGGAATCGCCATTCTCATGATGGTATGGCTGCATCTCTTTTCCGAACAATCCATCACAGAAGACTGCATCAATTTCCTGTTTTTCAAAGGCAGGCCTTTGGCCTATATGCTCACTAAGCTATGTGCCTGCTGCGTATCGATGTATGCCGTTCTGGGCGGCTACGGACTGTCGGCCGTCTATAGCAAGAGTCAAGGAGAAATGCACAATGGGCGCAGAGCCTTACTGCTGATGGCCAACTTCTGGATAGTATGCCTGCTGTTCATTCCCGTGGGCTGCATCTTCAGGCCAGACATCTATCCAGGAGACTGGGCTCAGCTATTGCTCAACATCAGCGCTGTCAGCTATAGCTACAATGGGGCGTGGTGGTTCCTGCTGCCCTACGTGTTGATCACCCTTTGTTCCAAGCACATCATCCGTCTCCTGCTCCATTCTTCACTCCGGAAAGAAATGGCCATCTTTTCCGCTCTGCTCATCCTGCATGTCGCCGCCTATATTGCCAAGGACTATTGCAATCCCTCCCCCGGCTCACTCAAACAACTGGCTGTCGTGGGCTTAAACGTCATCTATCTGCTATTCATGTTTGCTATCGGCGTTGCCCTGTTTAAGCATCACTGGATTCAGACCTTGCGTAAGCACCTGGAGCATTACGACAAGAAAAGGCGCAACGCAAGTCTCGCGCTCGCACTGTTCGGCATCTGTCTGCTGCGTATCTCGATTGGCAACTCTGCCTTGATGAACCTGCCCTTTTCCGTGCTGATCATCATTCTCTTCACCCTACTTGAAAAGCCCTGCGCCTGTACCTCAGCAGCAACGTTTTTAGGTCAGCATTCGACTAACGTCTGGTTGTGCCACTGCTTCTTCCTGAACATGTTGCTTCAAGGGCAAGTCTATGCCCTGCGCTATCCTTTGGCCATCCTCATCGCCGTACTCCTGCTTGCCCTGACTGCCTCCTACTTCATAAAACGGATATTCACCCCCATCAGAAACATGATGATGAATGTCTCTCACTGACCGGCAAAAACAACGGCTTCAAAAACTTCCTGATATCAGGCCTGAACGGAAAAATGCAGATATATTTTTGTATTTATAAAATAAGTTGCTATCTTTGCAAAACAACCAATCTGATGAGTTAATGACAAAACGTTGCAAAATTCTATTCTTGATGAGTAGATTTCTCGATGGAGGCATTGACAGTGTACTCATTGACTATTTGAAGCTATTGGCACAGTACAAAGAGTACCAAATCACCTTAGCTATCGCTTTAGACATGGGAGCACTTGAAGTTTTTGCAGGTCAGGTTCCACAAAACATCAAAACTGTTCATCTTGTAAAACAAGAATATCTATTGAAGTGGCGCAGAGAGAAAATCACGCATCGCCTACCCCTACTGAAAAAAATTGGCGATGAAGTTTTCCTGAATCCCATACGCAGATTCATCATTCAAAGAGAAATCAACTTACTGGCCAGAGAGAATGATATCATCATTGACTTCGATTGCTGCGCATACTCGTATCTGCATCATACTGACAAGAAAAAGATTGCATGGTTCCACTTCAGTTTCGACCAAAACATGAAACAGAACAAAAGACGGACCATGCGAATTGGACAGCAATTAGAATCGTATGACAAAGTTGTCACTATATCAAAAGCCATGTGCGAAGAAGGCAGGAAACTATTTCCCCGACTTAATCAGAAATTTTGCGTCATCTATAATGCAAAGGACAGAGATATGCTACTATTGCGAGCCAACGAACCCACCCATGACCCTCGTATAGAGCAAGCTTATATTCTGGCAGTAGAACGCCTGGAAGAAAGCCAAAAAGACATTACAACGCTGCTCTATGCCTACCAGATGCTACGCGAGAAATACCATCATGAAGAAAAACTCTATTTGTTAGGAAAAGGACAGTCTGAAAAACAATTAAGACAATTGGCTCAGACACTTGGCATAGAAACAAACGTCTTATTCCTTGGATTCACTGAGAACCCATATCCATGGATACATAACTCACGGCTTTTAGTACATAGCTCCAAATTCGAGGGACTACCAACAGTGTTATTGGAAGGATTAATGCTGGACAAACTCATCGTCTCTACAGATTGTCCGACTGGCCCACGCGAGATACTGGATGACGGTAGGGCAGGATTGTTAGTTCCTGTAGGAGATGCCTCCAGTATGGCAGAAGCAATACACCGCCTCCTCATTGAAAAAGAACTTCAAATCAAAATCATGCAACATGCTGTACAATACCGCAAGCATTTTATGTATGAAGAGACACTACGACAGTTTCATGAAATCATCAAAGAAGCAAATAATTAAATGAATAGCACCCCATTCGTCTCCGTCATCGTACCTAACTACAACCATGCGCCGTATCTCCAGGAGCGCATCGACAGCATTCTGAACCAGACCTTTCAGGACTTCGAGCTCATTCTGCTCGACGACTGCTCGACTGACAATAGTAAAGACATCATTAATCGCTATAAGGACAATATACACGTGAGCCACATCGTGCTGAACCAGCAGAACACGGGCAACACCTTCCTGCAATGGGAACGAGGCATCAACCTGTCAAAAGGAGAATTGATATGGATTGCCGAGAGCGACGATGTAGCTCAACCAGAACTGCTGCAGACACTTGTATCCGAGCTACAGCACAAGCCTGACGCCATTGTCGCCTTCTGCCATTCACAGATGATTGACAGCCAGAGCCGTCCCATGAACTTCACATGGCACCCTAAAGGCAGCTCTGGCAAAGTAGAGGTATATCATGGTGAATGGTTTCTCCGTCATAAAATGCTGGTCAACAATCATATTTATAATGCCAGCATGACCGTTTTCAGGAAATCAGCTTTTGCAAACATACCAAACAGCTATCAGCAATATCGCTTTTGCGGCGACTGGCTCTTCTGGAACTATGTGTGCCGTCAGGGCAGTGTGATTGAGGTGTGCCGTGTGCTGAACCTCTATCGTCAGCACAATAACAAGGTAACTGAGAAATCACAAGTTGACGGGCGCAAATGGCGTGACATAGCAGGTCTACTGCGTGAACTCTCCAACCTCCTGGAACTTTCGGCGCTGCAGCGTTCGTGCCTCCGTGGCCGCTGGACAAAACGATTCAACAAAGAAAACGGCATGCTATTTCCGGAGATACGTGCAGAATATCCCAACTTCTATGCAGGCTCTTTCTTCGACATCTGTCTTTATGAAGTGGGCAAACTATTTGGATTTTTAAAACCTTGAGATTCATTTATTTACTATTTTTACTTTTTCTTTTATTATTGTGCTACCTACTGTAATGCCTAAAGTATCCATCATAACCGTCAATTACAATAACCCCGACGGTATAAAGAAAACATATCAGAGTATTGTTAAACAGACCTATAAGGACTGGGAGTGGATTGTGATAGATGGGGGAAGCGGTCAAAATGACATCGACTTCATAAGACAGCATGAAGAGCAGATAGCCTATTGGTGCAGTGAACCCGACAATGGGCCTTATAATGGCATGAACAAAGGCATCGGAAAAGCCCATGGGCAATATCTTGTGTTTATGAATTCTGGTGATTTGTTCTATGACACAGAAGTGTTACAACACGTTTTCGAGCAGCCCCGAGAGAGTGATGTTCTCTATGGCGACTGGACTGAAATCACTGTACAGGGCAAGATGACCATCAAGCATGCACCAAAGGTATTTTCGCTGCATGCTCTCTATTATAATAACATCTGCCATCAAGCTATGTTCATCAAAAGCAACCTCCTAAAAGAATCGCCTTACGATGAGAGCTACACTCTGTTTGCCGACTGGGCCAAATGGTTTGAGCTAATTCTGGCTAAGTGCACATTTGAGTATGTTCCGTACATCGTTTGCCGCTTTCAGTTAGGAGGCATGTCTAACACTCGCATGGATATAGCCCCCAAAGAACTGGAACGGCTTCGAACTGAAGAGGTGCCTGATTCTATCAGGGAGACCATCAACTGTATCGACGACAAGGTGAATATACACCCCTTAGCCTATGAGGCCAACTGCCTCATCAAGAAAAAGAAAATCTATAAAAAGATTATTCACATGGCCATCAGAATCATTCATCTGATAGACTAATAAGTGTGGTGATTATTTTCCAATTTTTCGTTTCAAATATCGAAAATAATAGTGGAAAATCCGTGGAATTATTCCTTTAGTTTGTTTTAGGAAAGCATAAGAAGGAACATAATTCATCCATTTGGATAAGCCCCTATATATTTTAGGAGTGTCATATCTGAAAATAGTCTTTAAATTCCTTACAACATATAGCTTATATCCTTGCTTTGCAACTTCATAATTAAATGGTACATGCTCACACAATGAAGCATGGACTGCTTTAAGTTCTTCCGTCTGATAGGCAATATATTCCAATTCTTTTATGGCCTTCCACTTATAAATACCAATTCCGTTGAATGCTGAACAACATGCATGATAGGCATTATGATTGATATGTCGCTGCTCAATCCATGATACTGCAAGGTTGTCTATTTGGCGAATGGCATAATCACCTTCGCTTAACGGATTCACGCCTTCTTCAACATAGGCATAATAATCATATTGTATTGGATTGCTACAAGTGTGAGTACCGTAATCCAAGATAATCTGACCATTTGCAAAAAGGGCTCCCCAGTCAGACGGGGCATTATCAATGGCATTGATGAACTCCTGCGGGTCAAATTCCAAAATATCAATATCTATAAAGCAAAACAAATCTGGTGAAAAACGTCGACATGTCTCTTTCAAAACTTTATTCCGAAAGCCAGCCATTCTGCTTATTCTATATAAACTTTGTCCTGGATACGGAACTGACTTTGACTCTTGCGGAATTGTTTGCTCACCGGTGATTTCATTAATTGAAATCACATGAGGATTATCCTTCATCCACTTTTGTAAAAGCTCTTTTGTACCATCCTTGCTGTCGTTTTCATAGGCAATAACATGATATTCCCTAAAATAACTTCCTAAAGTCTCGACCCTGCTGATATTATTTTCAAGGCTCTTCACACAGTCACGAGCTAATATACCAAACACAATGGAAAGTTCTTGCGCTTTAGTTTTCATACGTCCAACATTTCTAATTTTCTACTTCCTATATTACTCGCTTCTCTTTTTTCCCCTTCAGTTTCCAATGAACGAGAGGACAGATGTTCATTTGCTCCACGTCGGGATTGTTTTTAAGATAGCTATTCGTTGAGAATCGGGGCGAGGGATCGCGTCCCTCAAGCCATCCGAATAACAGATAATGAGCCGCCGGTGCCATTTTAGACTGCTTAACGTCTTTATAGGTCTTCAAATACCACTCCCTGTTAAAGCGGGAATTGAAATGAATAATCATAAAATAGAACAGAATTTTTATCTTAAGATGCAAAAGAGACCTCAGCACGAATCCCAGTTCATATCTGTAACTTAAAGATTTTTTCTTTGGCTTTTTAGGGAGTCCGATGAAAGCCTTTCCCACAATTTTAGACAGCCGCACCTTCAAGGAAGAATCATTTTTGGGATATTCCCGATATCTATGCAACCGATAGGCTTCTTCCCCAGTCAACCGAGCACCAACTAATTGGTTGAACAGTCGTTTATAGACTAATGCCGTTTCATGTCCCGATAGATTGAGATTAGTTGAAGACACGCCTATCATCCTATAACTCACAAACACACGATTGACATAGCAACCACGCAAACCAGTTAGAATCATACGCAAAATGAAATCATAATCGGCTGCACTACGGTAAGAAAGATCAAATCCATGCATCTGTAACATGACATTACGCCTGACTAAAACAGATTGATGAGAAAAAACCGAATGAAAGAACACTTCATTGATATACTCTGCCGGATTGGCATGTGGGTTGTCGGGTAAAGTATCGTTAATAATCCTTACGGGCGCAAAAGAGAAGCTGCATCTCGTTTGCCTCAGCATATCGACCGATGCTTTCAGTCCATCGGCTTCATGATAATAGTCATCAGAGTTAAGAAACACGATGTAGTCGCCTTTTGCCAGTGCAATACCCCGGTTCATAGCATCGTATATGCCGTGATCTTTCATGGAAAGGATACGCATGATATGGTTCTCGTTCACGAAATCCTTGGCAAGCTGAAGAGTCCCGTCGGTCGAAGCACCATCGATAATAATATGTTCTACGCAGATTCCCGTCTGCATCTGTACCGACTCTAAACACTGCATGAACATTTCATGTCGTCCATCATTGACGGCATTGAACACAACTGTGACCACGCTTACATCAACAAGCTTGTCACCAACCTTGCTCCGAGTGGGCAGCTTGACCATCAAGCGCTTTTCCAAGTCTGCAGCATCAGGCCAAGGCTGATCGTCGATGGGCCAGTTTTTCCAGCCATACTGCACTGCACTATGGTTCAGCCTACCCTTGTCGGGTTGTGCTTCCAGCTCAAGCCACTCCAGAATCTTATATTTCTCACTGCTCCATTTCTCATATCCATCGACAATCGTTTGATAGGCTTTCTCCTGCAGTTGTCTGATAGACACTACAGGACATTTCACAGCCTCATCGCAATGCACGTCAGAATCTTCCTTCCACGGATAGAGCAAACCATTCACCCCATCGACAATATATTCGTTCATGGTGGGGTTGTCGGGAGCAATCACGCAACGCCCATGAGCCATAGCTTCCAAGAAACTCATGCCGATACCTTCCAGATGGCGCGGAGCCATGTAAAGAGCTGATTTCTCCAAAGTTTGAGTCAATTGCTCTTTTTCTTTGAACCACTTTGATTTTGAGAAAGTAATATCTTTGAAGAAATCCGCTGTTTCTCTGTCATAGGCAGATGGTGGAAGTAGCGTATATCCCGGGTCGGGTGCTTCATGCAGATGAACATCCTTTACGACCAAATTTTTGACTGCCTTGGCCAATGTAGCAAAATTCAGAATAGATAGCCGTTGCCAGAAAAAAAGCGACTGCTCACTCCCCCAGTCACCTACTTTACACGGTTGAGGGAAATACTGAATGTATCTGGCATCGAATCCAGCTTTCACCAAGTCATCGTATAGCGTTTTTGAGAAGCTGATAATCATGAAGTTCTGATATTCACTCCAAATATCAGCATAGAATCCCTGATGGACGGCATAGTCGTCATACATAGGGAAAAACACTGCTCGTTTCCACGAAACATATTTAGCAAGTTCTGCTATTTTCGGCATAACTTGCCAAACGACCATCACATCAAATTGTTTTTCCTTCAATTTCTTCATGTCACTATAGTCGAACACTTCTGCCGGATCCATATAGTGTTCCGTCACATCATACGACTGTTGTAACATCTCTAACAAAAACACCGAAGATTTAGTCTTCAGATGATATGTATGTCCTATAAACAGTAATCTCATTGTCTTTCCTATATCAAACGAATATCACTCATAAACTGGAAATTATAGCCATTAGGCAAACTAAAGTCAACACAGCTGCAAGTATTTTTATAATCAGCAAGTGCTTTTTTGCGTTTCTTAGGTAGCTGGTTCATTTGTTGCTGTAGATTCTTTACTTCCGCATGTTTTCTCTCGGTCTGGTCTTTCAGCTCTCTTATTTGCCTTTGCAGCTCTGACTCTTGAGTTTCAGTTGTCTTTAATTCAAGCTGCGTTGGGGGCAGGCTGATTCTTACAGCTGCTGCATGTCGTAGAGTCGCTTGTAGTAGCCGTTCTTCTCGATGAGCTCTTCGTGCTGTCCGCGCTCCACGATCTCGCCCTCGTAGAGCACGTATATCTCGTCGGCATTCTTGATGGTGGAGAGGCGGTGGGCAATGGCGATGGTGGTGCGGCTCTTCATGAGTCGCTCCAGGGCCTCCTGCACCAGTCGCTCGCTCTCGGTGTCGAGGGCCGAGGTGGCTTCGTCGAGAATGAGGATGGGCGGGTTCTTCAGGATGGCACGGGCTATGCTCACGCGCTGGCGCTGTCCGCCCGACAGGCGCCCGCCACGGTCGCCTATCATGGTGTCGTAGCCGTTCTCGCTCTCCATGATGAACTCGTGGGCATTGGCTATCTTGGCAGCCTCGATGACCTGCTCCATCGTGGCGTTATCTACACCGAAGGTGATGTTGTTGTAGAACGTGTCGTTGAAGAGGATGGCCTCCTGGTTCACGTTGCCGATGAGTGCGCGCAGCTCACTGATGCGCACGCCCTTGATGTTCTTGCCGTCAATGAGCACCTCGCCCTGGCTCACGTCGTGATAGCGGGGTATGAGATCGACGAGCGTGGATTTGCCCGAGCCCGACTGTCCCACCAGTGCGATGGTCTTGCCCTTGGGCACCTTCAGGTTGATGTGCTTCAGCACCTCGCGCCCCTCGATGTAGCTGAACGATACGTCGCGCAGCTCTATCTCCTCGTCAAAGCTCTTCATGGGTTGCGGATGCTCTGGCTCCTGAATGGGGTTCTCGGCCTTCAGAATGAAGTCGATACGGTCCATAGAGGCCAGTCCGAGGGGTATCTGATAGGTGGCTTTCGACAGTTCCTTCAAGGGGTTGATGACGCTATAGAGAATCACCATGTAGAAGATGAAGGTGGAAGCATCGATGAGGTTCGACTCGTTCAGGATAAGCGAACCGCCGAACCACAGCACGATAACAATGATGATGGTACCGAGAAACTCCGACATGGGGTGGGCGGCATTCTGACGGATAATCATGGCGTTCATGCCCTTACGGAACTCATCGTTGACAAACTCGAAACGTTTCTCCATCTTCTTTTCGGCAATGAAAGCTTTGATGATGCGCAATCCGCCGAGGGTCTCGTCGAGCTGTGCGATGATGTCGCCCCACTGTCCTTGCACGGCTGCCGACTGACTCTTCAGCTTGCGGCTCACGATGCCCATAATCCAGCCGGCGATAGGAGCCACAGCCAATACGAAGAGGGTCATCTGCCAACTCACGGTGAACAGCGTGGAGAAGCACACCAAGATGGCGATGGGCTGTCGGATGAGCATGTCAATACTGCTTGTGATACTGCCCTCTACCACTTGTACATCTGCTGACATGCGAGCAATGATGTCGCCCTTGCGCTCTTCTGAGAAGAAGCTGAGCGGTAGCTTGAGCACTTTGTTATATACCTCTACGCGTATGTCGCGCACCACTCCCGTGCGCAACGGCACCATCACCGACGATGAAGCGAAGTAGCCTGCCGTCTTGATGCCAGTCATGATGATGAGCGCTATACCCATGATGACCAGCGTGATGAAGGCTCCATGTTCAGTGATGAGCTCCTGCACCCATGCATAACCGTTGTTGATGAGCACATCTTTATTGATGTGCCCCCAGTCCATGGGCTGATAGGTGTAGACCGTCTGGTCAATCTTGAAAAGTATGTTCAGAATGGGGATGAGCACTACGAACGAGAACACGTTCATCCATTGGGAAAAGAAATTGAGCACTACCGACCATACCAAATACTTTCTGTATGGCTTGAGATAGCGCGCCATTATGGAGAAAAATTGTTTCAGCATATATGATGATGATTATTGGCTGCAAAATTACAAAATTATTTTTCATCTAATGATATTTCAGTGCCACAATTTTCTCGAACTACTGTTCGGGAGCTGCAAAGTTGGCATCGAAATGGCGCACCTGATAGTCGAAGTTATGGAAACTGTCCGGGGTCAACACCTCGGGCCGGTTCATCATCCAGTAGAGCGGTGTGTCGCGATACATCGAGGCTATCAGCGTGAACGAGCTGAGAGGCCCTATCAGATAGTCGCACTCTGACAGCAGGCAGAGGTCCTCGGCCGCTGTACCGCAGGGGAAGAACAGGCGCAGCTGTGGCAGCTGCCGGTGAAAAAAATCGTGGTTGAGCTGTCTGTCGTCAGTACAAATGTAGACATCGACCTGCTTTCCGGAATGCAGTGAGGCAAACTGGCGAATCACATCGGCATACTCCTCGTCGTTGTAGTAGAAACGTCCGCCAAGGTGCATCTTGTAGTCGCCGCGCCTGATGTGAACTCCCAACTTGATGGCACCCGTTGTTGACGGCTGCATCGTCCGAGCCACCCTCTGCCGCACTTGAGGCATGAAGTCGAACAGCTGCACAATCTCGTCCTTGTATTTCAGGAACAAATCGTTGAAGCGCACCCCCCACCCTGTGGCAAGAATATGCCTGTGGGCCGTCAGCTGCTGTTCCTTCTCCGGGGTCTGACCTAAGTTGAACTCCACGGTGGGTATCACATGCAGTTTAGCTGCCAGCTTGGCTAATACATAGACAACGGCATTATGATAACGGGTATGGGCAATCCTGAATTCCGGGTATTTATGGGCAAAGCGCATGGACATGGTCGCGCGGTTGTGTTCTCGTCCCCAGGCATAGAGATGTCCGTACTGGAAAATGTTGTTAGCCATACGGCCCTTGTCGGTTACAAATATCATAGAAACGGGGTGTGCAAAAGAATAATGTTATGATGACTTCTTCTGAAGCAGTTCTTCTAAAGGTGAGGTGATGTCTAAGATGCCTGTTTCGGGATTGAGGCGCAGATTATACTCCTCGTGCGTGCGTTTCCAGCGGTTGTGGGTCCACAGGTAGCAAGCGGGCTGCTGGCGGATAGACGCTTCGAGCATCTGAAAATAGATATCGGTTGCTTCGAATTCCTGTATCTTCTTGGGCTCACGGGTGATGAGCTTGAACTCGGCCTCGTAGTAGCCGCGCTTCAGTCGCCTCACATCTAAATAGAGCACTGCATGGTTAAGTTTGCGAGCCAACCGTTCAGTGCCCGTGAGCACAGGAGTGTCGTGGTGAAGGAAAGGCAGCCAGTGGTGTATGTTGTTCCAGTAGGGCGTCTGATCACTGATGTATCCTATGACCACCTGCTTCTTTTGCTGCCTGTACATGACAAGCCGCCGCAAGGTCTCGGCCATAGGAATGCCCACTGCTCCCCAACGCTGGCGCAAGTTCAGAAACAGTTTGTCATAGTCGCTGTTCTCCAGAACGTGGTAGATCTGTCCGCACTGAGCCTCGGGTGTCACCCACAGGGGGAGCGATGTCACCCATTCCCAGTTGCAGTAGTGTCCTAAATAGACGGCACACGATTGTCCCTCCTTGACAATCTGGTCGACGATATCCGTGCCTTTGAACACCATTCGCCGCTTCATCTGCCGCTTGCTCATGCTCAGCATTTTGATGCTTTCAACCATATAATCGCTAAACCACTGGTAGAACTCGCTTTCTATTTTTTTCAGCTCTGCCGCGCTCTTTTCAGGAAACGACTCTTGCAGATGCTTTTGCACAAGTGGCCGACGGTATTTGATCAGATGGAACATGACAAGATAGATGAATCCCGACAGGCCGTAGAGAAGCCACAGCGGCAGCAGGGATATCAGGTAACTGACAGAGTAGGTGATATAATAGAGTGCTTTCTTCATTGTTTAAGGTTCAAATAGTTGGATATGCCCTCGTCCAGTCGTGTTGCCCCTTTTTGTCTGTTCTCAATAATGATAGCCGCGTTGACAGTAGAACTGGCGCGTGTCTTGTGCCAGATATGAAAGGCGATACCCGACATTTTGAGATAGCGCTGTTTCACTCCACTGCGTTTCAGGCGCTCCACCAAGTCGGTGTCGTCCAGCCCGTTTTCTCTCATGCGCTGGTCATAACCGTTGATTGCATAGACATCGCTGCGCCAGTAGGCTATATTACAGCCGCGGTGGTGATTCTCTGAGAAAAACAATGGAGAGAGGAAACGCATTCTCAGCATGTTGAACCGGTGCTCCAGCCCTTTCTGAAAAAAGTTGAAATCTATCTTTTCGCTTTCCAGAATTTCCTTGGCAGTCTGTTCCTTTATCAGACAGCGGCTGCCGGCAACAAAACAGCCTGGCTTGGAGAAATGGCAGTGGTCTTCTATGAAGTGTCTTTCGGCAATAATGTCGCCATCAATGTGGATGATGTATTCGCCGGAGCATCGTGCCAAGGCCTTGTTTAGGATTAAGGTCAGTCGGCAACCTTCGTCCTCGTGCCACACATGAACGATAGGACAGGGGAAATGGGAGCGAAAGCTATCTATCAGTTCGCGAGTCTCGCAGGTTGAGCCGTCGTCGGCAATCACTATTTCATCAGGAAGCTGCGTCTGTCGCTCAATACTCTTCAGGCACAGTTTCAGATAGCGGGGAGAGTTATAGGTTGAAATGAGAAGCGTGGTTGTCATAAGCAGTAAGTGTCACGAATGTTCTTGTTCATATTTCTTTGCCAGGAAGACAAACTGATAGTAGCCGTCAAGCACCGACTTAATGAAGCCGGGCTTGCCGTCGCGGAATCCGCCTTTCAGGACGTAGGTCTTGAAGAAGCGGAAGAACGGCCGGAACAAAAAGGAAAGGGTGCCGTAGCGGCGGTGGCGCTTGCGCTCCAGTTCGTTGAAAGTGTACTGGTTGGTCTTGCTGACGATATCGGCAACAGAGTCGTTGGCCAGATGAATGAGTGCCAGTTGCTCTTCGTATGCCGGAATTTTCTCAACCTTTCCATCTATCTCGGGAATACTGTGAACAAGAGGAGGCCAATGGGTCTTGTTCTTATTGAAAAAGCGCAGAATGTGGTCGGGATAGTGGCAGTGAAGAAAACGACCCATAAAGTAGTTCTTACGGGGAATGAACAACCCGTCGGGACAATCGGAAGCATTGACGCGCCTATAGAGATAGTCTTTCAGCTGCGGAGTGACCAGCTCGTCGGCATCAACCACCAACACCCAGTCGTACTGTGCCTGGTGTATGGCAAATTCCCGAGCAGGCTCCACTATGTTATAGTGCTTACGCTCGAAAGTGATGATACGGCAACCGTGGCTGCGGGCTATGTCAAGCGTTCTGTCAGTGCTCTCCATATCGCACACAAGAACCTCGTCGAAGCCTTTCACTGAGTCGATGACCTGCGCTAAGTGCTCCTCGGCATTATAGGTGTTGATAACGACAGAAATCCTGTTCATGCCGACAAAGATAAGAAATTATTGAAAAATGACCATTGTAATTGATAAATATTATGTAAATTTGCAGCATTTTCATGAATTACCCCCCTCTGTGATGATAGAAAAATGCAAGATTTTCTTCTCAAAGCCCTTTTTCCGGGATTTCCGTACCTTGTCCTGGCTTTGGCTGCTGCTGGGTGTGACAGCAGCTGTAGTGAAGCAAGACCGTTGTAACAACTTCCAGATTTTTCGCGGTGTGTTCTGGCATGCGTGGAATGGCACGTCCCTGTATGCATTATATCCTGCCGAATACAATGATTGCAACCACTACGGCCCTTTCTTCTCGCTGATTATAGAACCGTTTGCCGTTACGCCGCTGTTTGTTGGTCTGCTCATGTGGTGTGTCGCCTTGACCCTGTTTCTCTATCTTGCCATTCGCAAGTCGCAGTTCTCAAGCTATCAGCAATTGTTCGTGCTATGGTTCTGCGCCCATGAGCTACTCACAGCACTGTTCATGCAGCAGTTCAACATTGCCATTGCCGCTATCATTCTGCTCTCCTATTACTTCACTGAGAAGGAGAAGGATTTCTGGGCTGCATTTTTCATCATGCTGGGCACGTTTGTCAAACTCTATGGCATTGTGGGACTTGCCTTTTTCTTCTTCTCTAAGCATAAAATGAAGTTCGTTGGCTCACTCGTATTCTGGGCTGTTGTGATGCTGACTGCTCCCATGGTGTTCTTCGGTTCTGAATATATTATTGGGCAATATCAGGAATGGTATCTCTCTTTAGTAGGAAAAAATGCTGAAAACATGTTCAGTGGCGGAACGAATATCTCACTGTTAGGAATGGTACGGAAGATTTCGCATTGTGCTACCTACAGCGACCTGTGGATTATCATTCCCGGAATGGTGCTCTTCGCCCTGCCCTACCTGCGCCTGTCGCAATACCGCCACACGGCTTTCCGGCAAACGCTGCTGGCCTCGGTGCTGATGTTCTGCGTGCTGTTCAGCACTGGCAGCGAGTCGAGCGGCTACATCATTGCGCTGGTTGGCGTGGTGGTGTGGTACACTGCAGCTCCCTGGCAGCGTACCCGGTGGGACATTGCTTTGATGGTGTTCGTCTTTGTGCTGTCGAGCCTCTCGCCCAGCGACCTCTTCCCGGCCTATCTGCGCAAAGAGTGGGTACAGCCCTACGCACTGAAAGCCCTGCCCGTGACGCTTGTCTGGCTGAAGCTATGCTGGGAAATGATGACACGCGATTTTTCGAGACGCGAAGAATCATTTTACGAATACCCTGCGAGGAATCACCCTGCGAATACTCAATAAGAAAATGAAAGAAACGTATCAGAATCTTGTTTTTGCAAAGGCAAAAACGTTCTTCAAACAACCTTTCTGGAGTGACTGGCGCACCATTTCAGTCGTCTATGCCTTGATTCCAATCATCATAGGCATCATGAAATGGAACAAAGACAACAACACCTATCAAATCTATAAATCGGTGTTCTGGAACACGGTCAACCAGATGCCGCTCTATGAGTTCTACGACTACTTGGCAGGTGACTGCAATCACTATGGGCCCGTGTTCGCCTACATCATTGCACCCTTTGCCGTGTTGCCCGACCAGTGGGGCATGTTGCTATGGGAGATAGCACTTACGCTGACGTTCTACATGGCTGTGCGCTACATGCCTCTGCAGCGATGGCAGAAGGTATTTATGTTTTGGTTCTGCGCCCACGAAGTGCTCACCCCGCTGTTTGTAGAGCAATATGACTTGGCTATGGCTGCCAGCTATCTGCTCATGTTTGCATGTGTGGAAAAGAAGAAGCCTGTATGGGCAGCATTCTTCATTGCACTCAATATATTCATCAAGCTCTACGGAGTCATGGGACTGGCATTCTTTTTCTTCATTGAAGATAAGAAGAAGTTTGTGGTAGCACTCCTGGGATGGTCGGCACTGTTCTTCGTGCTCCCCATGCTCATCTCAAGTCCTGAGTTCGTGGTTCAACAATACTATGGATGGTACGAGTCACTGGTACTGAAGAACCAGCAGAACCTGACCGACCTTGCCAATACGACCAATACCTCCCTTTTAGGCATCCCTAGACGAATATCTCGTTGCGCAACTTACAGCGACCTGTGGCTCATCATTCCCGGTATTGTGCTGTTTCTGTCGCCTTTCCGCAGGTTTGACCAGTTCCGCCATCAAGGGTTCCGCTATGCCATGCTGGCTTCGGCTACCATGTTCGTCACACTCTTCTCTACAGGAACTGAGAGCTATGGCTACATTGCCCCGATGACGGGCTTCGTGGTGTGGTACACCACCGCCCCGTGGAAGCGCAACCGATGGCATCTGGCCCTGCTCATCTATGCATTCATCTTTACATCGCTGTGCACCAGCGACGTGTTCTTCCCCCGATGGATTTATAAGGAAATCATTGCGCCATACGCCCTGAAGGCACTTCCCACCACCATCGTGTGGTTCTGCCTGATGTGGGAGATGAACACCAAGGACTATGCACCAGCTACTATTGCTTGCGCACAAACACAAAACGAAGAATAAGGAAATTGACAGGCACAACGACAATAATCACTAAGATGCCTGCCAAACGTTTCTCCATACCATAATAGAGGAACGCATTGAGAATGCCTATCTCAAGAAGATAGTTCAGAACGTGACTGGCCGCAAAGCCAGCCGCGTTCTTTGATGAAGGACGTTTCTTGAAAGTGAAGAGGGTGGTCAGAACGTAGTTCACACAGAAGCTGACACCATAGCCCAAAGTATAGGCTATGGTAGGACTGAACCACAGAAGAGTCAGCAAATAAACACCATAGTGTATCAGCGTGGATAGCGATCCCGTAATGCCAAACCTGACGATGCGTCCCAGCTCTTCATTCCACTTTTTCTGCTCCATTCCTCAACTTCGATGATTACGCTATAGCACTTCTTTAATATTATAGAGCGGACGGCGTTTCACCTCGTTGTATATCTTGCCTATATACACGCCTACCGTTCCAATGCTTATCAGAACAAATCCGCCTACCATCCATACACTGAGCATGAGCGAAGACCAACCAGGAACGGCAGTCCCCACAATAATGGCGTGAAGCACATAGATGGCTATACAGAGACTAATGAACAAAAAGCATACACCGAGATAGACGATGTAATAAAGCGGTTTGACGGAGAACGACGTGATGCCATTGAGCGCCAAGCCCATCATCTTGCTTAAGGTGTACTTGCTGGCACCAGCCGAACGCTCACCGATGACATCATCCACCTGCGACGATGTCAGCCCTAACATGGGGATAAGACCTCGCAAATAGAGATTGCGCTCTTGGTATTGAGCCAACAGGTCAAGAGCACGGCGACTCATGAACCGGAAGTCAGCATGATTCATGATACTCTCAACACCCATACTCGACTGTAGCTTATAGAAAGCTTCAGCAGAAAGGCGTTTCAGCAGAGGATCGGCCGTACGCTGCACCTTCACACCATATACGATCTCGCTGCCTTCGGCATGGGCATCAATCATCTTCTCTATGGCATTGAGATCGTCTTGCAGGTCGGCATCAATCGTGATGATACCATCGGCCCACTCCCGACAGGTCATCATGCCAGCCATAATGGCATTTTGGTGTCCTACATTACGCGTCAGACAGATACCGCGAACGTACTTGTTCTTCTTGTGCAACTGCTCAATAACAGACCAGGTGCGATCCTTGCTGCCGTCATTGACAAACACCATTACACTATCGGGACTTATTTTGTTCTTTGCTATGAGGTCCTCGAAAAGTGCCGTGAGCCGTTCTACCGATGACTCCAGCACTAACTCCTCATTATAACATGGCGAAACAGTGGCTAAACGTATCATGATTGCTTGAAAAAAATCTAAGAATAAAAATGTTATTTCCCATAGGTAGCTGCCTCAATGTCCTGCAACAGCCACACACGCATGCGACCCTTGCCGCGATGCGCCCAGGCATAATAGGGGATGAGCGTCATGCGAACGTCACTCACTGTGAGTGGTAACGTCAGTTGCTCGGAGTGAAAAAGTCGCGCGTCGCAAGTGATGGTCTGCACCTCTGTACCGGCAATGGTTGTACGGCCCAAAGTGAAGTGCGGATCGGGGTTGATGAGAGCCGAGAAGATATTGAAATCGTTGTCGGGATGCTCAGCGCAATAGACCAGCGGACCACGCTCCACTGCCACGCGGCCTCGGTCGGCCTCCACGTTCTTGTGGGCCTTCACCAGACGCGGCTTCATGTCTAAGTGCAGCTCCACGCTGTCACCTTTCTTCCACTTACGCGTGATAGTGGCATAGCCGTCGGCGGTTGGAGTGACGTCAATGGTGCTGCCGTTTATGCTGACGGTATAGCCAAGTTTCTGACCGTCGGCATACTGGTAGAGATCAGACGGCAGGGGTCGGTTCTGCACCCATCCGGGAATGCGCAGCTTCAGTGTGAAGATACCTGCCTTATTCTTGTCAACAGTCAGCTTCACATCGCCGTCCCAGGGATAGTTTGTCTGCTGTGTGAGCGCCACATCCTTACCATCCACTTTAAGCACCGAACTGTTCGAAAGATAGAGATTCACATAAATGTTCGTCTCCTCCTTTCTATTTCCTCTCTTCACAGCATATACATATCCGGGCAGTGAAGGAATGAAACGACTTAGGTTGCTGGGACAACAGGCACAGCCAAACCAGGGCTTTCGCTCATGCTGACCGTCGCTCTCCAGCGGATTGGGATAGAAGAAGCCATTGCCCTCAAGCGACATGCCTGAGATGAGTCCGTTGTAAAGCGAGCGCTCCAGCACATCGTAGTACTTCGACTCGCCGTGCAATAAAAAGAGACGGTAGTTGGTGTACACATTGCCAATGGCTGCACACGTCTCACAGTAGGCTGTCATGTTAGGCAGCTCGTAGTTCTTGCCGAAAGCCTCACCGCTCGATGTAGAGCCAATGCCGCCAGTGATGTAGATTTTCTTCGAAACGATGTTCTCCCAGATACGGTCGATGGCATTGATATAGGTGGAGTCGCCTGTCAAAGCTGCCACATCTGCCATGCCAGCATACATATAGGCAGCACGTACGGCATGACCCACGGCTTCACGCTGCTCCACCACAGGCTTGTGAGCCTGCGAATAGCTGTGCTTGATGGTGGTCTTGCCACGATAGTCAAGGAAGAACTTGGCCTCGTCCAGATACTTACGGTCGCCAGTAACCAGATAGAGTTTGGCCAGCGCCATCTCGGCTATCTGATGGCCTGGCACCACACAGGCCTGACCTGCAGCAGGTCCCACCTCACGGCACACGCAGTCAGCATAGCGGATGGCGATGTCGAGAAAACGACGTGAGCCGGTGGCCTGATAGTGGGCAATGGCACTCTCCACCATGTGCCCCAGGTTGTAGAGCTCGTGACTCAGGTCCTCTTCTTTCACCCAGCGACGGTCTCCTGCCCAGGGATGAGGGTTCTGAGGATTCTGCGTACGCGACGTATAGAGGTAGCCGTCAGGCTCCTGTGCTGTACCGATGATGTCGATAATCGAGTCAACATAATGGCGCAGCTTCTTGTCGGGGAATGTCTGCAGCAGATAGCTGGCACCCTCAATGGTCTTATAAGGGTCGGTGTCGTCAAACGAAAAAGTGCCGGGCTTAATCTCAAAGACCTTCTGCGGGTCTTTCAGATGCTCGGCAGCATTCTCAAAGTTAGTATATCGCCCGGTCTCCTCACACTTCCGGAAGGCCAGGGGCACCGTAACGCGACGGCTCACGTCCAGTCGCTGTCCCCAGAACGTCTGAGGCACCACCTTTACACTCGTAAACGGCACAGGCTCGATGGGATATCCAGCCTGTGCCATTTTCTGTTCAGCGGTCATCGACATAGCGATGCCAGCCATTAAAACCAATGAAAAAAATCGTTTCATCTTAGTTTCTTAAAAAGATGTCGTTATTACGATTAACCCTTATTCAGTTATCACGATAGTTCTAAACCGCGACTTTATCCTTCACTGCTCTGCGAAAGCAGCGGCCTCGGCAGCGGCAATGATGTCCTCGCGGTCCTGCTCCACCAGCTGATGAGTGATGTCTGAGAGATCGAAGTCGTCGCTGGAGCTTTTTGAGATCTCCGGGTTCTCGGAGGGTTCAGAATTCTTGGCGCTCTTCGATCGCTGCTTTCTCTGCTTTCCGGCCTTCTTTTCCGGCTCCTCTGTTACTTCGCTATCGGTAAACTCCGAGTACCACTCGTCAGTTCTGTTCTGCTTGATGATAAAGTCGGTCTTCTCCGCCTCCAGATTGGGTGCAGCCATGGTGGGTTCCTCCTCCATCTTAGTTCGGTTGCTCTTGGCGGCGAAGATGGCATCTATGAACTGCGGCTCACGACGCAGTCGTTCCAGTGTCACTTTCGAAGCCAGCTGCTGAGCCTCCTTCTTCGAGAAGCCCTGACCCTTGCCGCCCTCCACACCTTCTATCATCACCTGGAATCCGAAGACGGGCGATCCTTGCTGGTCTTTGCTCTGCTTGAGCATTTGGAACTCCATCCGCACGCGGTTCTTCTGTGTCCACTCCAAGAGCTTCGACTTGAAGTTCACCTCTTTATACGCCACTTTGTCGATGTTGACCATCTGAGTCAGTATACGCTTTTTCATGAATCGCATCACAGCTGCATAGCCCAGGTCCAGATAGATGGCGCCTACGAGTGCTTCGAAGGCATTGCCAGCCATGTAGCTGTTGTGCGAACGTGACTGTCCGCGCGACTGTATCAGTTCGGTGAGCCCCATCTCCTCAGCCAGTTTGCCAAGCGACTCGCGGCTTACGAGTTTCGAGCGTGTGTTGGTGAGGAATCCCTCGCGCTTGCCCTTGAAGTGCTCGAACACGATGTGTCCCACCACGGCATCCAGCAGGGCATCGCCCAGAAACTCCAGTCGCTCGTTATTGAGTGGTCTTCCTTTGTCATTGCGCTGTCCCGAGCTCTTGTGGGTCAGTGCTATCTTATAGTAGCTGATATCATTAGGGTAGAATCCCATGATTTTATAGAGTGACTGTCGCATCTCTTTGTCATCACGGAATTGAAGACGAATGATTTCAATAAAATCTCTGAAAGTCATATTTGTGGTTTTAGTTTAGAGTAAAGAGTGTAAAGTGTAGAGTTTGCTACCGCAATCCACCATAACACTTAGATGTTGGAGCGGTAGCAAACTTTACACTCTACACTCTAAAACTATCCACTATCCAAGGTACTTCTTGAACACCACGCAGGCATTGTGGCCACCGAATCCGAACGTATTGGAGAGTCCGGCACGCACGGTACGCTGCTGAGCCTTGTTGAAGGTGAAGTTCAAGTTATAGTCAATCTCGGGATCCTTGTCATCCGCCTCATGGTTGATGGTGGGCGGCACAATGTCGTTCTTCACGGCCAGCACGGTAGCCATAGCCTCTACGGCACCGGCAGCACCGAGCAGATGGCCCGTCATCGACTTCGTGGAAGAGATATTGAGCTTATAGGCTGCATCGCCGAACACATCCTTGATGGCCTTGGCCTCTGAGATATCGCCCACGTGTGTGCTGGTTCCGTGCACATTGATATAGTCTATGTCCTCGGGCTGCAGTCCGGCATCCTCCAGTGCGTTCTTCATCACCAGCTTGGCTCCCAGTCCTTCAGGGTGCGAAGCTGTGATGTGATGCGCATCGGCACTCATGCCTGCACCCACCATCTCGGCATAGATCTTGGCACCGCGAGCCTTGGCATGTTCCAGTTCCTCCAGGATCAGGCAGCCGGCACCCTCGGCCATGACGAATCCGTCGCGACTTGCGCTGAACGGACGGCTGGCCTTCTCAGGCTCGTCGTTGCGCGTAGAGAGTGCTTTCATGGCATTGAATCCGCCCACGCCAGCCTCAGTGATGGCAGCCTCGGCACCGCCTGCGACGATGGCGTTGGCCTTGCCCAGACGAATCAGGTTGAAGGCATCGGCCAATGCGTTGCTTGAAGAGGCGCAAGCCGAAGAGGTAATGTAGTTAGGCCCGTGGAATCCGTACATGATCGAGATTTGTCCGGCAGCGATGTCGGCTATCATCTTCGGGATGAAGAAGGGATTGAACTTCGGTCCCTGCTCCTTGTGCGTGGCATA
>ODAI010740305.1_pt1 | contig 27684 bp, 20 predicted proteins | sample 1539321 | NCBI WGS metagenome assembly ODAI01 (sample SAMN02144231, study PRJEB22623) | gut metagenome | biome: sheep rumen | host: Ovis aries | place: New Zealand
CAGTATGACATCGTGTTCCTCGGCTATCCGATTTGGTGGGGCGATATGCCGATGGCAGTCTATACATTTATGGACAGCTACGATTTTTCCGACAAGGTAGTTATCCCCTTCAACACTCACGAAGGAAGCGGTGAATCGGGAACATACTCTGCGATAGCAAGCTATCTGCCGAATACACAGGTGCTTGACGGTATGGCGATCCAAGGTAAGACTGCACAGGAGTTCAGCTCTGATACACAGCAATCTGTCCGTGACTGGCTTGACGGGCTGGGATTCTGATATGAAAATGAAAATAAAAACAGCCGCTGACATTCTGATGACAGCGGCTTTGCCCGTACTCATGTGCTATTCCATTGTCGGGGAAACGGCACATGAAGTGATTGGTATTGTGATGTTCGGTCTGTTCATTTTACATCATATCCTGAACTTCGGCTGGATAAAATCGCTGTTTAAGGGAAAATATAATCTGTGCAGGAGCGTGAACACTGCTGTCAATGCGCTTGTATTCCTGTGTATGGCAGGACTGATGTACAGCGGTATTGTGATTTCAAAGCACGTTTTTACCTTTGTGAATATCGGCGGAGCAATGACTGCACGGAGCGTTCATATGCTGTGTGCCTACTGGGGACTTGTGCTGATGAGTGTTCACCTTGGTATGCACGTTTCGCAAATGGCGATGAGAATGAGACTGAAAAACAAAATGCTGATATGGTCGCTTCGTATTATCTTCTGTATCATAGGAGCAGTCGGTGTATATGAATTTATTTCTCTGAAATTTACAGACTATATGTTTGTCAAAGTGCAGTTTGTATTCATCGACACCAACGCTTCTGCTTTGCTGACATCATTGCAATACCTAACTGTCATTATACTGTTTGTCTATGTGGGATATATCCTGCAAATGTTTTTGAAACGAAATAATAAAACGGCGGTTCAATGATGAATCGCCGTTCAATTGACTTTTGAGGCAGAGTTTAGTATAATAATTACATAGAGCAGGCACTCGGCTTAATAATCGTCTGTATGTCCTGACAAAGAGTGCAGAAAAAATCGGGACAAAAAATTTTCTGATGTGATATAATAAGTTTAACGGAATGAGGTGACCATTATGAAAGACTGGATTGAAGGATTTCAGGATTCCATTGATTTTATTGAAAAAAATCTGTCGAATGAGCTGAATATCGAGGATATTGCAAGGGAAGCCGTACTTTCTCCGTTTTATTATCAGCGTATTTTCGGTGCTATGTGCGGTATGACAGTCGGTGAATATATCCGTGTACGCCGCATGACACTGGCAGCGCAGGAACTTGCTTGCTCAGACTGTAAGGTAATTGATGTTGCCATGAAATACGGCTATGATTCTCCTGACAGCTTTGCAAAAGCCTTCAAAAGCTTTCACGGCATCACCCCATCACAGGCAAAAGAATCGGGGGCGAACCTGCGGTCATTTGCTCCGTTGCATATTAAAATCACGTTGGAGGGTGGAACTATGTTGGATTATAAAATTGTGGAAAAAGCACCTTTTACGGTGGTCGGTATCAAAAAGCGATTCAGTGCAGAAACAAGTTACAAGGAAGTCCCTGAATTTTGGGGAGAGTGGATGTCAGACATGAAAGGCTTAAAAGGAATGTTCGGCATATGCACGGATATGGACGGAAAAACCTTTGATTACTGGATAGCTGACCTGTATAAACCGTGGGAGGATATTCCGAAAAGCTGCAAAACATATCAGATTTCAGGCGGACTTTGGGCGATATTCCGATGCAAAGGAGCTTTGCCCGAAAGTATGCAGAAAGTCAATACACAAATCTGGTCGGAATGGCTTCCTGCTTTGCAGGGATATACTTTATCAGGCAATTATTCACTTGAATTTTATCTGCCGCCGACAAAAAATCCTGATGATACGGTCAGCTATATCTGTATTCCTTTGAAAAAAGTTTAAGAAGGTGATAGTATGGGGTTCAGTCTGTTGCAGCCTTTTGGCACAGTCACCGAATACAAAAAACTTCCTGATTATGTTATGCATGATATCGGTCTTGACGCATTTTTTCAGGAAATATCAAGTGATACCAAAGAACGCCGTTTTATCACAAATGTACTTTCACAAATAACAGACAATGCAAATGTTGCTGAATACCGCCGGCAGATATTCGCAGATATTATTCGGCTGCCGCAGCTGAGAAATACCATGATACAGCTATTTGACAAGATACAGTTCATGAAGGATTTTTCCACCATGCACAAAACCTCTGATGAAGAACTTGGATTGTGGCATCTTTTTCACCGCCTTGACGAACTGGACAGCTATATCAGAACCATAGAAACAATGCAGGACTGTCTTTCAGATGAGAGGATTCAGTCTGAGGGGCTGATTTCACTGAGAAATTACATTACTGAACTTTATGAGGACGCTTGCTTTTCTGAAATGAAAAAAGACATCGCTTCACTGAAAATAAAGGCATCTGATGTGCAGAGCGTTACCCTCGGCATTAACGTCAACGAACGCTTTGAAGCCGTCAGCATAGGACTGGTTTCCGTCAACAGGAAGCCTTTCAAAAAGTCGGGCATTGTAAGCAATTTTGCCGATGCGATTTCATCTAAGGACAAGCTCCGTGATACAGCAGACTGGGACGGTGATATGCATTATCAGCTTATTGAAAAAGAAAATAATGCAAGTGCAGGCAATTTTATTGAAAAGCTTGGGGGTTTTTCTGCCGTGCGGAATACTCCGTTTGTTGACGGATATATCCGTTCAACGCTTGTTAAAACTCCTGATGACGACAGTACAGGCAACTCAACTTTATATCTGGATACCATAATGAATAAAATTCTCAGTTCCCTTGTGAAGAAACTGAGAGATACTCTTACCAAGTATGCAAATGTAGCGATTGTAAATATTTCAGGATTAGTGCCTGAGTTTATATATTACATCAGATGTGCGGAATTTATCAGCGGTCTTATGGAGAAAGGCTGTGTATTCTGCGAGGCGCAGCCGAAAACTGACAGCGAAACCTCCATGTCGGCAAGAGGATTTTACAATCTGAAACTTGCAATGAATATGGATAATGTAAGTGAAATTGTACGCAATGACCTTACTTTTGACAGAAAACATACTGTCTATATTCTGACAGGTGCAAACCGTGGCGGAAAGACTACAATCACTCAGGCTGTCGGTCAGTTATTCGTTCTTGCACAGGGAGGACTTTTTGTTCCTGCCGAAAGTTTCTGCTATGCTCCCTGCGACTGCGTTTACACACACTTTCCTGCGGACGAGGATAAAACAATGGATTTGGGAAGGCTGGGAGAAGAATGTGTCCGTTTCAAGGAGATATTTTCTCATTCTACAAATAAAAGCCTCATTCTGCTGAATGAGACTTTTTCCACTACTTCATTTGAGGAAGGTTACTATATCGCAAGAGATTCTGTAAAAGCACTTCTGAACAGAGCAGTGCGGACTATTTACAATACCCATATGCACAAACTTGGTGAAGATGCAGAGGAGTTTACCCATGAAAACAACAGTGCAGGAGCTGCATCTCTGATTATGCAGACGGAAAATGGCAAGCGTTCATTTAAAGTGACTCAGGCAAAGCCTGAGGGGTTGTCCTATGCGAAAGATATTGCCGAAAAGTATGGTGTGACTTATGATATGCTTATCAGTGATGTAAGAGTTAATCCCGTTTCAGGTCAGCCATAAGCACTTTTGAAACAATACCGACACAGAAACATCTTCCTGACTGTCTGAAAATTTATAACGTAAAATTTTACATTATCGGAGGTGATATTTGTGATTTTTCAAAAACAATTTGGTTTACTGACAGCCGCAGCGATATTGCTGAGTACGACAGCGTTCCCTGTCAGTGCGGAAGAAAATTTATCGGTGGTTCAGGAATCATTCCCGACAGCACAGGAAATTGTCGATGATTTCTATGACATCAGTCTGACAGAATCTCCTGATGCCTAAAACTAAATTCAAATCCGCAGATACATTCTGCGGATTTTTTCATTCCGAGAAACTATATAGGCAAAATCAACAATATCTGCGTTATGATTTTGTGCGTTTATACAAAATTTTCCGAAATGACTAAAAACTGGCTTGATTTCCGACATTTATATATATACGATAAAATAAAGGAGTTGTCGCTTATGAAAAAACATAAGATACTGACCGCTGCCGTGCTTGCCCTTTGCATTGGTGCATTACCCATTCAGGCACTCCCCTGCTCCGTGCCTGTTGTTACGGCAAATGCTGAAACAGAAACAATCGAATACAATGGCATGACTTTTGAACCTCGTGAGGAAAGAACTGATGAACTGATTCTTGTTTCTTACGACGGGACCGAAGAAAATTTAACAATACCAGAAACAGTTGACGGAAAAACAGTGACAAAAATAGCAAACAGTGCGTTTTACTATAACAAGACAATAAAAAATGTAACTCTTCCTGATACGATTGACTGCTTTGAAAGAGATGCTTTCTACTTTTCTTCACTTGAAAGTGTTAATATTCCGAAATCTCTGCGTGTAATACCAAATCGTACATTTTTAGGCTGTAATAAATTGAAATCTGTGAAATTTCATGATGATATTTTAGCCATATCAGAATCTGCTTTTGAACTTTCTTCATTTTCACTCCCTGAAAGCTTAAAAGAAAAATATATAGACCAAAATATAAATATTGGTTCAGAAGTTTTTGAATATGATGATATGTTTTTCATATTCTACAATTACAATAATGATGGACTTATGATGATTGCTTACAACAAAGACAAAGAAAACATAACAATCCCTGAAACAATTGACGGAAGAAAAGTAACAAGAATAAAAGAAGGACTGTTTCAAGGAAACAAAACAATCAAAAATCTCATACTTCCTGACACAATTTACTACCTTGAAACAGAAACTTTCGCTGATTCTTCGCTTGAAACAATCAACATTCCGAAATCGCTTATAATAATCCCAGACTATACATTCAGAAACTGCACGAATTTAAAATCCGTTAAACTGCATGACAATGTTCTGTTTATGTCAGAAAATGCCTTTGAAAATGCATCTTTTGTTCCAAGCGGAATAAATTCAGAATTGACCTTTGAAAATTCAGTAAAATATATTTTTGAATATGGTAATTTTACTGCATATATTTACCCTGATACAAATGGTAACTATTCATTCAGCCTGTTAAAAACAAAAATTCCAAAAGAAGAAGCGTTGAACATAGTTTTTCCGGAAACAATCTACGGACTGCCTGTGACAGCTTTCAACTATCCCGACAAAGACAATCAGGGCGATGTTTTTTCTCGAAACAGTTCTGTCTGCGGCTATGATGAAAATGACAATTGGTATTCCTATTCCATGCAGCCTATACAATATATTTTGAATATGCAAAATGACGGTATTGGAATAAATTCTGTTGAATTTCCGAAATATCTTTACAACATAAACACGACAGCGTTTAAAGACTATACAGAACTCAAAAACATAAAAATAAATGCAAAAAATGTACATATAACAAACAATGCCTTTGAAAATACAGGCATTGAAGAACTCATACTTGACAATCCTGACGTTATAGGAAATAATGCATTTTCCGACTGCAAAGAATTGAAAAGCGTTATTTATAATGAATGTTCAGGCGATTTAAAAATTGGTATAAAGGCGTTTGCAAACTGCGAAAATTTAAAGACAATTACAATTGACGGAAATGTCGGAACAATCGAAATACAAAATCAGGCTTTTCAGGACTGTTCTTCCCTTGAAAAAATAATTATCCCCGATACCTGTGAAAATATCAAAATAGGCAGAAACGCTTTTGAAAATACAAATATAAAACAACTTGAAATAAACTGCAATTGTATAATAGATGTTGATGCATTTTCAGGCTGTCCTCCGGAATCTGTAATTATCAACAGCGATAACGCAGAAATAAAATTAGATGCCTTTGCGGACTGTGAAAATCTCAGGGAATTAAAGCTGTCAAAAGGCTGTAATCTCTCACAAAACGCTTTTGCAGACTGTACCGCACTCGAAAACATCAATATTGACATATCCAAAAGCATTACAGGCAGTGCATTCAACGGCTGTGAAAACCTTACATCTATAAACGGGGAGCAGGTTTTTGATGAAAAAACAGGCGATTTTGTGCCGAAATATAAAAGTTTCATCATGAAAAACTTCAATCTTGCTGATGATATTGGATTTATCAATCAGTATGTACAGGCAAATGCAAAAAAGATAGTTTCCGAAAATATCACCCCCGATATGAACGATATGCAGAAAGTCCGCACTCTGCATGATTGGGTATGCAATCATACTTCATACAGTCCGGCAGGGCAGGAATCCCATAATGATGCGGCAATTTTGATGAACGATACAACCGTTTGTGAGGGATATTCAAGAATGTGCAATCTCCTGTACCATGAAGCAGGGCTTGAAACCTACTATGTGACAGGTGTGAATCATGCATGGAATATTGTTAAAATTGATAATCATTATTTCCATGTAGACAGCACATGGGACGACAGCAATGATAAAATAAATTACAAATGGTTCTGCAAATCCGATACTGAAATGAAAGAATCAGGCGGTAATCATGCATCATGGAAAACTGCCGTTATATCTTCAATTCATGATTTTCAGGAAAATATCACCCCTGAATGTGCCTATTCTATGGGAGATATGAACACAGACGGAAATGTAAATATTGCTGATATGGTAAAATTAGACAGGTACATTCTCAATGCCGAAAAGCCTGACAATAATCTTGTGCTTTCAGATTTGAATTTTGACGGAATTACAGATGTTTTTGACGTGATTGAAATGAGAAGGAAAATTACTGAGTAAAATTTGTCCTTGTATTTCATTTTTTAAGATAATAAACAGATGCGATATTTTGTTAAATTATAAAATTATATAAATATATCAAAATACTGTTGACGAAAACTGTTAAAAGGTGTATAATAATTATAATTTCAGCGCAATCTGAAATGAAAATGTAATACAGAAAGGACAAAAACTAATGAATCTTGTTGAAAAGAAACTATCCGCAATGCCTGTCGGTTCACCTGTCAGGCTGATACAGGCAAACGGTCAGATTATCGAGGGCGTTTTATCGGAAAACGATAAAACAACTGCACTTGAAGTGACAGTAACCGCAAAAGTTACACTGATGTATTCCCAAATAACAGGGATTGAAGAAAATAACGCTTTTGGAGCAAATATTGCTCCTGTATCAGTATCAGCAGGCATTACCACTCAGCCCGCTGATTTGACACCAACTGTAACTGATACTGCTGTAAAGAAACAAAAAGAAACTAAAACCAAATCAGATATCAAACTGACTTGCACTGAATATGATTTAAAATCATCATTCAAAATGATGGAAAAAGATGCAAAAAGCAAACTTAATCCCATATTGAATAAGGTTGCAGGTGCAATAAAAGCTCATGACGAATCAAAATTCAAGGAATGTGCAAATTTATCATGGGATATCATAAAAGCAAATGGATATGAAGAAAATCCCGAGGTAAATCTGTTCTATGCATATGTCTGTGCATTTGCAGAAGAATATTATGATTCGTCACTTTCTTTCTACTATGCAAATGATTTGAGGAATGCATACAGGGCTGCTTATTATGGCGCAAGTAAAAATGATGATGCAGAATGTTATAAGTATGCTGCTATATTTGCAGCTATCTACTGTAAGGAACAGGAGAACGAATTTATCGACGAAGCTGTTGAAGTAATAAAATTCTCATCAGAAAAACTAAAAGATATCGGAGGAATCAGATATCTTGTCAGCATGAATCCGACAGATTCATTGAAAAAGCCTGTTGTGAAAGCTATAAGGTATCTGGCTGATTCAAGCGGTACAGATATTTCGTCTCCTGATGATTTGAATAAAAGTGTATCTGTATTGGAAACATATTATTCAGGAAATAAAATTGCCAAAGAAATTCAGGATTTTGATAATTCTGACAATGAAAATGAAGAAACAGAACAGGTTACAATTCCTGCTGTAACATCTGAATCCAAAGAACTTGAAGGAAAAATTACAAAGTATAATTTCTTTGAGAGTAAAGGCAAAATCACTGCCAATAACGGCAAGGTCTATGAATACGAACTCTCAGATATTGCTGACAGTAAACTGCGTGACAGCCTTAAATCAACCTCAAAATGGGATTCTTTAAAAACTATCCCTGTCAGGTTCAAAACATCAAGAAAAATGGGAATGGACTATGCAGTTGAAATTGTCAAAACAAAGGACAAGACAAAGGTTGTGGAAAAAGACCCGAATTTACTTTATGCACAAGGTAAGTTTGAAGAAGCTATTGAATGTTACAGAAATAAACTCGATACGCCCAAGTGGGAAACAGTCTTTGCTCAGATAATGAACAGCTATGCCGCTCTCTGGAATAAAAACGGTGATAACGGATATTCAAGCGAAATGGCTGCACTGATTGAAAGAATGTCAGCAAAAGGCTTTACTCTCATGAAAAGCTATGAAGTTATTCAGCAGTATTACATGAAGGTTCAGAAATATTCCGATGCCCTTGATGCCCTTAATTTCCTTATTGAAAACTGTGACAGTACCGACCATAGCCGTGTACTGAACTATATATTCAGTAAGGCAAGATGCTACCGGCATATCAAGGATTTCAACTCTGCAATCAGTCAGCTTAATGACTGGCTTGAAATTGTCAAGACCAACAAAATTTCTGAGCGGTATGACATGAGGAAAACAACAATATTCATCGAACTTGCAGAACTTTATTATGAACTTGAAGACTACGAAAATGCAGAAAAATATGCAAATATTTCATCTGATTCTGAACGTAAACAGTCTCTGCTTAAAAAACTTGATATGCAAAATCAAACTGTTGAGGACGTAACTGTATATCAGGAAGACGATGATGATTCTGCAAGCGAAGAATCAATGATGACACTTGATGAGGCATATGAGGAATATAACGATGATGCGGGTTTCAGCGCACTGGGCATAGATGACAGTATTGTTGCCGAGAAAATTTCTGTTTTTGACAAACAGCACCTTTACAGTCTCATAACATGGCTTACCGCTGTTTCGAGAATTGCCAAAAACAGTGAAATAAAGGGAGAATCCGTTCTGCATAGCGAACTTACAATGTTGCAGGCAATTCAGAGTATTGAGGGTGCGTTCAGCTATGCTTACCAGAATCCTCTTGCTGACTGCGACTATACAAGCAGTCAGGTTATAAATCTGTACAGAACTTCAAAGAACCTGCTCCCCGAATATAATGAGGAACTTATGGTTTCCGCCATACTCCGTACATTATTCAACCCGAAAATGCAGGACTATTACCTTGATAAACTTATCTGCACTGTTGAAATATCAGATGTTTCAAATAAATATCCTGTACTTGTCAATCTCCTGTCCGAGATAAAAAAATTCTTCGACAATACAGGTTGTGCAATTGATTCATTTGCAGGTTACAGAAGCAGTGCAAATGTTATTGACAGTGTTATTCAGGAGGCTAAGGAATTATGTGAAACAATAGACAGAAGAATTGTTGTCTATGAAAGTCAGGGACAGGTTCGCAGACTTCGTGAATATATGCTTTCAGATGAACAGAGCGTTCTGAGAAAATGTCTTAACATTGTCGCTGAGAATAACGTTTCGGAATTTAAGTATGTACGCACCTGTATGGAAGATAAATTTATCCGCAATAACAGAAGTCTTACAGCGGATAATATCGACAGCATGAAAATTGATGCCCTTATTGATGAATACTGGGATAAGGCAAGAGATGTTATCCTGAGCGAAGGCAGACACGTTTCAAGACCTCATGACAAAATCAAGGGAAGCAAACGTACAAATATCATAAGTATCATCAGAAAAGTTATTTCCTGCATATGCGACTGGCTTGCCGTAGCAGAACATTCGGGAAATGCCGAAGAAGCATATATCATGCAGAATTATGATACGGTTGCTCCGCAGATTATTTCCATGCTGAAAGAATTGTATGATACAGGTAATAACAGACTTAAAGAAAACGGTTTTAACTGGGGTACGGACAGCATTTGTACCACCGCAAACGAACTTCTCGCTAAAATGGAAGGTACATACAATGCAAAGCAAAAGAAATATTTCTTCCTCGGTTTCCTTTCAGGAGAGGATATTCTCCTTGATGAAAACTATTTCCCTGAACTTGAATCAACATTCTGCGGCTGGGGCAAAATGAACATTCTTTCAAGAATTGAACATCATGCCGTAACAGACAACGTTTTACTTGAAGAACGTCTAAGACAGATAACCAGCAAAGATGAAACGAAACATAATTTCCGCTCTGCAAAGCTGATTATGGAGTATGCAGAAGATACAGGCAACTCATCTGTTACATCTGTAATAAGTCCTGATGAAGTCAATAAGTGCTTTAAACTCGTCAAACAGCGTTTTGAAACAATTTATGAAGAATTTTGCGATGAAGTTGAACTGTTTGAAAACTATGGTATAATTTCAAATATGAACGGCGAAAAAGATGCTGTACAGAAACTTGCATTTGCATGGTATAAGATTTCAAGAATCACGGGAGATTATGGTTTCTACATCAAAATGCTCGATTTCATAAAGAACCGCATTTCTGCCAACGCAGTAAAACGTGGCGAAGAACTTACCCGCCAGCTTGAAGACCTTGCGGACAAGCCTGAGTATGATTTCGGAATTTATACAAAGGAAGAAATCCTTTCTCTCATTGAAGACCAGAACTATACCTCCGCTGAATCAATTCTCAACTGTATCAGAAGACATGACACAAAGGAAGTAAATGACTACACCGCAGAGCCTTACAGATATTTTTCCGATTTCATCAGTGAACAGCAGACGGATTATCGTGTGGTAGTAGGAGCAGGAAAAAGCATTATTGATGTCATCGCTGAGTATTCAGGAAAAAAAGATATGGAACTTGCACTTCAAAAACTTACAAATAATGCCCGTAAGGAAACAAAGGGCGGTGCAGAACTTATCCGCAACTGGATGCCTAAGGGCGGTCCTGCAAAAGTTGATGACCTTCAAAGATTACTGTCAAAGCTCGGTTTCAACACTGCTTCTGTAAAGCGTGACGAAAACAATATGAATATCGACAGCTATATTGTCTATTGTCAGAAACGCAAGGGCAAGGTTACATATATACACCCGATTCCCGCATTCGGTTCACAGACAGAAACAGAAGGATTCCGTGTTGCCTGCCTGTATGGCAAGTTCGACTGCAATTCTTTGATGAACAGTTTCCGCATGATGAATTCTACTCCCAAAAATACACTTGTTCTTCTCGATTTTGCCCTCAATATGGAGGAGCGCAGGAGACTTGCAAGAAAAATCAAAGAGGAAAAATCATTCTCCAAAACATTTATTGTTGTTGACAGAGTTATTCTTTTCTATCTTGCAAAACATTATGCATCAGATACTATCGCAAAACGTCTTATGGCTACTACACTCCCGTTTGCCTATTGTCAGCCTTTCGTTGAGGCTTCTTCCCAGACTATGCCGCCTGAACTCTTTACAGGCCGTGAAGACAAGCTTACGGATATTGAATCTCCGCAGGGTGTAAACCTTGTATATGGCGGTCGTCAGCTTGGAAAATCCGCACTGCTTAAAATGGCACAGCGTAACGTCGATAAAAACGGAAATGGTGACAGAGCTGTATGGATTGAAGTAAAGTATAAAAACTACAAGGAAGCTGCAAAACAGCTTTCACAGGAACTTATCATTCAGGGAATCCTTGACGAAAAGTGTGAGTGTGACAACTGGGACGATTTGGCAAAATATATCAAAATACGCCTTATGGACGAAAATCCTGAGACCCGTATAAATTACCTGCTCGTCATGATTGATGAAGCCGATGTGTTCATCGAAACATCTGCGGCAGATGACAACCCGCCGATAACAGCAGTGAAAAACATTCCTTCCGACAGATTCAAACTTGTCCTTGCAGGTACTCATAACCTTGTCCGTTTCAGTAAGGAGGTAATGCACGGAAATTCTTCACTTCTTCACCTGAGCTATACTTCTGTGACACAGTTCCAGAGAGCAGAGGCAATAAAACTCCTTACAAGTACACTCGCCTACCTCGGATTCCGTTTCAACAAAGAAGTAATCTCAAACATTCTTAACAAAACCAACTTCTATCCCGGTCTGATTCAGTTCTATTGCCAGAAACTTCTTGAAGCGATGAGAAGTGAGGATTATGCAGGATATAACGAACTTAATACGCCTTACTATGAAATTAGCGAAAGCCATTTCAAAAAGGTACTTGCAGACAGTGATTTTAAGGCAAAAGTAAACGAAAAGCTTGAAGCATCACTCTTTACAGAGGAAAAAGGCAGAAGCAATTACCATATCCTTGCCCTGATTCTCGCTTATCTCTACCATGAAAGACCCGATGAAAAGAAATATACCATAGATGATATTCTCAAAGTTGCAGAGGAATACAGAATTACAAGAATCCTGACTATTGACCGTGAAAAACTGGAAGAATTTCTCTATGAAATGTGGGATTTGAATATCATTTCCAAAGAAGATAATTTTTACAGATTTGCAACAGAAGGTTTCAGAGAACTTCTCGGAGGCAAAAAACAGGTAGAAGATGAAATGGGCAAGTATTTTGAGGAGGTTTTATCATGAGAACAGGTGAGCTTTGGTGGAGCAGACTTGTAAACTCAGTACGCTTCCTTGATGACATAAAAGATGCCATTATTGAAGGAAAGTCCGTTATTATGAATTTTTCGGACAGTATACCGTGGTTCGATGATTTGACGGAAGCTCTCGAACAGAAACTTTCTTTTATGACAGATACCCGTTCCTTTGCATATGATGATGTCAGTTCAGTTACAACTGAACCCGCTGAATACCTTTTCACAAATTATTTCACCGAATCAGAACGCAAAAAATACTGGATAGATGAAAGCTATGAGCAGTTCATGGCTGAAAATAATAACACAACACTCAACCACAAAATACTCTGCATTACCGGAATCAATTCCGATAATGCAGCCCCATGGCTGAAAACTGTTTCTGAATATCTGGAATACCGCAACTCAGAAGAACGTTGTATATTTATACTTTTCGTCCGTCAGGCAAATACAATTGGTTCAAAACTTATAAGCAACTTTCAGTATTCGGACTATGTTACAGATTATGACTGCCTTATGCTGTGCCTGACACTTATGTCATCAGAAAAATGTCGCAGTGTTCAGAAACAGTATATTTCCGAACTTGCAAGCAGTATTGCCGGAAATAATGTGGAAATTGCCGGACTTCTGGCAAAAGAAGGATTAAGCCTTGCAGAAGACCCATACGGAACAGCAAGTCAGGTTTTGTGGGATAACGATATAAAAATTACTAATCTTTCGGAAGTAGTGGAAACAGCAGTGTGGGAGGCGCAGATAAAGCTTGTATTCCCACGCCTTGAAGATTTTAGGCGCAACCTTGTACAGAAGTACAACGATAAAATTAAAATGCAGCTCCCGATTACAAGTTCAAGCGGTGAGCGTATTGAAAAGCCGTCTGATGTTGAAATCGGTCCGCTGTTCTCTATTGCAGGAAAAGGAAAATTTCTCGAAAAAAGCGAATTTGATATGTTGTGCAAAATGAGAGATGCAAGAAATATGCTTGCCCACAGCGAAAGCATAAAATTTGATAAATTAAAAGAATTAAAATTGATTTAGTTCATATTGACGAAATCACACTGTATGATATTTACAAGGCTTACGAAATTCGTCACAGTATTATAAAAACAAGACCGGCTGAAAAACAGTCGGTCTTGTTTTTAATTTATAATGATGACAGGTATGGTATTTTTATTAAGAATTATACATAGTAAGAATCAAACTTTGACATGGCATCAAAATAGTTTGCAAATGAGTGATGTGTTAAAATCTTGTCCTTTGCTGATATAAATGTCAGTAAGTTTGAAAAATATGAGCCAAAAAAGTCTGCTTTAAGTGCAGGGAAAAATGCATCAACCAACTTTACGTCTGAACCTGCGAGGTCTGTAATTTCTTCATCGCTGAACATATCACAGCATGAGGAATTTTTTACAACTTCAATGAGTTTATTTTTATATTTTCAAGTGAATTGTTGTAGCTTTCTGAGCCCAGACAGTGGCAACTAAAATGGCTGCCGCTGTTTTTTATTTACTTTTTGACCAAATTCCTGCCCATTTCAAAAGCCTGCTGACATTCCTGCGGAAAAACAGTATCATGACGCTGCTGTTTTGCAATCGGGTCAAACATTGTCCACTGCCAGTCAGTCTTGCTGTAATCCTTTAATTGGAGCGTATTTCCGCTGACGAAAACTTCTGTCGGACCAACAAAACGGCTGAGTGTCTGCTGATAATTTTGCACAAGCCCCTGATACATGGTGTCGGGTGCATTGCTTGTCATGATAAGCAGCACAGGTATCTCTTTATGTTCTGCACAGGGTGTCTCTATATTATAGGTCAGGTTCTGGAAAATCAGACGTTCATATAGCGCACGGAATGATGCCGTCATTTCGGACAGATAATTCGGTGAGCCGATAATAAGCCCGTCAGCCTCTCTGATTGTGTCAAGAACAGGGGTCAGACCGTCCTTGCATATACAGCGTCCCTTGAATCTTTCTTTTTTACAGCCGAAACAGGAAATACAACCCGTATATTTTTCAAGTCTGAACAGGTCAAATCTGATAATTTCAGCTCCTGCCGCTTCTGCACCCTTTGCAGCTTCCGAAATAAGAGTATCAGTATTCCAGCCCTTTCTCGGTCCTGAATTTACTACTATAATTTTTTTGCTCGTGTTTTTCCTCCGTTTTTTATTTAAGAGTTACTGTTGCGATATATTCTTTATTTTTATCAGCCGTGATATCAGGCTTTTCGACGGTAAGTGTGCCGCCTGCAACGCTCATAAAGTGACATATTGCAATTCCTATATCGACTTTCTGAATATCCCACGCTGCATCACCGCTGCTGAGTGTTTTTTTCTCATAGAAATGGTATGCATTGCCGCATTTCACGATGCGCCACGGCTGTTTATTGACCGCTGACGGAGCAAGTCTGACAGCTTCAAGGGCATTCTGCACTGTAACATCATTGGTATGAATCGGAGTGCTGAAATCATTCTCAAAAAATAATTCTTCGGCATTTATCCGCTTGTCAGCCTTGATTGCAGTACGCATACCGATTTCTTTTACAGAGCGTTTTTTTGCAGGATATCCCAGCGGACTTGCACAAGGCATAATTTCGCTTTCTGATAGTTCTGCTTCCTGTTCAAACAGTTCACGTTTCATCGTACCGCCAATCCATGTTGTGCCGATGCCGAGCGACCACGCATAAAGCACCATTTTTTCAAAAGAGTATCCGAAAGCCTCGGCACAATGCTCCACTTTCGGCACTTTTCCCATGATATATATATGTTCCCCCTGTATCACAGGACTTGAAAGCCCATGTTTTTTTGCACCGAGCATAACAAATGTCACAGGGATATTGTAAGGATTGTCAATTGTCCTGATATATTCCAGCAGTTTTTTTCTGTCCTCCTCTGAAACGGCATTTCCGTCAAAAGTCCGCACACTTTTTCTTGTCCTGATAAGCTTCATTATATCCATAGCCAGCACCTCTTATTATTGGATTCCATAATTTCGTTCAGCACGAAGTAACATATTTATGCCTTATTGAACTTATCCTTACCCTGTTTGCATCTGGGACATTTCCAGTCATCAGGCAAATCCTCGAAAGCTACACCGTCATGTTCCGCAGGGTCGTAAACATATCCTCAAATTGAACAGACATACTTTCCGCTTGCCTGCATTTTTGAGAAATTCACCTCTGCAAGTACAGTGGGAACGGGATTATCCAAATCCATTACACGCTTTGCTTCAAGGTTCTCATAGCCCTGCGGAGTATGAGTGCCGCAGTAAACAGTACTATTATAGCATAAACCAGAAAGGTTTTCAAGCGGTTTATGACTATTCGGAACGTATAAAACGGTAATATAAAAACAAAACGTATCAATTATTAACTGATACGTTTTTGTATTTACCTGATATTGCATAATGCAGACATTACAGCATTTGCGCCGTCAGCCGCCGCAGTTATGACCTGACGGAGATTCTTAGTGCGGACATCACCTGCCGCAAAGAAATTTTCTGCTGATGTAATGCAGTCCTCGCCTGCAATTATATATCCCCTGCTGTCGATATCTGTTGTTTTTTTGACAGGTTCAGTATTGGGTACTGTACCAACAGCGATAAAAACACCGTCTGCACTGAGTATTTTTTCTTCATTATCCTGTATAATTTTAATGCTGTTCACGCTGTCACTGCCGAGTATTTCAACGGGTACTGCATTGAATACAACATGAATATTGGGAGTTTCTGATATTTTCTCCTGTAAACTTCTGTTTGCCCTGAATTTGTCACGTCTGTGGACGAGATAGACTTTTTCTGCCAGATTTGAAAGATATAACGCATCTTCGAGGGCGGTATCTCCTCCGCCTATGACAACCACAGTCTTTTCTGAAAAAAATGCTCCGTCACACAACGCACAGTACGAAACTCCCTTGCCTGAAAATTCTTTTTCGCCTGCTATATCAAGAGTTTTAGGGTGAGAACCTGCTGCATAAATTACAGCTTTTGCGTGAAAGATATTTCCGTCTGAAAGTATCACATTCCAGCCGTTTTCAGACTTTTCAAATCCTGCAACTTCGCCCTCAATAAATTCTGTTCCGAGAGATTCAGCGTGTTCACGGAATTTTTCACCGAGAGAAAATCCGTCAATTCCGTAATATCCGAGATAATTGTCAACTTTTTCGGTAAATGCAATCTGTCCCGTACCCATGTATTCCTTTTCAATAACTGCAAAATTAAGCCTTGCACGGCTCGCATATACTGCCGCAGAAAGTCCTGCACAGCCGCTTCCTATTATTAATATATCATACATATTATTCCTGTCCAATCACAAGTTCTTCTTTTTCAGCCTTGTCGCCCTCGATATGGAAAGAATTTAAAACAGGTTGATTATTCATAAGCGAAAGTATGAGATAACTTGCGCTGCTGTCATAGGCAAGCCTTTTATCTTCATCGGAAGGTCTTGACGGTGAAACAGGGTGAGAATGCCAGTTTCCGAGGGGAACAAGTCTGTTTGCTCTCATATCTTTTATTGCAGCAAGCTGTTCTTTCGGGTCAATTGTGAAATGTTCCTCCGCATGGTCTGTATTTGTGAGGATATATACTTTTTTAACTATTTTGTCATTCCCTGAAATTTCTCCCGCTATAAGTCCGCAAGCCTCGACAGGTGCTTCATTTTTAGCATGAGCGAGTATTTTTTCATAATCATTTTTACTTAAAATTATCATAATCCCACACCGTCACATTCTGCCTGTTCATAGTCGATAAGTTCCGTAATAGTCGGATTGTCACCGCATACGGCACATTTATGGGTATCTGACGGGAGCTTTACTTTTCTGAACTGCATTTTAAGTGCATCATAAGTGAGAAGATATCCTGTAAGAAGTTCTCCCACACCGAGAATATATTTCACAGCCTCCATAGCCTGCAAACTGCCGATAACCCCGCCCATAGCACCTATAACGCCCGCCTGTTTGCAGGTAGGAACTGCATCTTTCGGGGGCGGTTCTTTGAATACACAACGATAACAGGGGGATTTATCGGGAACATATGTCATAAGCTGTCCCTGAAAACGTATGATTCCTGCGTGTGAAAATGGTTTCTTCGCCATTACGCAGGCATCATTTATAAGGAATTTTGCAGGGAAATTGTCTGTTCCGTCAATGATGAAATCGTAATCCTTTATAATATCAAGTATATTTTCACTTGTAATAAATTCATGATATGTTATAACTTTTACATCGGGATTCATAGCCTCCATAGTTTCCTTTGCGGATTCGACTTTTGGCTTGCCGACATCTTTGGTCTGATGAATTATCTGACGCTGTAAATTTGAAAGGTCTACTTCATCAGCGTCTGCAATTCCGATAGTTCCGATTCCTGCGGCAGCGAGATACATAGCCGCAGGTGCGCCAAGTCCGCCTGCTCCTATTATGAGTACCTTTGCGTTGAGGAGTTTTTTCTGACCCTTTGCGCCTACTTCTTTCAGTATAATATGGCGTGAATAACGCTCTATCTGTTCATTAGTAAAAGCCATTACTGACCGCCTCCCATGAAGTAAAGAAATTCTATATTGTCACCCTCATTGAGTACAGTTTCTTCAAACTGAGTATTTTCAATAAATTCATCATTTACTGTAACCGTAACGTATTCGGGTGTTTCAACTTTTTCATCAACAATAAGCTGTGCAACGGTAATACCGTCACTTACTTCCTTTTTTACTCCTGCAACTGTTATATTCATAATTATCCTCCTTAAAGCACTGAACTGATAAGCTGTACTATTTCCTCTTTTTTTACTGCGCCTCTTATGCGGGAGATTTCTTCTCCTTTGCTGAAAAGAATAAGTGTAGGCGCAGCCTGTACGGAATATTTCTGTACAAGTGACTTTTCAAAATTTGTATTTATTTTTACTATCTTAATTTTTCCGCTGTATTCGCTTTCGAGCTGACTGAGAACGGGTGAAATTCTCTTGCACGGGATACAGCTATCCGAATAAAAATCTGCCAGTACAGGCAAATCTGAATCAACAACTTCGGCTTTAAATTCGGCTTCACCTATTCTCTCAGGCATATCAGTCACCCACTTTCTGTACGATAAGCTGATATGTGCCGTCATCATTCTGAGAAAGGCTGAGAACCTTGTGACCTTCCTCCTTGATACTTCTGGGAACATTGTTTACGGGTTCACCGTCATTGAGCCTTATGGAAAGGATATCACCGTCATCGAGTTCTTCAAGGGCTATTTTTGCCTTTACAAAAGTTACAGGGCAAACAACGTCTGTTATATCCACACTGTCAGTAATATTGAAATCTGCCATATTTATTCTCCTTTACAAATTCTCCGCAGCTTTTCCGAAATCTGCGATAATATCATCAATATCCTCTATGCCAACGCTTATTCTTATAGTATCATCATAAACGCCTGCATTTATTTTCTGTTCTTCTGTACTGTGAGTATATATGGTACTTGCGGGGTGTATCACAAGAGTTTTCACATCACCGATATTTGTCGCTATGAGAGCGTATTTGAGTGAATTTACCAGTCTGAAAGCTTTTTCCCTGCTTCCTGCCCTGACAGTGATAATACCGCCTCCCCTGCCACCGAAATATTTCTTTGCAATATCATAATACGGAGATGAAGAAAGTGCAGGATAATTAACTTCGATACCGTCAACAGTACTGAGAAATTCAGCGAGTTTCAGTGCATTTTCACATATTCTCTCCATTCTCAGTCCGAGAGTATCAAGTCCCACAATGTTCATAAATGCATTGAACGGTGAAAGACAACCGCCTGTATTCCTCCATATATCATTCCTCAGACGGAATAGCAGTGCAAACTTTCCGAATTTCAGATATTTTCCCATTACAGGATATTTTTCCTTATTCCAGTTGAAAGTACCTCCGTCAACAATAATTCCGCTGACGGAATTTCCTCCGCCGTTGATATATTTCGATGAAGAATGTATCACTATATCAGCACCGTGTTTTACAGGTCTTACAAGAAAAGGAGTAGCAGTTGTACTGTCAACTATAAGCGGTATTCCGTTTTCATGGCACACCTGAGAAACACTTTCCAAATCAACTACATTCAGTTTAGGATTTCCGATAAGTTCGGTAAATACTGCCTTTGTACAGTCAGTAATATTTTCCCTTACCGAATCTGCTGTGATATTGTCAACAAAGCGGACTGTGATGCCTAAAACATCAAGGTCATGCAAAAGCTCAATAGTACCTCCGAAAAGTCCCGAACTTACTATTATTTCATCTCCCGACTGCAATATACTGAGAAAAACCGCAGTAATTGCCGCCATTCCCGATGAACACGCCACCGCACCGATACCGCCCTCAATAGCTGCCACTCTTTTTTCAAAAGCATCAACCGTGGGATTGCCTACTCTTGAATATGAAAAACCAACTGCCTTGTTATTGAATACTTTTTCAAGCTGTTCTGCTGTATCATATGCAAAAGCACTTACCTGATAGACAGGTGTCTGAGTTGCACCATAATTTTCCTTTTCAGGTTTTAAAGTATGCAAAACAGATGTATTGAATTTCATTTGCATCACCTTACTTTTATATATCTGATACGGGCGATATGATACCGCCCATATCTGATATTTATATTTTTATGCAAGGGTACGGATACCCTGTACCATTCTGTCAATATCTTCAAATGAATTATAAAGTGCAAGTGTAGGTCTTACAGTGCCTTCAAGTCCGAAATGGCGGAGTATAGGCTGGGCGCAGTGATGCCCCGTTCTTACTGCTATGCCGAGTTCATTGAGTCTCTGACCGACTGTTTCATTATCAACATTATCAAGTACAAATGAGAGTACACTTGCCTTGTTGGTTGCCGTACCTATAAGGTGCAGACCATTGATTTTCTGCATTTCCTTCATGGCATAGACAAGAAGTTCATGTTCATGGCGGTTTACTTCCGCCATACCTATTGAATTAAGATATTCAAGAGCCGCACCAAGTCCGACTGCATCTGCAATACTGCCCGTACCTGCTTCAAATTTATTGGGAGCAGGATTATATATAGTGCGTTCAAATGTAACGTCCTTTATCATGTTTCCGCCGCCGTGATAGGGTCTTGCGGCTTCGAGAACATCAGACTTTCCGTAAACTGCACCTATACCTGTGGGAGCAAATATCTTGTGTCCCGAAAATACAAAGAAATCAGTATCAAGAGCCGAAACATTTATCGGAATATGTGCAATTGACTGCGCTCCGTCAATTAGTATGCGTACACCGTGAGCGTGTGCAATTGCAACAAGTTCCTCAACAGGTGTAACAGTACCAAGTGCATTTGAAACATGAGTTGCTGATACAAATTTGGTTCTTCTTGTGAAAAGCTTTTCATATTCAGAAATTATAAGCTGTCCTGTTTTGTCAACAGGCACTACTTTTATGACTGCGCCTGTTTCCTCGCAGATAAGCTGCCACGGAACTATATTTGCATGATGTTCGAGCATTGTGAGGATTATCTCATCACCTGCCTGTAAAGTTGGTTTTACATAGGCATTTGCGACAAGGTTTATTGCTTCGGTAGTACCTCTTACGAATACAATATTATCTTTTGAAGGTGCGCCTATGAAATCGGCTGTTATCTGTCTTGCATTTTCATACGCATCTGTTGAACGTGCAGCGAGTTCATGTGCGCCCCTGTGGACGTTTGAATTTTCATGGGTATAATAATAGCTGAGTCTGTCAATGACCTGCTGTGGTCTTTGAGTAGTTGCGCCGTTATCGAGCCATACAAGGTCATGACCGTTTATTTTTTCGTTGAGTATGGGGAAATCATTTCTTATCTGGGCGAGAGTTTTAGTGCCTACGATTATACTGCTGTTGGATTTTGACTGCGGAACTTCATCAGGCTGGGATTCAGGTTTTTTCGGCACATAGCTGTCAGCCTGTCCCTGTGAAAGGACAACAGGTGAATATCCGCCTGATGCAGGCTGCTGCGGTGAGTTTTCATATTCTGAAAAACTGCCGTTATAGTCATCTGCTATCTTTTCGTATTCAGAAATACTTCCGTAACTGCCGAAAGCCTGTTCAGATGATGATATGTAATTTGTACCGCCTGCATATGAATCTGCCTTTGAAAAAGCATCATTTATTACAGATGTATCACCGCTGAAAGCAAGATTTTCTATTCCGTCTGCACATCTCTGTGCATCAAAATCGGGAAAGTATGCATTTGCAAGGTTTTCAAGCTCAGATTCCGAGGGTATGCCGTAATTAGTCGTAGTCATAGTATTCACCTACCTCGACATCTTCAAGAACGGCAATAGCGTCGTCTGAGAGAATAGCTGCCGAGCAGTAGAGTGAAAGCAGATAAGAAGCAACACCCTTGTCATCAATGCCCCTGAAACGAACGGAAAGTCCTCTGGACTGTTCATTTTTCAGATTGCGCTGGAAAAGACCGATAACGCCTCTCTTAGCCTCACCTGTACGGACAAGAAGAATATTTGTCTTGCCGCTCTTGCTCTTGGGATTTTTAAGACCGTCAACAAGAAGTTTATCTGTGGGAATAATAGGTATTCCACGCCATACAATGAATGTACCGCCTGCGATGTTTGCAGTTACGGGCGGAACTCCTCTTTTTGTACATTCTCTTTCAAATGCAGCAATTGCTCTTGGGTGAGCAAGGAAGAATGAAGGTTCTTTCCATACTTTTGTGATAAGTTCGTCAAGGTCATCAGGAGTAGGCGCACCGTTTCTTGTCTGTATACGCTGTGAATCTGCAACATTTTTCAAAAGACCATAGTCATCATTGTTGATGAGCTGGCTTTCCTGACGTTCACGGAGACTTTCAATTGCAAGGTCAAGCTGTTCCTTTATCTGGTCATATGGTGAGCTGTAAACATCTGCTATTGCTGTATTTACATTGATGATAGTTGAGATAGATGCAAGCTGATATTCTCTGGGTTCTTCCTCATATTCAACATATCCCTGCGGAATGATATCGGATTTTTTCTCAACACTGCAAAGTACATCAAGGGGAGTTTCGCCCTCTTTGACTTTGTTTACCCTGTAAATACCTGAATCAAGTCCTTTAAATTCAAGAACTTTTGTTATCCACTTGGGAGTGAGCGCACCGTACTGGGGTCTTGTTTTGTTTACGTCTGCAAGATTGTAAGCTGCTTTTTTGCCGAGAGCAATAATTCTGTCGTTGTTGTTTGTTTCCTTAGCCATAGCTAATTCCTCCAGTTAAATTAATATTTATTAGAAAGAGAAAATTTTCTCTGTCTATATCAGTATATCGGAAAATTCTTGTCAACTTCCCTTGCCCATGCATTTGTACCGCCCTTGAGGTTATAAAGATTTCCATTATAGCCTGCTTCACGGAGGGTATTTACTGCGAGAATACTGCGTTTTCCCTCTTTGCATACAAATACTGTGTCAATGGTGGTGTCAAGTTCTTTCTGCCGTCTTTCAAGCTGACCGATAGGAATGACTTTTGCATCGGGAAATTTAGCAATAGCACGTTCATGCGGTTCACGAACATCTATAATAACTACTTTTTCACCGCTGTCAATACGTCTTTTAAGTTCCTTCGGTTCAATTCCTACAACTTCTGATTCTTCCTCATGCTGCTGTGTTATACCGCAGAAGTCCTCATAATCAAAGTCCTGAATTTCGGTAATTGTTTTATTTTTACCGCATATGGGACAGTTATCGTTTTTATGTATTTTCAGTTCTCTCCATTTGAGATTCCATGCATCAAAAGACAAAACTCTGCCAATCAGATTTTTGCCTCCGCCAACGATGAGCTTTATAACTTCGTTTGCCTGCAAAGTACCTATAACTCCCGGAAGTACACCGACTACACCGCCCATTGCACATGACGGGACAAGTCCAGCAGGAGGCGGAGCAGGATACATACATCTCAGACATGGACCGTACTTCGCATAGTATACAGCTACCTGCCCTTCAAACTGATACATCGCACCGAATACATCGGGCTTATCCAGCAAGACACAGGCATCATTGACAAGATAACGTGTAGGGTAATTGTCAGAAGCATCTGCAACAACATCATATTCAGAAATTATTTCCGCAGCATTTTCTGCTGTAAGGCGGAAATTATAGGTTTCAACCTTTACAAGCGGATTAATCTGACGGATACTGTCCTTTGCAGAAGCTACTTTTGGTCTGCCTATATCTCTTGTGCCGTGCATTACCTGACGCTGGAGATTTGATTCCTCAACCTCATCATTGTCTATAATACCAATAGTACCCACTCCTGCCGCTGCAAGATACTGAGCGAGAGGAGTTCCGAGACCGCCTGCTCCTACTATGAGAACTTTTGCGGCTTTAAGTCTTTTCTGACCTTTTACGCCTATTTCCTGCAAAAGAAGATGTCTGCTGTAACGGTTTATTTCGTCATTTGTCAGTTTATCTCCTTTTCTGTCGCCGAGGACGCTCGGAACCCCTGAACCTCCTGCAATGGCAGGTATAAGTATAACTTCATCACCGTTTTTCAGTTCGGTATCAAATTCTTTAAGGTCACGGATATTTTCATCATTTACGAATACATTTATAAATGCTCTGAGCTGACCGTTTTCATCAAACAGAGCCTTTTTGGTTTCGGGATATTCTTCTGAAAGAAGTTTCAGAACTTCTCCCACGGTATTTCCTTCAAGTTCCACCTCAGACCTGTGTTCCGTGAAAAGTCTGAGAGTTGTCGGAATTATTACTGTTACTGCCATTGCTACTCTCCTTTTTTGTCAGTCAGCCGAAAAGATTTGTTGAATAGTATCTGTCTCCGCTGTCGGGAAGAAGGACAACTATATTTTTTCCGTGGTTTTCATTTCTTTTTGCAAGTTCAAGAGCCGCATGAAGTGCCGCACCTGATGAAATACCTACAAGGATTCCTTCTTCTCTGGCTGTTCTTCTTGCAGACGAAAAAGCATCTGCATTGGAAATTTTTATAACTTCATCATATATTTTTGTATTAAGAGTTTTAGGAACAAATCCTGCTCCTATACCCTGTATTTTATGAGGACCTGCCCTGCCTTCGGAAAGGACAGGGGAATCTTCGGGTTCAACAGCGACTACTTTTATATCGGGATTTTTTGATTTGAGAAATTCCCCTGTACCTGTCACTGTACCGCCCGTGCCTACTCCTGCAACGAATATATCAACTTTTCCGTCAGTATCCCTCCATATTTCAGGACCTGTGGTCTGTCTGTGTATTTCAGGATTTGCGGGATTTTCAAATTGTCTCGGAATAAAACTGTAAGGAATTTCATTGGCGAGTTCTTCGGCTTTCTGTATAGCACCCCGTATTCCCAGACGGGCGGGAGTGAGTACAATTTCAGCACCGTATGCCTTTAATATATTTCTTCTTTCAACGCTCATAGTTTCGGGCATTGTCAGTATTATTCTGTAACCTTTTGCGGCAGCGATTGAAGCAAGACCTATTCCTGTATTGCCTGATGTAGATTCAATTATGACGCTTTCTTTTCTGAGGATTCTCTTTCTTTCAGCGTCCTCAATCATTGACTTTGCTATTCTGTCCTTGACACTTCCTGCGGGATTCAGGTATTCAAGTTTAGCAAGGATAGTTGCTTTCAGTCCGTCATTATTTTCCATATTGACAAATTCAACTATGGGAGTGTTGCCAATAAGTCCGACACTGCCTTTATATATATTTGACATGAGTTCCACTCCTTGTTTACACTATTCATATAGATTAAGTATGTTATAATGATATATATAAAACAATACTCTCAGAAAAATAATACAACTATCATAAAATTGAAGTTCAAATTATAATGTCAGAGAATATTGTCTTTATTCAAAAAGATTATGTTTGATATTTTACATACTGTTTATATAGGTATAGTATGTTTTACTTGCTTTATTATACTACCTTTTTCCTGTAAAGTCAATAGCTTTGTTTATATAATTTCTTGCACAATATCATAATAATTTTATATAATCTGCTTTCAAACTGATGAAAAAAGCCTGATATCTGTTTTATCAGGCTTTTCTGCTAATATATTGCTGTGAAGTATCAATTTCAGTCTGTGACAAGTTTTCTCATCATCACCATATCAAAAACATCTATTCTGTCATCTTCACATAAATCTCCTGCTTTCCAGTTCGTAAGAGAACCGTTTCCAAGAAGGAACTTCTGCATCATTACAAGGTCTGCAACATTAAAGTTCTTGTCGTCATTTACATCGCCTTTGATATATTCTGATTCCTTGAACGGTTCAAGAATGAATTTCTGACCGTCACCGCCCCAGAATTCCCACTGACAGATGTTTGCACCGTCCTCCTTACTGATATTATATACATCAATACAGCGTACATTTCCTGATGTTACACTCATAAGTGAATACGAACCGTCAGAATTTTCTGTTAATGTGAATTTCTGTGCCTTACTGTTATCGAACGGGGAAACTGTAATATTTGCTCCGTCCTCAGATGAACCGTCCGCAACAGTAACAGCGTTATTGTTATCATCGGTTATGGAATATTCACCGTCACCAACACTTTTTATATTCCAGACCTGTGCAGATGACTGAATAACATTTCCGTCTTTTTCACTGATATAAAGTCCGCTGTTGACATTACGGAAAGTATATTTTCCCTCATCAACAGTAACAGGTTCAACGACATCAGCAGATGCATTGTAAGTTTCACGCTTGCTTCCCCATACGCAGGTATTATTGCCTGTTGCGGTAAAGGTCATGCGGACTGTCTGTTCACCTGATTCATCAGCCTGCACAAGAAACGCTCCCTTGTAAGTAACCCCTCCGAAATTCAGTGACATATACGGACTTCCTGCCGTCATAGACCATGTACCTGTTATATAGCCTGAAATTGTGCCGTCCTTGTTAAGTGTGATTGTGTGTGGTTTTTCAACGTCCGCACTTTTTTCGTTCTCGAATTTCTGATTCAGAGTATGGAAAATAAAATCATAATCGCCTGCAACAGCCTGTATTGAATGTCCTTTTTCGGAAAGTGATTCGCCTGAATATTCATAAGGTGCAGCAGTCAGCCAGCCGTCCTGATTCATTACAAGCTGATGAACTCTTACTTCATGTGCGCCCCAGTTATCGTCAAATTTTGTGTGATAAATGACATATAATTTCCCGTCATCGTCCATAAGTGCGGAGTTATGCCCCTGAGCCTTGAAAGGTCTTGGATTACATTCCCACTGATAATTGCTCATAAGGCGTTCACCGACAGTTCCGCCAATATTGTCGCCTCCACGGGGATAAACTGCACTGTTGCCGTTCTGGTCAACATAAGGACCGTCAGGGTTTTCACTGCGGAAAATACGGATATTGTACCCGCCGTTTGAATTGAAAAATCCATATGACATGAAAAGATAATAATATCCTTTATCACTGTCAGGTGATTTCATATATTCGATGTAAGGACCTTCTCCCGAAACAAAATTACCGCCTGCTGCCTTTTTTCCCATATAAGCATCTGAAACATTTTCCTTTGTTTCATATTTCACATTATAGTCACGCAGACCTGTCTGTTCGTCCAGTTCCAGCATATAGATACCACCGAACCATGAGCCGTAAACAAGCCATAAACTGCCGTTTTCATCGTAAAATACAGCAGGGTCAATTGCATTTGTACCATATGCGGCATTCCATGAACCGTTGCTGAGATATCGGCTTATATCGGGATTCTGTCCCAATACTTTCGGAACGTCCGTATCATTCACGTTATTAACCGCATTGTTTGTGAATCCTGAATAAACAATAGTTCCCTGATATGTATACGGTCCTTCAATCTTATCGGAAGTACAGAGGACTATTGAAGAATTCCACACCTGACCGTTTATGCTTAAATACATACAGTATTTGCCCATATCCTTATTGTAGATAATATCGGGAGCCCACATATTGCCTGCGAGGTTATAGCCCTCAGTGGTATTTGACCATTTTTCAGGTACAGCAAGGTCGGCATAGATATTGTTGAAAAATGTAGTCTGTGTTGAACCTAAGTTTGAATTTGCGGCTGAGTACCAGTTCTGCAAATCATAAGAACCCGCAGCGCCTAAATGCGA
>ODAI012417491.1_pt1 | contig 27651 bp, 26 predicted proteins | sample 1539321 | NCBI WGS metagenome assembly ODAI01 (sample SAMN02144231, study PRJEB22623) | gut metagenome | biome: sheep rumen | host: Ovis aries | place: New Zealand
ACGGTCAGGGATTCGTTCTGCCGCTCCTGCGCCAGCAGCTGATCCTGGAGCTTCAGCCGCGCCTCATATTCCGCCTGCTTGCCCCGGTTCTCCGCCTCCGCCGTCTCCTTGTCCAGGATGAGCTTCGAGTTTTTCCGGGTTTGCATCAACAGCACGACAAATACGCCGAGCATGACCAGCGCGGTGACGATGCTCTGGATCAGGCTGCGGGTGATGATGCCCTGGGAGATGATGTTGATCTGATCGCTGATCACGCGCGCGCGGATCAGGTAGGTGAGCATCCAGTCGGTGCCCTCGACGGGGGAATAATACAGCGTCTCGTCAATGCCAGAATAGTTGAAGGTAATAACGCCCTCCCGTCCCGCTGAAAAGTCTTTCACAGCCTGTTCATAGGAGGAGTCCTCCTCAAATCTGGCGTCCCTGAGGGCATCCAGCAGATTTACGTCGCTGGAGGTGCCGCCGAGCACCTTGTTGGTGAGGGAGATGCCGCTCCTGTCGTAGAGATTGCAGAAGGTCGCTTCATTGGCGTCCGACTGGAGCGACAGGCCCTCCAGCAGCACGTCCATGTCGATCTCCATGAAGCAGGTCACCAGGGTCTGACCGCTGAAGGGCAGCTGATCGATGGGGAGCGCGATCACGACCTTTTTGTCCCGGCTCTCGATGTCTTTGATGGACACCTCCGGGCCGGAGATGGAGAGGTAGTCAAAGTCGTAGTCCGCGATGTTGTCGAGCAGCCCCAGCGAGGTATAGATCAGGCCATTGGCATCCACAAAGGCGAACTTCTCCGCGTTGTAGAGCTTCTTCATCCTGGCCTGGAAGGCCTGCAGATGCTCCAGATCGGACAGATCGTTCTCATCCAACAGATCCAGCGCGTCCCGCATGTTCTGGATGTTGTTTTGAAGATTCGACGCGACGACCTGGCCCCGCCGCCCGGCCAATTCCCGGAGGTAGAAATTGCTGACGGAGCGGACGGCCCTGTCCGTGCCGCGCTGGGCGCTGAGCCCGGTCCAGACCGTCGTCAGGATCAGGACAAGCGCCACCAGCAGGCCGCCGACAATGGCAATGTTTATTGTTATTCGGTATTGAGACCTCTGTTTGCTCATGACAGGTCACCCCGATGTGTCCTTCTTCTGTGTATCCAAATGGTAACTGTTCAGTCCTGTGACAAACAGAGATTTGGTAGGCTGCGGGGGACGACCTCTCAGTCAGCCTAACAGCTGACAGCTCCCCTGGAAGGGGAGCCAAGGCGACGCTTTATCTTCCTCTTGGCTCCCCTTTCAGGGGAGCTGTCGCCGACGAAGTCGGTGACTGAGAGGTCGTTCCCCGTTACCTCGGATAATCTCCACTTATCACAGCAGAACTGAATAGATACATTTACTGAATTGATAATTGAGAAGGAACAATGGAAAATGAAGGCGCAAATCCTTTCGGATTTGCAGGATTGAAGGCTGCGCCTGATCGGAACAAGGATCAGGATCGAATCCGGGAGAGCCGCGGGCTTTCCGCTCACATCCGCACATTTTCCATTCTCCATTCTCCATTCAACCATCCACCTCTCCCTCCCGCCAACCCCGGGAGGGGAGGACTCCACTGATCGGGGGAAGGTCTAAATGTATAAGAGGCAGATGAAAATACAGCGGATCGCCTGCTTTCTGTCCCTGGCCGCGAGCGCGCTGGTGTTCCTGTACGCGCTCGGGCTGATGACGGATCTCTACGATATGCTGTATACGATGGTCCCGGAGCCCAACAATCCCGATACGGTCAAGGTTGCCGGCGCCATGATCTACTACGATATGCAGGGCTTCAACCAGACGCTCCTGCGCGCCGGCATTGGCCTGATCCTGATGTCCTGCCTGCTGTTTATCACCAATACCCATTCGCGCAGGAAGTACTACATCGGAAACTACGCGGCCATCTGCTTAAACGCCGTGGCCAACATCGGCGTGGCGCTGTGGGCGCGGGGACAGATCGTGGCCTATAAGGCCCAGTATCTGACCACCGTGGACTTCACGCAGCTGGAGCGCAGGCTGTCCCGCGCGGGCACCTACACCGACTCCACCTTCTGGTTCGACGCCCACGCCGGGGTGTTTGCCGTCGCGCTGGTGGCGGTGGCGCTTTTGATCGTGTGCGCCGTGTGGAAGCTGTCGCTGATGAAGAACGAGAAGCGGCTCCTGGAGGCCGGAAGGGTGGTGTCGGCATGATGAACGATCAGGCGGTCCGGCTGGATCGCATGCGCTTTACCAAGAACACCACGTCCTCCAGGCTCACGCTGCTGGCCATCGTGTTCGACGTATTGTACTTCGTGCTGCTCTACAGGATCAACGTGGAGTACTACTACAACATCCTCATGGGCGCGTCCATACTATACAATCTGGTGTTCATGCTGGCGGCCTTCCTGTCCTCTGAGGGCGTGAAGAACTACAAGCAGGGCTATTCCTACGTGCTGTGCGCGCTGGGGATCATCCAGATCGTTCGGATATTCATACTGCCCGTGCCCGCGCACAACGCCGTCGTCACCGTCGGCGGCGCGGAGATCAAGGCCATGAGCCAGGGACAGTTCGTCCGCGTCGTCATCTATCTGGTGGCCTCCGCGGCCTGCCTGTTCGCGGCGGCGGTGGTCAATCTGTCCAAGAGCCGCGCGCTGGCGGCGCATGTGGCCGGCCTTCAAGGCCGGAAGGCTTAAGGAGGGCGCGCTATGGCAGAGCTGAGCTTACATCACATCGACAAGATCTATGACAACAACGTCCAGGCGGTCTACGACTTCAACATCGACATCAAGGATGGCGAGCTGATCGTGCTGGTGGGCCCCTCGGGCTGCGGCAAATCCACAACCCTGCGCATGGTGGCGGGCCTGGAGGACATCTCCAACGGCCAGCTGCTGCTGGACGGCCGGGACATCACCCGCGTGCCCGCCAAGGACCGCGACATGGCCATGGTGTTCCAGAACTACGCCCTGTACGGCCACATGACCATCTATGAGAACATGGCGTTCTCGCTGGTGCTGCGCAAGGAGGATCCCAACGTCATCCACAAGAAGGTGCTGGCGGCGGCGGACATCCTGGGTCTGACCACCCAGCTGAACAAGAAGCCCTCCCAGCTCTCCGGCGGCCAGCGGCAGCGCGTGGCCATGGGCCGCTCGATCGTCCGCAACCCGAAGCTCTTCCTGTTTGACGAACCGCTGAGTAACCTCGACGCGAAGCTCCGCGGCGCCACCCGCCGTGAGATCCTGCTGCTGCATAAGCGGCTCGGGGCGACGATGCTCTACGTCACCCACGACCAGACCGAGGCGCTGACCCTGGCCGACCGCATCGTGTGCATGTCGATGGGCCATGTCCAGCAGATCGGTACTCCGATCGAGCTGTATGACCGCCCGGCCAACGTCTTTGTCGCCAGCTTTATCGGCCTGCCGCCGATGAACTTCTTCAACGTGCGCGTGCAGAACGGCGCCCTGGTCGGCGACCGCTTCAAGACCGCGCTGACGGCCGAGGAAAAAGCGATCCTTGCCGCCTACGAGGGCAAGGAGATCACGCTCGGCGTCCGTCCCGAGAACATTGTCGAGGGCGGCGATATCCCCGTCAAGGTCTTCTCCAACGAAAACCTCGGCATGAACACCCTGGTGCACGGCCACATCGGCGAATCCACCGCGGCCAGCGACAGGATCACCGCCAAGCTGCATGGCTGGTGCCAGTATAAGCCCGGTGATACCGTCATGGTCAACTTCAAGCGCAAGCACTTCTTCGATAAGGAGACCACCAACGCGATCTGGGGGGAGGATAAGAAATGAGCGACAAGAAAAACGTGTCGAATATGCCGGAGTTTCTGCGGAAGCTCGTCGTTTCGCTCAAGCGCCGGCCTCAGATCATCGCGATGATCGCCTTTATTCTCGCTTTCCTGATCTACTCCCTGAATCTGACCTTCGTGTCCCACACCACGGCCCGTATCCAGGGCCCGAACATGGGTCTTTTCGGCTTCGTGACGATGCTGCTGAGCATGCTGTTCTTCGTCTGCTTCCTCAATGCGTTCCCGCGCCGCAAGAAGGCCAACGTCGCCATGCTCGTGCTGATGATGGTGATGATCGTCATCATTATCTTCTGCGACGTGCAGTACAGCAATCTCATTCACATTGCGCTGACCCGTGATGAAAATCCCATCGCCGCCGAGGATTATATCCTGCGCGCCCAGAGCATGCTGCGCACGCATATCATCACGCTCGTGATCGGCACCGTGCTGGTGGCTCTGCTGCCGGTCTACTCCAAGCTCCTGCGCAGCATCAAGACCTCGGTCGAGGTGCAGGACAACGGCAAGCTCGACGCGATCGATATCGAGGAGTAACAGCTCCAAAGAAACAAATGGGGAGGCTTTCCGCCTCCCCATCTTAGAAGGATATGGCAAAGAAAACGAACAAGACGCCGGACAGCGCCCGCAGTGCGGCGGATTACTACAAGCTGCATACCAAAGCCGTCCGGGATCTCGCCGAGGCCAACGAGGAAAACTCTCCGCAGGTCTCCCGTGAGGAACTGAACAAATATCGCTCCCGCCGGGGGCTGCACCTCGCTGACTGGGTGAAGGCCGTGCTGGTGAAATACTGGTTCAATGCGGCGGTGTGCTTCTTCTTTTACTGGGGACTCGCGTACTATGTTCCCAATGTGCTCGATAATCTTGTGATTATGGGCATCGGCATGGGCGTCGTCACCGACCTGCTGACCAACAACGCCCTACGGCACCTCGCCTCGACGGAAGACGGCAACGACCGCTGGATGATGTTCCCGAATAAGGGCTACGCCAGCTTTCCGTTGAATATCCTGTATGCCTTCGTTGTGCTCGCGATCGTCGTGATGCTCTACAATGTGCTCAACCTCATTCTGATCCGCCTGACCGGCGGGGAGCAGGGCGTCGCCATACTTGGTGTAGAGCCGCTGCTCTTCGGCCTTTTGTATTTGCTGGTCGATCTCGGTATGATCCAGCTCCGCCATCTGTGGCTGCGCATCGTGAGTGATGCACGCAAAAGAACAAAATAAGGGGATCGACAGCCATGATCCGTTCACTATACATCGGGCCTAGCTCGGCCTGCTTTGAACTTGACAATGACCGGCCCTATTATGCGCCCTGCGCCTACACCGTTCTGCTTGACGGCGTCGAGCGCGAGCGCTGCGAGAGCAATGTTTTCTCTCTGTTCGCTCTCCGGCCGGATACTGCATACACGCTCTCGCTCCGCTTTGCCGACGGCGCTGAGGACGCTTTGACCTTCACGACAGCGACAGAAACCTGTGCGCTCGACGTGCGCGGCTTCGGCGCCGTCGGCGACGGCGTCACGGACGACACACGCGCGATCCGCGCGGCGCTCGACAATCTGCCCGCCGGCGGACGGCTGTATTTCCCGGCCGGCGACTATCTGACCGCGCCGCTCTCGCTGCGCAGCCACAGTACGATCGAGTTTGCCGAGGGGGCTCGCCTGCTCGGCACCACCGACCGCAGCGCCTATCCGCGCATTCCCACCAAGCTCTGCGATATAAATTCCGGCAAGGAAGTCTATTTTGCGGGCTTCGAGGGCAACGAGACGGACATGTATCAGTCCCTGCTCACCGCCTCCTATGCCGAGGATATCCGTATCATCGGCCCCGGCTGTGTCGACGGAAACGCCCAGAGGAGCGATTGGTGGCAGGTATTTCGCGAGCTGCCCGCGGCGAGGCCACGTCTCGTGTTCCTCAACCGCTGCCGCGACGTCGTGATCCACGGCATCCACGGCTGCAACTCGCCGTCCTGGCAGTTCCACCCCTATTACAGTGAAAACGTCTCGCTCTATCAGGTACGCGTGACGGCCCCGAAGAACAGCCCGAACACCGACGCGATCGATCCCGAGGGCTGCGACGGCGTGAACATCATCGGCTGCCGCCTCTCTGTCGGCGACGACTGCATCGCCATCAAGTCCGGCAAGATCGAGCTCGGCCGCAAGCTGAAAAAGCCCGCGATCCGCCATACGGTCCGCAATTGCCTGATGGAGTTCGGCCACGGCGCCGTGACGCTCGGCAGCGAGATCGGCGCGGGCGTGCAGGAGCTCAGCTGCAGTCAGTGCTGGTTTCGCGGTACCGACCGCGGGCTTCGCATCAAGACCCGCCGCGGCCGCGGTGAGGACAGCCGCATCGACGGCGTGCGCTTCTCGCATATCCGGATGGAGGACGTGCTGACGCCCTTCGTCATCAACATGTGGTACAACTGCTGCGACCCCGACCGCTACAGCGAATATGTCTGGTCCCGCGAAAAGCTGCCCGTGGACGAGCGGACGCCCTATCTCGGCGCCTTCCATTTCTCGGATATCGACTGCACGGGCGCGCAGGTCGCCGCCTGCTATATCGACGGTCTGCCCGAGGCGCCGATCGGCGAGGTCTGCTTTGAAAACGTGAATATCGGTTTTGACCCCGATGCGAAGCCCGGCGTCCCCGCGATGGAGAATTTCGCCAAAGAACGCTGCCGCCTGGGTCTCTATCTCGAGAACGTGCAGCGCGTACGGATCAAAAACGTCACACTCACCGGACAGGAGGGCGACGCACTCATCCCGGTGAACTGCGGCAAGGTTACGGAGGAATGAGCATGGACACCACGAAGATCGACAGATATATCGACGCGCTGGTCGAGCGCTCGACCCCCGAGGCGCCCGCCTGGAATATCGAGGCTGTGCGCCAGGGCAAGGGAGCCAGCTGGAACTACATCGACGGCTGCATGCTGACGGCCCTGCTCTCGATGGCCGAGATCCGCGGCGATGTGCGCTACCGTGAATTTGTCCGTGACTATGTGGATTATTTTCTCGCGCCCGACGGCTCGATCAAGAGCTATGACGAGGCGAGCTATAACCTCGACAACATCAACGAAGGCCGCGTGCTGTTCGAGCTTTACCGTGTCTACGGGGACGAGAAATACCGTCTCGCCGCGGACAAGCTGCACGGCCAGCTGCTGCGGCAGCCCCGCACGGTCGAGGGCAACTTCTGGCACAAGAAGATCTATCCCAACCAGGTCTGGCTCGACGGCATCTATATGGCGCAGGTCTTCTCGGCCATGTACGAGCAGAACTTCGGCAGCGGCGACTGCGGCGACGTGCTGCGCCAGATCGCCACGGTGCGCGAAAAGATGTACGACGAGGAAAAGGGGCTCTGCTACCACGGCTACGACGCCTCGCGCAGCGCCTTCTGGGCGGATCGTGAGACCGGTCGCTCGCAGAGCTTCTGGCTGCGCTCGATGGGCTGGCTGACGGTCGCACTGGCCGACCTCTGTGAGCTGCTGCCCGAGGCCGAGCCGCTCAAGGACTTCTTCCGCGAGCTGATGGCCGGCGCCGCCCGCTATGCCGATCCCGAGACCGGCATGTACTACCAGGTCGTCGACCAGGGCGGACGCGAGGGCAACTACCTCGAAACCAGCGGCAGCGCCATGCTGGCCTACGCCATGCTCAAGGGCGCGCGTCTGGGTGTTCTGGATAAAGACTATGCCGCCAAAGGCCGGAAGACCTTTAACGGCATTGTGGACAAGTATCTGACCTTCAAGGGCGACGAGCTGACACTCGGCGGTATCTGCCTGGTAGCCGGGCTCGGCCCCGAGAACAACCGCCGCCGCGACGGCAGCTTTGAATATTACATCTCCGAGCCGGTCGTCGAGAACGACGCCAAGGGCGTTGCGCCCTTCGTCCTCTGCTACACGGAGATCCTCAGAGCTTGATCTTCACGCTGTCAGAGTCCGTCGGCGCCCGGCTGAGCGCCTGCTGGCGTTCAGAGACATAAAAGCTCGGCGAAACGCCGTATTTCTTCTTGAACATGCGGGAGAAATACAGCGGCTCACGAAAGCCGCAGAGCACGGCGATCTCCGAGATGCTGTAGGCTGAACCGCTGCTGTAGAGCAGGTCGGCCGCGCCGTGCAGCCTGAGGTCGGACAGATACTGGTGCGGCGTCATCCCGAGCTCCTTTTTGAACAGCTTTCGCAGATAGTCGTAGCTGAAGGGCAGCGATTTGAGATAGCCGTCCAGCTCAAAACGGGCGTCAGCGTAGTTGTGAATGATCGTGTTTTCGATCTCGGTGACGATTTCGCTGTGCTCTGCACCCTGCCGCGCGCCGGTGAGAATCAGCGCGGCGATCAGACTGCCGTAGGCCGACAGCAGCAGCGGCTCCCGCTGCCGCTTCTGATAGTGGAAATAGGCGGCGTTGAAGGCGTCAAGGATAAAGCCGTTGCCGTCATCCTTGATCAGCACTGGCGCTGCAAACGACAGCACCGTATCCGCCAGGTTCAGATGAATGTTGGTGAAGCCCTCGTCGCTCCGGTTCGCGTGCGGCGTGAGCGGCGGGATCACGACCACATCGCCCTGCACATAGGGCAGCGCCTGGCTGTCAAAGTGAAAAGTGCCGCTCCCGCCGGTGCAGTAGACCAGCTCCCAGCTCGTGTGGATATGGCGGGAAACGTCCAGAGTGATGCTGTGCCTTCCGGCATAAACAATGTCGTTCATGCAAATTCTCCTTCGGGAAATGTCAAAAGATCATACCATTGAATGTCCGTTTTGTCCATATGTCACAGGAAGATTTGGCGTTTTGAACGAGAATTGCAGCAGAAAACTGTATAGTATGATAGCAAACAGAACGGCAGAAATATAGGAACGGTACAGGCAGCAAATAAGCAGTTGACAGCATTTGACACAGGAAGTACAATTTATCTATATAACTACTGAAATTCTTTGAGGGGGAAACCACCATGGCCTACATCACCTTGAAAGACATCAACAAGATTTATCCCAACGGCTTCCACGCGGTGCACGATTTCAACCTGGAAATCGAGAAGGGCGAATTTATCGTCTTCGTCGGCTCCTCGGGCTGCGGCAAATCCACCACGCTGCGCATGATCGCCGGTCTGGAGGACATCAGCAAGGGCGAGTTCCTGATCAACGGGCAGCGCGCCAACGAGTGGGGCCCGCGCGAGCGCGAGGTCGCCATGGTGTTCCAGAGCTACGCCCTGTACCCTCAGATGAGCGTGTATGACAACCTGGCCTACAGCCTGACGCTGCAGGGCGTCGACGAGGACGTGATCGACGAGAAGGTCAAGAACACGGCCAGCATCCTCGGTCTGACCGACTATCTTGACCGTCTGCCCCGCGCGCTCTCCGGCGGCCAGCGGCAGCGTGTCGCCGTCGGCCGCGCCATCATCCGCAAGGTCGGCATCTTCCTGATGGACGAGCCGCTTTCTAACCTCGACGCTAAGCAGCGCGTCACGATGCGCTCCGAGATCACCCAGATCCACCGCGAGACCGGCGCCACCACGATCTACGTCACCCACGACCAGACCGAGGCCATGACCATGGCCGACAGGATCGTTGTCATGAAGGCCGGCTATATCCAGCAGGTCGGCACCCCGTACGAGCTGTACTTCAAGCCCGCGAACGTCTTCGTCGCCGGCTTCATCGGCGAGCCGCCGATGAACTTCATCCGCGGCAAGCTGCAGGGCGGCAGGTTCGATCTGGGCGGCAAGAAGATCGACCTCGGCGTCAAGATGGGCGATAAGGCGAAGCAGTACGAGGGCAAGGAAATCATCTTCGGCTTCCGTCCCGAGAGCATCCGCCTCGGCGAGCAGCAGAACGCCTATGTCCTGCCCGCCGCGGTCGAGCTGACCGAAATGCTCGGCGACAATACCAACGTCTATATCACCATGGGCGAGGACAAGGCCATTTTGAAGGTCGATCCGCACGACACGCCTGAGGTGGACAGCGCCATCACCTTCTCGATCCCGTTCGAGAGCGTCTATCTCTTCGATGGCGAGACCGAAAAAGTTATCGAGTAACTGTTCAGTCCCTGACGGGACTAAACAGTTAGAAGAGTAATATAATCAGACAAAACAGCGCCGGACCGGCCGGAACCGGCTGCTCCGGCGCTGCTTTCACAGACTACAATATTTTTGTTTTGGAGGAAAACTATGGATATCCGCTATTCTGCCAGCCCGAACGATGTGAAACGCTATACGACCGAGGAACTGAGAAAAGAGTTCCTCATCACCGATCTGTACGAGCCCGATACCGTCAAGGCCACCTATTCCCATGTCGACCGCATGGTCATCATGGGCATCATGCCCGTGCATGAGGTTGTCCCCATCGACAAGGGCATCGACGTGTGGCACAACTTTGGCACCAACTTCTTCCTGGAGCGCCGCGAGGCCGGCATATTCAACCTGGGCGGCCCCGGCGCCATCGAGTGCGACGGCACGGTCTTCGAGCTCGGCTATGAGGACTGCCTGTATATTGCCATGGGCACGAAGAGCGTCAGCTTTTCGAGCAAGGACAGCGAAAACCCCGCCCGCTTCTATCTCGCGAGCACCCCGGCGCACCGCGCCTGCAAGACCACCTTCCTCTCCTTTGCCGACGCCAACAAGCGCCCTCTCGGCAGCGAGGCGAGCTCCAACAAGCGCGTCATCAACCAGTTCATCCACCCCGAGGTGCTGGACACCTGCCAGCTCTCGATGGGACTGACGCAGCTGGCCCCCGGCAGCGTCTGGAACTCGATGCCCTGCCACACCCACGAGCGCCGCATGGAGGTCTATACCTATTTTGAACTCCCCGACGACAACGTGGTCATGCACTTTATGGGCCAGCCGACCCAGACCCGCGATATCGTGATGCAGAACTTCGACGCGGTCATCTCCCCGTCCTGGTCGATCCACTGCGGCTGCGGCACGACCAACTATACCTTCATCTGGGCCATGGGCGGCGAGAACCAGGCCTTTGACGATATGGACAACCTCCGCCCGAACGAGCTGAGATAATGCATCTCACGGCGTTTGAGGCACAGGGCGCCGCCGTCACCGGCTATCTGCGTGAGCGCAGCGTGGCGGAGGCGCACCGGCGCCGCCCGGCGATCCTGATCGCCCCCGGCGGGGCCTATGAGTACCGCTCGCCCCGCGAGGCAGACCCCATCGCTCTGGAGTTTTCCGCCATGGGCTGGCAGAGCTTTCTGCTCGACTACGCGGGCGGGGACGAGGCCGCGGATTTCCGCCCGCTGCGCCAGGCCGCCGCTGCCATACAGCAGCTGCGCGCCCACGCCGACGAGTGGGATATCGACCCTAAGCAGATCGCGCTGCTCGGCTTTTCGGCCGGCGGCCATCTCGCGGCGAGCCTCGGCGTCTACTGGAACGACCCGGCGCTGCAGCTGCCGCCGGACTGCCGCCCCGACGCGCTGGTGCTGTGCTATCCGGTCATCACGATGTACGGCGCAAGCTGCCACGAACGCTCGGCCGCGCTCGTCAGCGGCGGCGATAGCGCCGTGCGCGAAAAGCTGTCGCTCGAGCGGCACGTCGGGCCGCAGATGCCGCCCACCTTTATCTGGCACGCTATGGGCGACGGCAGCGTCCCGCCGGAGAATTCCCTGCTGCTGATGGATGCCATGCGCCGCGCCGGTGTCGACTTCGAGGCGCATCTGTTCGCCGGCGGCGCCCACGGGATCTCGACTTGTAATGTTGAGGTCAACACGCCCGAGCCGCACTGCGCCCCCTGGGTTGAGCTGTGCAAGGCCTGGCTCAACCGGCAGTTTTCGTATAATCCGTGAAAAAGCTGCTGGTGTTACTGTGAAAGCTCCGCTTCCACAGTAATATTTGATACAAGTGCCCGTTCCTCGCCCCTGACGGGGCAACCGGAACGGATGCACAAAAATCCCCATGCGCGGCAGCCTTTCATTTATCGTGGCGCGGATATTCCGCATGGGGATTTACTGTGAAACAGCGACAGCAACTGAAAAATACGAGTATCGCTTCCGTTCAGCACAGCCATGGCTTCCCCTCAAGTAAACGATGATTAAATGCGGCGAGAGCGAATGGCGAGCAAATCTTTGTCAGATCAAGGCATAAAAACGCAGGAATACTTTGTGTATTTCAAGTTTTTATAACGCAGAGCTGGCAAATGATTTGCCGTCAGGCGCCGATGGCGTATTAATCAGCGTTTACTCAAGGGGAAGCTGTCGCGGCGCGTGTTACGGCCGCGCCGTGACTGATGAGGTGTCAGCGCTCTTTTTAACAGTATGTCTGATCGCCGCAAACCGCTGCCCTCTGCCCGGAAATGGCCAATGCCGCCAAGCCGAGGGCTTTGCCGGAAAAGCCGATACCAATTAATTATTTGAAGGGAGATCATTGCCATGGCACTGCATGTTATGGAGGAGGCCAACCGCTGCCTGGGCTGCAAAAAGCCCCGCTGCCAGGAAGGCTGCCCCATCCACACCAATATTCCCGAGGTTATCCGCCTGCTGAAGGCCAACAAGCTCAACGAGGCGGGCTGGATGCTCTTTGAGAATAACCCCCTCACCACGGTCTGCTCGCTGGTCTGCAACCACGAGAAGCAGTGCGAGGGCCACTGCATCCAGGGCATCAAGAGCACGCCCGTGCACTTCTCCATCATTGAAAACTATATCTCCACCACCTACGCCAACCAGATGACGAAGGGCCCCGCCCCCTCCAACGGGCGCAAGGCCGCCGTGATCGGCGCCGGCCCCTCCGGCCTGACCATCGCCATCATTCTGGCCCGCTACGGCTACCAGGTCACGATTTTTGACAGCCGTGACAAAATCGGCGGCGTCATGCGCTACGGCATTCCCGATTTCCGCCTTCCCGATTCCGTGCTGGACGATATCGCCTACCGGCATCTGGAGCTCAAGGGCATCCAGTTCCGGCCGAACACCCGCATCGGCGGCGCGATCACGATCGACGATCTCTTCCGCGACGGCTATCAGAGCGTGTTCGTCGGCGCCGGTCTGTGGCAGCCGCGCAGCCTGAAGATCAAGGGCGAGAGCCTGGGCAACGTGACCTTTGCCATCAACTATCTCGCGAGCCCCGGGGCCTTCCGCCTTGGCGACAACATCGTCGTCATCGGCTCGGGCAACTCAGCCATGGACTGCGCCCGCACCGCGATCCGTCAGGGCGCGCGCTTTGTTACGGTCGTCAACCGCGGCGACAAGATCTCTGCCAGCCAGTATGAGGCCAGCTATGCCAAGCTCGAGGGCGTCGAATTCCTGATGATGAAGAGCCCTGTCGAGATCCGTGAAGACGGTGTGATTCTGGCCGACAGCGAGATCGGCGAGGACGGTAAGGCCCACCCGGTCGCCGGGACCGAGAAGCTCTATCCCTGCACCGGTGTCATCGTGGCCGCCAGCCAGACCTTCGAGACCAACACCGTCAGCACCGCCAAGGGCATCGAGACCGAGCGCGGCCTGCTGGCCGTCGACGAGGACGGCCACACCTCGCGCCCCGGCGTCTTTGCCGCCGGTGACGCCGCGAGCGGCGCCCGCAACGTCGTTGTCGCCGTGGCCGCTGCCAAGCGCGTGGCCGAGGCCATGCACGCGTATATGCAGTCCCTGCCCATGCCCGCGACGACGGACTATCCCGACGTCCCCGTGATCGACCGGATCCAGAGCTCGGTGCTGACCGAGCAGGTGATCGGGTAACACTTACATAAGCAGAGGCCGGATCGGATGTGCTTTCATGTCCGATCCGGCCTGCATTTATGCCGAAATATCCTTTTTGATCTGCCGGATCGCGTTTTTCTCCAGACGGCTGACCTGGGCCTGGCTGATGCCGATGGCGCTGGCGACCTCCATCTGTGTGCGTCCGTCGTAGAAGCGCAGGGACAGGATGTGCTTCTCACGCGGCGTCAGGCGGTTCATGGCCTGCTCCAGCGCGATCTGCTCGAGCCAGTGCTCATCGGTGTTCCGGTTGTCGCCGATCTGGTCCATCACGAGCGAGCTCTCCCCGCCGTCGTTGAACACCGGCTCGTACAGGCTGACGGGCTCGCACACGGCGTCGATGGCAAAGACCACCTCCTGCCGAGGAATGTTCAGCTCCTTCGCGATCTGCTCCACATCGGGCTCGCGGCCGTTGACGGCCGTGAGCTTTTCCTTTACCTGCAAAACCTTGTAGGCCGTATCCCGCATCGAGCGGCTGACCCGCAGCGCACTGTGGTCCCGCAGAAATCGCCGCAGCTCTCCGGCGATCATCGGCACCCCGTAGGTAGAAAACTGTACGTTTTGATTGAGGTCGAAGGCGTCGATGGCTTTGATCAGGCCGATGCAGCCGACCTGGAAGAGGTCGTCCATGCTCTCGCCGCGCCCGGCGAAGCGCTGGATCACGCTGAGCACCAATCGCAGATTGCCCGCGATCAGCGCCTCGCGCGCTTCCTTATCACCGTTATGCGCACGCTCCAGCAGCGCGCGCATCTCCGCGCCCTTCAAAACCGGCAGCTTGGCCGTATTCACGCCGCAGATCTCCACTTTTCCCTGCAAAAAACACCACTCCTTTTATGAAGAGAGTGGTGTTAGTATTTCCCACATGTGGGGAAATGATACGGGAGGCAGCATTGCGGCGAGAACGGACGAAGCACCTGTTGAGGACGCTTGTCCCTCCGGAAGCATGTTCGCCATTGCTTCCATTATGAAAACAGCAGCCAAACTCTGCTCATCCCTTCGCAGTTTTTGGCCGCCGTTTTCGGCGGGTAAAGGTGTGCTGTCCGGAAAGGCGACACCACCCCTTTGCCCGCCTCGCGGAACAAAAGGTATAACACACTAGACCTTGCGAGCAAGATCGTGTGCCAAAGGCAGGCCTCCCCGGCCCTCCTTTGGAAACCTCCCGGGTACCGGCAGCACCATTTCTTCGCGCGGGATCGAAATGCTTTTTGCCGGTATTCATTTTCCCCCGTGTGCCACAAAAATGGAAAAGTGATTTTTGCAGCAGAGGGGGAAAATGAAAAATAGCAGCGCCCTACCGACGGTAGGAACGCTGCTATCTGTGCGAGAGAAATTATCCCTTGGGCGGATGCGGGTCGCCGCCATGACTGTCGGCGCTCTGGATCCGACCGTTCATTCCGTGAATCACGAATTCGGTTCCTTGGTTTTGGCTGATCTTGCGTCCTGCGTCAACAGCTTGCTTTTTCGTTTCAAAGTGACCGCTGGCGCGCTGCGCGCCGCCTCTCTTAACATCCCAACCACCATTCGGGTTAGGAACAACGTGATGAGTAGATCTTGCCATTGCCTTTACCCCCTGTGAGCTCTGGGACAGCAGGTAGCACAGCCATCTGCGTCCCGATAAATTGTCTTTGCCCGCGCGACGGCATCGATCTCATTAGAGAAGTAGCCAACATAGGTCTTGCTTCTGATTCCGAGTTTTTTCACATGGTCTTCCGTATGCACTTCATGGTGCAAGCCGGGGTTGTGGGTCTGGTCGTCATTGACGTAATAGAATTGATACATGATAAAACCTTTCCGCTTGACGGAGCAAGCATTTGATGTTATTTTTTGATTTGGGAAACTTCACTGACGGTTGATCTGTCGCCACACAGGTTAGCCGTCATTTTTTTATACCCTCATAGGGCACCACCTCCTTCGCACATTCGCGTGTTCGCTATTTTCTAACATCCTGCCTTTATAAAAGGGAATGTCGACCATTCCCTCTTATTTCATTAAGCTCAGGCTTTGAAGCCGAATCTTCATGGCGGTCCTGGACACACTGAACTCCTCGGCCATCGTCTGCAAAATCCTTGAGCAGGCAGGGTCGCTTGCATCAAGCGTTTGTCCGGTTCCATGCAGGCTGGAGAGAAGCTCCATAACAGGTTCCCGCGGCATCAGGAAGCATGCCGCGCAGTAATTCGCCTGAGATTCGTTTATCTCCAGGGAAGATCGCAACATGCTGCCATGAGCGAGCGTCAGCGCAGACTTCTTCGTAGCGTGAGTATAATCTCCTTTGCTGTGGGCGAAGCACCGCTTATGCAGGACTTGATGGAACACCTCGTGCATCACCGTGAAGTTCTCCGGACCTCGTTGGTCGAGCTCTGTGAGATAGCTGTCGATGACAATAGTCCCGGCATCGAAGAAGGCCTTTTCAGGCTTCATTCCCTCTTCATAGTAGGGCTTTGGCCACACCCAAAGATACCCCGGTTTGAAGACCGTGAGCCCTAGGATTGACTGATCCGGCGTTATGTACTTCCAGTCGTACGGTACATCCAGGCACTTTTCTATTACGGCATAGACATCGATGGGCTTTGCTTTTTCGAGCCGCTCCGGATCAAAAGCACGCAGGAGCTCATTCGCTTTCTCTTCAAGCTGCTTGGAGGAATAATTATAGTGGATCACTCAGACTGGCTCTCCTTTGCCGCTTCCGCCTCCAGCACATCGATCACTTTCTGCCATGCCGCATCGGGGATGCCTTTATCTCTGGCGAGCCTCAGCGCCACGCGAACGTTGCTGCCGTTCATAATGTACTCAGGAAGATCGGGAGAGACGGTATTCTCTTTTTCCGCGGCAGCCAGATCGAACATGGTATTTGTGTCCTCTTCGCTCAAATGCAGGATTCTGGCCAGCTCATACAGCTTCTCTTTGTTCGGAGGATAGCGATGGCCTTTTTCGATATCGCTCATAAACGCCGGCGCAATACCCAGCTCAGCGGCGAGGCCTCGCAGGGTCATCCCACATGCTTTGCGTTTTTCTTCGATGAACTTCCCGAAGCTGCCGTTCATAGAATTCACTCCGTTCTCATGTTCGCTGTTTTCTAACACAGAGTATACGCACTTGAGCCCTGCTTGTCAACCCTCAAAAAATGATAAAGATGGCTTCCATATCCTGCACTTCTATGGTAGAATAAAACAAATAAAATGTTTGATTTTAGAATATTCGATTTAAGACAGAGGAGAATCCATATGGGCGTATCGTATAAGAAGCTTTGGAAGCTGCTGATAGATCGGGATATGACAAAAACCGAAATGCGCAAGCAGTCCGGCATTTCTACGGGCGCGCTCGCCAAGCTGGGAAAAAACGAGACCGTCAGCATGGAGGTGCTCGTAAAGATTTGTAGGGCGCTGGAGTGCGATTTGAATGACATTGTTGAGCTTATTGAAGATGGGAGGGCACAGTAATGGCAAAGGGTGATTTTGGCCGTTTGGTCTCTTTTATCTTCGGCATCGCCAACGACTGCTTGGTGGACGTGTACGATGTGGGCGATTACCGGAAAATCATTCTGCCCATGATCGTTCTGCGCCGATTCGACGCGGTTCTGGAGCCGACGAAACAGAAGGTCCTTGCCATGAAGAAGAATCTGGACGCGAACGGGATCACAGATCAGGACGAGGCATTGTGCGCTGTTGCCGGAGAAGCCTTTTGCAACAGCTCTCCATATACGCTTTCCGACTTGAAATCCCGCACCAATCAGCAGCAGCTGAAAGCTGATTTCATCCTGTACCTGGATGGCTTCTCCAAGAACGTCCAAGACATCATCAAGAAGTTTGAATTCCGGAATCAGATCGATAAGCTTTCAGAACACGACATCCTTGGCCTTTTGATCAGCAAGTTTACCGACCCTTCCATCAATCTCTCTTCCAGACCTGTGACTACGGCGGCGGGCGTCACCCTGCCCGCGCTGGACAACCACACGATGGGCACGGTCTTTGAGGAGGTTATCCGAAAGTTTAACGAAGAGACCAACATCACCGACGCCGGTCGTCATTTCACACCGAGGGATATCGTGGAACTGATTACCGACCTGGCATTTATTCCGGTAAAGGATCAAATTAAGAATACGACCTACCGCATCTATGACGGCGCCTGTGGAACCGGCGGTATGCTCACCGTTGCAGAGCAGCGCATTCGTCAGGTGGCGGCAGAGCAAGGAAAACGAGTATCCATTTACCTGTATGGGCAGGAGAACGCGGACGAGACCTACGCTATAGCGAAAAGCGACATGCTGCTCAAAGGCGAAGGCAGCCAGTCCAACAACCTGTTCTTCGGCTCTACCATCTCCAACGACGGTTTTGCCGGCGAGACCTTTGACTTCTGCCTCTCCAATCCCCCGTTTGGAACGCCGTGGAAAACCGATCTGAAGGCTTGGGGTGATATCAAAAAGGAAGATATTGCCGACAGCCGTTTTGTAGTCAGCTATCAGGGGCAGAATTTTTCGCTGATTCCGGATATCGGCGATCCCCAGATGCTCTTCCTGGCAAATAACATCAGCAAAATGAAACGGGATACCCCTCTTGGCACCCGTATTGTTGAGGTACACAACGGCTCGTCCCTGTTTACCGGCAAAGCCGGGCAGGGGCCGTCCAACCTGCGTCAGTATATCATTGAGCAGGATTTGCTGGAGTGCATTGTCGCCGTGCCAGAGAAGATGTTCTACAACACGCCGATCGGCACGTATCTCTGGGTACTTTCCAACAAAAAGGAGGCGCGTCGTAAAGGGAAAGTGCAGCTGATTGATGCCACATCTTTCAAAAAGCCGCTGCGCAAGAATCTCGGTGAGAAAAACTGCGAAGTGACCGAAGAGATCCGCCGTCAGATACTGGATCTGTATATGGCGTTTGAGGATGCTGATCCGAAATACAGCCGGGTTTTTCCAAACAGCGAATTCGGCTATTGGAGTGTGACGGTTGAGCGACCGCTGCGCCTTCGTGTGCTGGATGATGCATTTGTTCCTCAGAGTGTGAAACTGAAAGAAAAAGAAAGAAGTGCGGTTGACGCTGCTTTGAAGAATCTTTCGAAATACACGCTGGATGATTGGACAAAGTTTGTGAAAGAAACCAAGCTTGCCGTTGGTGTTGCGAAGAAAATACGTCCGTTTATTACAGTGAAAGATCCAAATGCTAATCCCATTGCAGGAGAAGCTGATAGCGATCTCCGTGATACCGAAATTGTACCGTTCAGCTATGAAGGTGGGGTAGCTGCTTTCATAGAAAATGAGGTAAGGCCTTATGCACCGGATGTCTACTATGACGAGACAAACAATGCGGTCGGCTATGAGCTGTCTTTCACAAAGTACTTTTATCAACCGGTTCAGTTGCGAACCCTTGAAGAGATAACGGAAGAAATAAGAGCTGCCGAAGCCGAAACTGATGGCCTCTTGGACGAGATAATCGGAGGCCGGAGATGAGATACGACCAATATAAACAAACAGAGATACCATGGATAGAATTCCTGCCTGCCCATTGGAAACAAATCCGCAATGGCGGCTTGTTCGAACCGCATCAAGATAAAGTAGGCGAAAAATACTCTACTTTCGACCTTCTCTCATTAACTACTCAAGGTATAAGACGCAAAGATATCCATGATGTGAAGGGAAAAGTCCCTGCATCATACGAGGGCTATCAGATTGTTAATCCTGGCGATATGGTATTCTGCCTTTTCGACCTAGACTGCTCGGCAGTTTTTTCGGGATTATCAGAGTTCCATGGCATGATTACATCCGCATATGATGTAGTTAAACCAAAGGCTTCTATTGCGAACTCACGGTATCTGGACTATTGGTTTCGATCTGTATTCGCCGGGAGATACTATAAGATTTTTTCAAAATCTGTTCGCTATACTATAAATTATGACATTTTCAAGGGAATTAAAACGCCTGTTCCTCCGCGTGATGAGCAGGATCAGATTGTGCGCTACCTGGACTGGCAAACTTCCCGTATCAACAAGCTGATCCATGGGTATGAGCGTGAAATCAAACTATTGGAGGAGCGAAAAAACACAGTAATAGATTCAGCAGTTACAAAAGGGATTCGCCCGAATCGAGATATGCAGCAAATTCCGACGAACTGGATGGGCGCTAATATTCCGATAGATTGGAAAATGATTCCGTCAAAACGTCTCTTCACAGAGGGAAAAGAGCGTAAGCGTCCAGAAGACAAGCCTGCTACCGCAAGTCAAAAGTATGGAATCATCGCTCAAGAAGACTACATGCAAAAAGAAGGCAAAAGGATCGTTATTGCAACACAAGGCCTTGATGATTGGAAGCATGTAGACCCGGATAATTTTGTGATTAGCCTTCGTAGTTTTCAGGGTGGGATTGAACGAAGCGCTATTTCTGGTTGTGTTACCTGGCACTATATCGTTCTGATTCCACAAGTTGGCGTGATTCCCCAGTATTTCAAATGGCTGCTAAAGTCAAAAAGCTACATAAAGGCACTTCAGGGGACTTCTGAGTTTATTCGAGACGGCCAGGATCTCCGGTATTCGAACTTTGTTAAGGTGGATTTGCCTCTTGTCCCAGAAGATGAACAAATAGAAATCGCGCAATACATTGATGCAACAGTCGAAAAGATTGATAAAGCAATTTCTGTTATCCAGAAGGAGATCGACTTGCTGAGAGAATACCGCACCCGACTGATCTCTGATGTAGTTACCGGCCAGATCGATGTGAGAGGTGTTGCCATTCCGGAATATGAGCTTGAAGTCGATAATTCCGAGATGGAAACCGGACAAGATGTAGAGGCGGAAGAATGAGTGACGAGTTTCAGATGACCATTTCCATTCCCTCTGACGACGACGGATATATCCTCCTGCAGTGCGAGCACTGCGGAAACCTGTTCAAGGCTACTGTAGAAGACATTGAGTCCGATGAGATTCTACACATCTTCTGCCCAAGCTGCGGGCTGATCAGTGACGACTACCTGACGGAAGATGTCATAAACCTGGCGCTGAACAAGGCCAGCAACTATGCGGAAGATCTATTATATGATGCCTTCAAGGATTTGGAGCGGCATAGTAAAAATGGCTTGATCTCCTTCAAGGCCGGGCCGAAGCCGCAACACAGATCGGAAGATCCGATCCGTTCCGGGATTGAGGCCCTGCAGATCACGTATTTCCCATGCTGTTCCCGTTCCGCAAAGATAAAGCCATTATTAAGAATGACGGGTTGCTATTGCCCGTTCTGTGGGGTGAAGAACTATGACGTTGAATAGAACGGATTTAAAGAAAATCAGTTATGCCTTCAACAGCATTTCCAATCGGCTGCTGCAGGCGAATTTTCAGGATTATTTAGGTGTACTTACTAAGTTCGTTGGTTTCCTCAAAAACACACCTATCATTTACGATTACATTCTTGATTGCGGTGCCTATGAAGGAGATCTTGAGCAGGAGGTAAGCGAAGTACAAAAAGCATATGGACGGTTAATCTTCGCTACAGGTGATTCAGACGAGGAAGAAATCCGTACAGTTTATGCGATACTGAACTACATCGTTGAGAACAAGATTGATGTTTATCACAGAATCGCACTCGGTTACTCTTCTTCCAAGAGTTATCAAGATAAAATCAAAGGTTTTAATGATCGCTTTGTCATGGTTCTTATCCGGCATATCGAAGGTTACTTAACAAAGGTGGGAATTGACATGGGGCTCGACGATAAAACGGTATTCAATGTCAGTGTGCAGAACGGACAAGCTATTATTGCAACAGATAATGCAACGGTGACTGCAACCAATACCGTTGGGTTGGATCAGGATAAGCTTGCGGAACTGATTGCTGCTGTCCGTGATGCGGCGGTAGGACTTTCTGAAGAGGATACCGAGGCTGTAGAGGAAAGCCTGGATGTAGTGGCAGCAGAAGCAGCATCCGATAAGCCGAAAAAAAGCTTTCTGAAAACAGCCCTCAAAACACTAAATGGAATTAAGGGCGTTGCGGAGTTTTCTGCTGCTGTCGCAACTCTCATTCAATTTGTCCAAACTTTGCTATAATCAAAAAGAACCCGAGGTGACAGTCATGCCAAGCAACATCAGAGAAAACGGAGTTGAGACTCTGATCGTGAACAGCCTTGCCGACGGAGCGGGCTATGAGCAGGGCGTTACAACCGAATACAACAAAGACTATGCCGTGGACGAAGGCCGTCTGTTTCGCTTCTTGCAGGATACGCAGCCGGAAAAGCTGGCGGAGCTGCGCATCCTGGACAATGATCTGGAAAAAGATCGGTTCTTCAAGCAGCTGGATAAAAAATTGAAGTCTGACGGCGTGATTGAATTGCTGCGGAAAGGTATGCGCTATAAGCATCTGAAGCTGGATCTGTTTTATGTCCGTCCTTCTGCAGAGAATCCGGATGCTGCAGCCCTGTACGCGAAAAATATATTCAGTGTTACACGGCAGCTGCAGTACTCCAAGTTCAATCCTCTGCTGGCGCTTGATGTCTGCATCTTTCTGAACGGCCTGCCCATCATCACGATGGAACTGAAAAACCAACTGACCAAACAGAATTATAAGGATGCGATCAAGCAGTATAAGGATGACCGCAGCCCTGCCGAGCCGCTCTTTTCTTTCAAGCGCTGCATCGTGCATTTTGCGGTGGATGACAGTGAAGTTTGGATGTGCACCGAACTGAAGGGGAACAAATCCTGGTTTCTGCCCTTCAACATGGGCTACCGCGATGGTGCCGGTAATCCGCCGAATCCGAACGGAATAAAGACGGATTACCTCTGGAAGCATATTCTTCAGAAAAACACGCTGTCGAACATCATTGAGAATTATGCCCAGGTAATTGAAGAAGTGGACGAGGACACCGGTGCGAAAAGCTATAAGCAGGTTTTCCCGCGCTACCATCAACTTGCTGTCGTCACTTCTCTTCTTGCGGACGCAAAACGCGATGGCGTTGGCGGCCGGTATTTGATCCAGCATTCCGCCGGTTCCGGCAAGTCCAATTCCATCGCCTGGCTTGCGCATCAGCTGGTGGGGTTGAAGGGCGATTCCGGCAAGGAGCTCTTTGATACGGTGATCGTGGTTACCGACCGAATTAATCTGGACAAGCAGATCAAAAACACGATTCGGCAATTCATGCAGGTATCTTCTACTGTCGGTTGGGCGAAGAGCTCCGGCGAGCTAAAAACGCTGTTAGATGAAGGCAAAAAAGTTATCATCACCATCGTTCACAAGTTCCAGTTCATTTTGGAGGATATCTCTACTCAGTATAAAGACCGCAACTTTGCGATTCTAATTGATGAGGCGCATTCCAGCCAGAATGGCAGCCTGTCCGCCAAAATGAATATGGTTCTCTCGGGCAGCGTTTATGACGATGAAGATGATCTTGAAGATAAGATCAATACGATCATCGAAGGCCGTAAGATGGTACAGAACGCCAGCTATTTCGCCTTCACCGCCACCCCGAAAAACAAGACGCTGGAGATGTTCGGCAAAAAGGTTCCTCAGCCGGATGGGACCAACAAGCCGTCACCTCACTACGTTTACACCATGAAGCAGGCCATTGAGGAAGGCTTCATTTTGGATGTTCTGAAGTATTACACCCCGGTGCAGAGCTATTATAAGCTGGCGAAAACCGTCGAGGATGACCCCAAATTCGATAAAAAGCGTGCCCAGGCAATTCTCCGGTATTATGTGGAATCCAATAGCTATGCGATCCATGAGAAAGCCGCCATTATGGTGGAGCACTTCCATAGTGAAGTAATTGCAAAGGGTAAGGTCGGCGGAAAAGCGAGAGCAATGGTTGTAGCCAGCTCCATCAGCCGGGCCGTCGAGTATTATAAGGCAATCAGCCGTCTGCTGGAGGAGCGGCATAGTCCGTTCAAGGCCATCGTTGCCTTTTCCGGAACTACGGATTGGGAAGGCCGCCAAGTCACTGAGGCAGATATCAACGGATTTCCGAGTGCTATAATTGAGAAGACGTTTAAGAAGGATCCCTACCGTATTCTTGTGGTCGCAAACAAATTCCAGACGGGATTTGATGAGCCTCTGCTCCATACCATGTATGTTGACAAAGGCCTGTCGGATATCAAGGCCGTGCAGACGCTCTCCCGCTTGAATCGCAGTCACCCGGACAAGAAGGACACCTTCATCCTGGATTTTGTGAATGATCCAGAGATGATAAAGCAAGCCTTTGACCGGTACTATAAGACTACGATCCTGTCCGGGGAAACTGACGTCAACAAGCTGAATGATCTGATCGACACAATGGAATCCATTCAGGTATATACAGAGGCGGATGTTGACCGTTTTGTGGAGCTGTATCTTGGCGGGGCTGAACGTGAAGAATTAGACCCCATTTTGGATAACTGCGTCGAAACATACAAGAGTCTCGTTGTTGAGGAGCAGATCGAATTCAAGTCCTGTGCAAAGAGCTTTACACGAACCTATAATTTCCTTGCTGCAATTCTTCCTTATGGCAGTGTGCAATGGGAGAAGCTTGCCATATTTCTCAATCTGCTGATTCCAAAGCTTCCTTCCCCTGCTGGAGAAGACTACACTGAGGGCCTTCTGGAAGATGTGGATTTGGAGAGCTATCGTGCAGAAGCGCGTGAGACGATGCACATCCAGCTTGAGAATGAGAACAGTGAGATCAATCCCATCCCGGTTGGAACCGATGTCGGAATCAATGTTCCGGAACTGGATACTCTCTCGAATATTCTAAAAGAGTTCCACGATATTTTCGGTAGCATCGAGTGGACAGACGAAGATAAAATCAAGAAGCAGGTTGCAGAACTTCCGGAGGTTGTCAGTCAGGATGAAGCTTATCAAAACGCGATGCGCTTCTCTGACAGGCAAAATGCACGGGCAGAAAGTGATCGGGCAACTACGGAAGCGATCCTTGCGACCATGAGCAGCGGAATCGAGCTGTTCAAAGCCGTTAACAGCAATGATTCCTTCCGTAAGTGGATTCTTGATATGGTCTTCAATGCCACATACAAGCCAGCAGGAGGGAGACCTTCCGTTTAAAACGATGAAATACTATGTCACCGCCGATGTTCACGGCTTTTTTACTGAATTTCATAAGGCGCTGGATGAGGCGAGGTATTTCAACGATTCCGATCCGCACAAGCTGATCATTCTGGGCGATATCTTCGACCGCGGGCAGGAAGCCGTGAAGATGCAGGAGTTTATCCTTCAGCTCATGGATCAGGATGCTGTGATCCTGGTTCGAGGGAATCATGAAGATCTCTTTGAAGAAATGGTCACCATTGACGAAGGCCTTCCCGTCCGGCATCATGTAAGCAATGGCACATACGGAACCGCTCTTCAGCTGACAGGCTTTGACCCAACCATGGCGCAGATCCGGCATTGGGATTTCGCAGAGGCTGCACGGGAGACACCATACTATCGGCAAATCATTCCGGCAACCGTTGACTACTACGAGACCGCGCACTACGTTTTCGTCCACGGCTGGATCCCCAGCATTCGTGAGCGCGACGGCGGCTACAGCTATTACTCCGACTGGCGGGAGACAGGGCCGGAAGGCTGGCGCCACGCGCGATGGTATAACGGGATGGACGCAGCGCAGTCCTGCATGGAGGAAAAGACGATCCTCTGTGGCCATTGGCATTGCTCCTACGGTCACAGCAAATATGAGGGTAGGGGCTCTGAGTTCGGACCCGATGCGGATTTCAGCCCGTACTATGGCCCCGGTATCATTGCTTTGGACGGCTGCACCGCGCATAGCGGAAAGGTCAACGTGATCGTAATTGAAGATGATGATCTGCCTGACCAGGCCGCAGAGGATGAGCGCTTCCGAGAAGTAACACAACGCATCCTTGAAAAGCACAAAGCCGCTTTCCTGGAGGTGGCAAAATAAAAAAGCCCCGGAATCAGATTCGCCGTTTTGGCGGTACTGATTCCGGGTTTGTTTTCTTTATACGCCAATCAGATTTTCTGTGATCTGATCGAAGAAATCTTTGCTCCACACTAAAAGGTTATTGGGATTCTTTATGAACGGCAGGACATCCTGCTTGGCCTGATCGTAGTCAATTGTCGCGAAACGGGCGCGGAGCATATCTTTCAGCCGGTCAATATCCAGCGGCGCTTCCGTTTCCATGAAACCGGACTGCCGAAGCCGGGCTTCCAGATGCTTCAGATTGACCGGCGTGTTCATAGAAAGGTAGAACACATAGTCATAGAGGTCGCGGCCCTTGATGCGGTTCTTCCAAGCGCGGCACAACACCGCATGTATCTTCCCCGCAAATAGTGAAGGAGCATCAAACAGGCAGATTTCATACGGGCTTGGCAGCAGTCGATACTTATGCTCAAAGCCAGCAAAGGGCGGAGGATTTGTATCAATCTCGAATTTGATTTTGATCAACTCGCTCGACGCGATGGATCGGGCAAGCCGATCATCCGCATAGAACAGCAGGATATGTTCCTTTGTGTTTCCTTTCAGAAAAGCGGATTGAACAGCGGAGTCCACCGTCTTTTCCCGCTCTTCCGCCTTGAAGTTCAGGCCGTAGGAACGAATCTCTTTTTCCAACGACGGAAGATACTCGCCAAGGTCAAAACTCTCCGGAGCCATCAGGGAAAAGTCCAAATCTTCGGAAAAGCGATCCAGACCATAGAAGATCCGCAGCGCTGTCCCGCCATAGAAGGCTGCGTGCTTGAAGAATCCCGCGCGACTCAATCCGCACAGTACAATCTCCTGAATGATCTCCTTAATTGCGTTTTTCTTGTCGGTCGAGGTCTGCGGCTCATAGGTGCGCAGCATCTGTTCAAGTATCTGTTGCATGACGGGTCTCCGTTCTGATCAAGGATTGCAGCAGCTTATGATTCTTTGTCTGGTACAGCGCGGCAAGCTGTTCCATCTCCGCGAGGTCAAGCTCCAAAAATGCTTGCCGTTCGATCCGCAGATCTTCAAACAGCAACTGTTCAAGCTCTACTCGATTTGCGCAGGGCGCGAGCTTATACAGCTCATCACAGAGCGCCTTTTCTGGCGTGGCCACACGATAGCTGTATCCGTTTTCGACCATCGGCAGGACACCATAGGGGAATGCCGCTTCCGGTACGTCACGATAACTGAAGACGCCAAAGGGTGTTTCAAACTGCTTGGCCCGCTTCTTGTCGAAGCTTGCCGAAGTGAATTGATGGACGGCTTCCGGGATCAATCCGTGATGGGCCAGAGCAAATTCAAAAGACAGATAGGACGGGCCATAGATACTTGCTGCGAGAAGATATCCCGGCGTATGGGGATCGGTCTCATACAACCCACGCACAATGCGGGTCAGCTCGCCGTTCTTTACCATCCTCTCGATCTTCTTCGCAGGACTAGCATAGCTCTTCAGCTCGTCCATCAAGACAAGATGAGTTTTTAACATATTTTCACCACCAATTGCAATATTACTGCAATTATTGGAGAAAATCAAGCAAAATATTTCGAGCGATTTTAATAGTGGCTTTGTAATCGTTCTCCCACAACTGCACGTACAACTACTCATACAAATTTTAGAGGAGGATTATTTGTATGAGCAGTTGTATGACGGATTAAAAATGGAAGGAACGTTAAAAGGAATCGCTATCTTGCTGATAAAAGCAAGTTTTATAGCAAGTAGCAAGTTATTTGCAAGTTTTAGCAAGTTCGAAGCAAGTTGGTAGCAAGTTAACGCACACTCAACGCATTGCCAACGCATGCTGCGCGTTGACGCCGTGCGTTGTATTGTTGGAAGAGAAATTCCGACGATTGGCGGCTCTCCAGCCCGACAGATTTTGCAGTTTCAATCCGATGGATTATCGTCCTCAAAGTTATAATCCGATATGACCCTTACCCTCAACTGCGGCGTGCTGTCTGGCGTGCCGCGGTTGTTGTATATGGGGAGGTTCAGCTTCTCCGGTAAGATGCGCCAGCGGCGGGTGTGGTTGTACTTGGCGATGGCGCAGGCCCCTGGACGGAAATGTCGAGCCGCGCTATTGTAAACCTGTCCTGTTTCCGGCAGAACTATTTGCGGCCTGAAAAAACAAGCCGGCGTGCCCAATGTCATTTAGTTAAAAGCAATGAAAAAAATCGGACAGCCCATGGCTTCCCCTGGAGGGGAAGCTGTCAGCCGCCGATCCCCCGCGAGGCGGATGACTGATGAGGTGGAAGCGCTTCGCAAGCACAAACGCAGCCCTTGAGCGCAGCACCAGACACCTCCTCCGTCACGGCCCCTGCGGTAG
>ODAI012322813.1_pt1 | contig 27642 bp, 43 predicted proteins | sample 1539321 | NCBI WGS metagenome assembly ODAI01 (sample SAMN02144231, study PRJEB22623) | gut metagenome | biome: sheep rumen | host: Ovis aries | place: New Zealand
AAGTCTACGTAGTTCTACACAAGGACGTGGAACATATGTTATGGAACTAGACCATTATGAAGAAGTTCCAAAATCAATCTCAGATGAGATAATCAAAAAAAATGGTGGAAATAACTAAAAACACCTTGAAATATTCCAATAATATGGTAAAATAAATATGTATATTAAAGAAAGAGAGGAAATTTAATTATGGCAAAGGAAAAGTTTGACAGATCAAAACCACATGTTAACATTGGTACAATCGGCCATGTTGACCATGGTAAAACAACATTAACAGCCGCTATTACAAAAGTTTTAGCAGCTAAAGGTGGAGCAGATTTCGTAGATTACGCAAATATCGATAAAGCTCCAGAAGAAAGAGAAAGAGGTATTACAATCAACACAGCACACGTTGAGTACCAGACTGAAAAGAGACATTATGCCCACGTAGATTGCCCAGGACATGCTGACTATGTTAAAAATATGATCACTGGTGCTGCACAAATGGATGGCGCTATCCTAGTAATTGCTGCTACTGATGGGCCTATGGCTCAAACAAGAGAGCACATCTTACTTGCTAGACAAGTTGGTGTACCTAGAATGGTAGTATTCATGAACAAATGTGATATGGTTGATGATGAAGAACTACTAGACTTAGTAGAAATGGAAATCAGAGAATTACTTACTGAATATGGATTTGATGGAGACAATACTCCAATCATCAGAGGTTCTGCTCTTAAAGCTCTTGAAGGAGACGAAAAATACGTTAAAGCTATCGAAGAACTTATGGATGCAGTTGATGAATGGATTCCAACTCCAGAAAGAGATAATGCTAAACCATTCTTAATGTCAATTGAAGACGTATTCACTATTACTGGTAGAGGAACAGTTGTTACTGGTAGAGTAGAAAGAGGACAATTAAAACTTAACGATACAGTTGAAATCGTTGGTTTAAAACCTACTAAATCAACAGTAGTTACTGGTATCGAAATGTTTAGAAAACAACTAGATTATGCTGAAGCAGGAGACAATGCTGGTGTACTTTTAAGAGGTATTGATAGAAGTGAAGTTGAAAGAGGACAAGTTCTTGCTAAACCTGGAACAGTTACTCCACACAAGAAATTCAAAGCACAAGTATATGTACTTTCTAAAGAAGAAGGTGGAAGACATACTCCATTCTTTACAAACTACAGACCTCAATTCTACTTCAGAACTACTGACGTTACTGGTGTTGTAACACTTCCAGAAGGAACAGAAATGGTTATGCCTGGAGATAACGTTACAATGACAGTAGAATTAATAGCTCCAATCGCAGTTGAAAACGGAACTAAGTTCTCAATTCGTGAAGGTGGACACACTGTTGGTGCTGGTTCAGTTACTGAAATTGTTGAATAATTAAATTTAAGAGATGCTCGGAAATGAGTATCTTTTTTTCTTTTGTTTTGACCGCTTCGCTAACGGATTAACGGGGTTAATCCGCGGAAATACTTCTACGAGAAAATTCTATTATTTAAACTTTACTCTAGATAAATAAATAAGAAGTTATGTTTGACTTTCTAAATAATTTATGATATTATATACCATCGAAATGAGGGGATAATATGCGAAAAAGTAATAATCCAATAGATGAAGAATTATTAATGAAAAAGTTTAAAGAGTATGAAGGTAATCCAACCATAGCTCTTAGAAATGAAATAATTGAAATGAATATTCCATTAGTGGAGTTTGTTGTAACAAAATATTTAAGTGATATTGGTATAGATAAAGATGAACTAATATCAATAGGTAATTTTGGACTTATAAATGCTGTTGAATCTTATGATATGGATTATGGTACAAAGTTTAGTGCATATGCTACTACTTGCATATTAAATCAAATAAAAAAAGAATTAAGTACCGTTACAGATATAAGAATTGTTCGATATAATTATCCTATTTTAAAAGCAAAGAATATAATAGAAAAAACAACAGGAATAAAGCTTGAAGATAATATATCAGAATTAGATAGTATATTAGAAGAAGATATATTTGTAACCAATGAAATGAAAGAAAAACTTAAGGATTATTTTCTAAATAGAGATTGTAAGTATAATGAACATAATGTTACTGGATCATATGAGATAGAAGATACTTCTATTGAAAAAGTTTTAATAGAAGAAATGCAACAAGAACTTGATAATTTACCCGAAAATGAAAGAGAAGTATTAAGGCATAGATATGGTTTTTATGGTAGTATTCATTCACTATATGATTTGGGAGCATTTTTAGGTTGCACACATCAAAATATCATATTAATTGAAAAGAAAGCGTTAAAAAAATTAAGAAAGAAAATGGAATGTAAATTTTAAAATGGAAAATTTGCATTTTTTTTGTATATTATAATATAAATATTCCATACTATCACTAGGAGGCAATTATGGCAAATGATAAAGAAAATACAGAAGTAAATGTTTTAGATGAATTAAATAAAGGTGCTTGTATGGGTAAAGATGCTATTCATTATATAATGGATAAAGTAGAGGATGATGCACTAAAGAAAGAATTAAATAGACAGTATCATAAGTATAAAGTAATATCTGATGAAATTCATAGACTATATCCAGAGTATGCCGAGGATAATGATAAAGAACCGCATGAAACAAATGCTATGACGAGATTCATGACATGGTCTGGTATTGAAATGAAAACAATGAGCGATGATTCTACTTCTCATTTAGCCGAAATACTTATGCAAGGAACAAATATGGGTATTATTGAAGGTAGAAGGCTTCTTAACCATAAAGGAGAAGATGAAGAAGTAAATAAACTCTTGGATGAATATGTAACTATGCAAGAAGAAGCTGTCGAAAAATTAAAAGAGTTTTTATAGAACAAGAAATTGTTCTTTTTTTGTTGACATTACACTTGTACTTAGAATATAATAGATATTAATTGAAAGGAAGGAATGTGATTATAAATGGGAAAATATGATAAAGAATTTAATGAACTTAAGTTACTAGCGGATTCTATATGGGAAAAAGCAAAAAAACTATTAGGCGAAAGGGCAAAGGAAGTTTTATTTAAGCAAAGAAATGTTTTAAAATTAACTTCTCAAGAAGGATATTATGTTATATTAGAAATAACATATTGTGATAAAGTGGTGATAACATTTTGTGATAGAGATGATAATAAACTATTTTTTGCAAAAACAGCTATGGAGCATTATATACATGACAATGAGAATGGATATGCCCTTACATACATATCATCCTTTAAGCCTTTTGAGATAATGGATTATATTAATATTTTTAAAAATTTAGAATTTGATAAGGTCAAATTATTGTATAGTTATAATAGAATTCATGCTATTAGACAGCTTATAGAAAAGACTTTTGGTATTGAAGAAGATGAACTTTCAGTAAGTGATTCATCTTATCTTTGCATTGCCCCTAAAATTACAGAAATGCTATCTGCAATTATTAACGGTAGGTATCTTGTTACAAGTAATTTGTTTAATAATGAGTATGCTGAAAATATTATAGAGGGAGAAGGGGTACATGAATCTTTTAGGGTGAATAAATCTGATATTGTTGAGACATTTGATTTAGAAATTGATTTAGGATATGAAGAAAAATTAAGAATTAGGAAATATGAAAAAGATTATATGTTTTTCTATAAAAAAGGAGATTTTGGTAGAGAAATTAAAGTATCTTTTGAGGATGAACGTAGTTCATTGATATTAAATGAATTAAAGAGTATTGCATTGTATGACTGGGATAACATGAACAAGTGGCCTAAGATAAAGATAGACTATAGTCATAATAAATTATTGGATAATGAAAAAAAGAAATTATATAGTATATCTATATATGGAAAAAAAGAAATAGACTTGATTGAACAAAAAGGAGTTGAACATATTTTAAACTACCCTGAAGTTAGAGACTTTATTATATTTATTATTAATATAATTGAGAATAAACTTACAAAGGAAATGAAAGAATACATTCTTGACTATAGATATTTTGGAAATGTGACCAAGTATGCTTATAAGAATGAAGATTTTAGTGATGATAAAATTAAGGATATTTTCAATAAAATTAAAGAGACTTATCATAAAGGCGGTAATAGAACATCAGATTTAATAATTGAAAAAATTGAATCATTATTAAAAAGCAAAATCAGTGAATCAGAAAAGACAGCAAAAATTGAAAGCTTATGCCGAGATATGAGTTCTAGTACAATAGAAGAAGTAAGTAGTTATATTAATCGCAATGAAGTGGGAAAAAAACTAGAGCTTAAATTAAAATAATTTATATAGGATAGTACTAATATTAGTACTATCCTTTCTATAATTTATAGGTTAATAAAAAAAATAAAAAAATTTAAAAAAAGTGTTGACAAATCAAATTGTTTTTAATATAATGTTAATAACAGAAGGAAAAAATAGAATTATTTTTTTGAGATATGATATTAACAAAAAGATAATAACAAAAACTTCTGAAATATTTTGATTGATGTTATTAATAAAAAGTTAATAACAGGAGGAGGAGATTATGAAATTAGAAAACAATCAAATTAAAGAAGATGAATTAGAAAGGGTAGAAGAAGCTGTATTTGTTATCGATATGATCAATGGCTTTGTAAAGTTTGGACCATTAGCAGCTCCATCAATTATGCGAGTAGTTCCATTCCAACAAGAAATACTAGAAGAGAGTGAAAACAAACCAAATTCAATAAATGTTTTTGGAGATGATGAGCATGGTAATAATGCAAGGGAATTTTTAGCTTATGGTCCACATGCCAATAATAAAGAAGAAATAAAAGTAATATCTGAATTAGAAAGATATAAAGCAAGTGGTCTAGAATTTAAAAAGAACTGTACAAATTTAATGTTAGCTCCAGGGGTTATTCAATTACTTGAAAAATTAAAGAATCTAAAAAAGGTATATATTATGGGATGCTTATCAGAAGTTTGTGTATCAAGGTTTACTTACACTATTAATGAATATTTTGATCAGACAAATCGTGATGTCGAAGTTTGTGTTTATGCAAATGGTATTGATACATATGATGCCCCTGACCATAATGCTGATGAAGTAACTAATGAAGTATTAAAGAAAATGGAATCAGAAGAAAAGGAAGCAGAAAAAAAAGGAGCAAATAGAATAAAAGTATTAAGAAGAAAAAGAAAAATAAATAAAAAAGGAGATGGTATTTATGAGTAAGAAAGTGAATTATACTGATGTAATAGACTACTATGAATTTTCAATGAGTAATGTTTATTATGAACCAGAGTCAAGAGAAAAATATGTATACTTTGATATATTTTTTAGAAAAAATCCTTTTAAAGGAGAATATACAGTATCAGGAGGTTTAGATGAAGTTATTGATTATATAAAAAATTTCAAACTAACAAGAAAGAATATAAAAAAATTAGAGGGAAAAGGAATTAATGATAAAAAATTTCTTAGATATTTAAAGAAATTAAAATTTAATGGTGATATATATGCTGTTCCAGATGGAACGGTGGTATTTCCTAATGAACCTGTTATAACTATTAAAGCAAAAGTAATTGAAGCACAATTAATTGAAACTGCATTACTTGCTTGTATGAATCATGGGACTTTAATTACAACAGCTGCTAGAAGATTATACGAGTCATCTAATCGAACATCTATAAGTGAATTTGGAACTCGTAGAGGTGCTGGGCTTGAAGTTTCACCATCAACAAGTAAATATGCATATATCGGAGGATTTTCATCTACTAGTAATTTTAAGTCTTATTGTGAAGATGATATTCCAATATCAGGTACAATGGCTCATAGCCTAGTTCAATTTTATGAAGATGAAGAAATAGCATTTAAAAAGTTTGCCGAAAAGAACCCAGATAATTGTGTATTTTTAGTAGATACTTATGATGTATTAGAAAGTGGTATTCCAAACGCAATTAAAGTTGCTAAGGAATATTTAGTACCAAATGGTATAGAATTTAAAGGTATTAGAATAGATTCTGGAGATATTCCTGAATTAACTAAACAAATTAGGAAAATGCTTGATGATGCAGGCTTTACTAATACTAAAATTTGTATAAGTAATGGAATAAATGAAAAAAGATTAAATAATTATAATGAAAGAAAGGCTATATACGATAATATTGGTTTAGGCGACAATGTGGCTTATCCATTAGATTTAGTTGGTTTTGTTGACAAATTAGCCGCTGTTGAAGAAAACGGTAAAATAGTTCCTAGAATTAAAGTTAGTGAAGATGCGATTAAAACAACAAATCCTGGATATAAAAAAGTATATAGATTTTATGATAAGGAAACTGGAAAAGCATTAGGAGATGTAATTACATTAGCAGATGAGATTATTCCAGATAATAAATATACTTTAGTTAAATGCAGTGATAATAGCAAGATGACAATAACTAACTATAATGTTAAGGAACTTCAATCTACTATATTTAAATATGGAAAACAAGTATATGATAGAGTATCACCTAAAGAATCAAGAACTTATTGTGAAAAAGAAATTGATACCATACCATCAGAAGTTATAAGAAGTATTAATCCTTGCCAATATAATGTTGGTTTATCAGAACAATTATATGAATTAAAGAATGATATGATTAATCAAAAAACTAAAAAGAGAGTTAGAAGACTTGGTGATTAATCATGTTTAATAATTCCGACCAAATATTTAATAAATTATTTTTTGAAGAACGAAGTGCTAATGAAATAAGAAAAACAGAGGAATTATATGAATTGGTAAACTATTTCTTTCGAAAGGTATATGATTACCAAAAAGATATTTTTTACGAATTATTACATAGTGACTATTGTTCATTGGGTTATTTAAAAGATATTGGTTATTATGCTGTTGTAGATATGGAAAGAGGGCAATATAGTTTTCCTGATGGCTTACCTTGTCAGAATCTAAATAAAGCATTTAGTATATTAGTAAATGGTTTACTAAAAAGTAAAAGTATTGAATATGAATACAAAAATAAAGAAAAATTAGTTAAGGAATCATCTAAAAATAATGGTGACTACAATTCGTTAGTAGTTAAATATGAATATATTCTTGATAAGTGGTATAAATACTATGATGGAGATATTCCTGATATAATTATAAATAATTGTGAAACTGAATTAAATTGTTCTATTTTGGATAATAAAATTTATAAATACAACAGAGATACAAAAAAAATAGATGTAATTATTAATGATAAAATTAGAAAAGAAAAACTAGATGAATTAAAAATGTATTTAGAGGAAATAAAAACTATTAAGATAGAAGAAAGAAAAATAACGAAACCTTTTGTTACTACTACTGGATATAACTATTACTTAAATAATGGTAGAATATTACCAAGAGAAAAAATAACTAAAGGAGGTAATGATGGCAGTGCTGTAATCATTGTCCCAGAAGTAAATGGTGAATACCTTACTGTTATAGAGCCAAGAGTTTTTACTACAAAAACAGTAGCAGTAGGTTTCCCCGCAGGATATATTGAAAAAGGTGAGAGTCCTAAACTAGCAGCTTTAAGAGAATTAAAAGAAGAAACAGGTTATGTATCAGAAAATTTAATAGAACTAGATTCATATTACCAAGATGAAGGAATAAGTAGTGCATATAATCATATCTTTTATGCTAAAAATTGTAAAAAAGAATATGATCAAAATCTAGATGAAGATGAAGTAATTAGATATATGCTATTTAATTATGAAGAATTATTAGAATTAGAAAGAATGGGCTATCTAAATGGAGCTAATTCTAAACTAGCATTAACAAGAATTAAGAAGATAAAGGAGTGATAAAGATGTTTGATGCTAAAAAAACTACTGAAGAAATTGTAGAATTTATTAGAGATTATTATAAAAAGAATAATCTAAAAGGAGCCGTATTAGGAATAAGCGGAGGAAAAGATTCTGGAGTAGTTGCTGCTCTCTTAGTAAAAGCTTTAGGTAGTGAAAATGTAATTGGTTTAACCCTACCATGTCATTCTAAAGATAAAGATGCAAATCTTGCTAAAAAAGTAAGTAATTATTATGGTTTCAAATTATTAAATATTGATTTAACTAGTACTTTTGATACTTTTAGAAATGAAGTATTAAAATTAGGTAATTATACAGATGCTCACCTTAAGAATAGTGATATTAATCTAAAACCAAGACTTAGAATGAGTGCTTGCTACTACATGGCTGCTTTAATGAGTGCCTTGAATGGCGGTGGCTATTTAGTAGCAGGAACGTCTAATAAATGTGAACTTTATGTAGGTTACTTTACCAAAGGAGGAGACTCTGTTCATGATATTGCTCCTATAGCGGATCTAACTGTCGAAGAAGTTATCAAAGTAGGAGAATACTTAAATGTTCCTGAAGATGTGTTATACAGAACTCCAGATGATGGACTATCTGGTCAAACAGATGAAGAAAAACTAGGAGTATCTTATAAAGATATTGCTACATATATGGAAGGTAAAGAATTACCTGAAGAAGTATCAAATAAAATAAAAAAACTACATAATAGTAATCTACATAAATTTAGTATACCAACTTATCGAAAAAAGTAATTAGAAAGAAGGCGGTAATATGAATACTTATAAATTAGAAATTAAAAATAATGATTTTCTAAATATATTAAGTAAATATTATACTCAAATATTAGGACATCCTTGTAATGTAAAAGAAAAACATGAAATTGACTATGGTAGGTATGGTGATAAGTCTGCTAAGGTAGAATTATATTATGAAGAAACAATTGATATATTAGGATATAAAGCTACTAAAACAACAACAATATCTAAAGAAAATGTAGAAGACATTTTTAATGAATTAATTAATGATAAAGGACTAATAATTGATATATTATTATATAATTCTGGTGTTAGAAAAGAAGGAGATTATCGTGATGAATATGAAGTGTCATACTTTAATGGCGTAACAATAACACTGAAAGAGAAGCAAAAAGGTTATATGAGAACAAAATTAGTATGAATAGGTGATTATATGAAAATAGGAGTCTATGTCGGAAGTTTTGATCCCTTCCATAAAGGACATGAAAATATTATCTATCATTTACTAAATAAAAAATATATAGATAAAATAATAATAATTCCAACATTAAGTTACTGGGATAAAAATATTAAAACAAGTTTAGAAGATAGAATTAATATGATTAAAAATATTGAAGATAGTAATATCGAAGTAAATACTAGTTTAAATGCATATGAATATACATATGAAATAATGGATGAATTAAAAAGACAGCATCCCGAGGATAATCTCTACCTCATAATAGGAGCGGACTCTCTTACTAGTTTTAATAAATGGAAAAAAGTAGAAAAGATTCTTGAAAACAATATCCTTGTAATTCCAAGAAATAATATCGATACCAATAAATATATAAATGAATTTAAAGAAAAAGATAAATTTATTGTAGTAAGTGATTTTAATCAGGATATATCTTCTACGATGATTAGAGAAAAATTAGATAATAATGATTATACTAATTTAGATAAATATATTGATAAAAAAATATTAAATTATATTATAATTAATAATTTATATACTTCAAAATGAAATATATATGATAAAATAAAAGATATATGAAAGAAGGTATAGAAAGTGAAAGAAATAATCGAAAAATTAACTAAATTAGAAAAAACAATTAGTACCATGGAATCATGTACTGGTGGTGGAGTAGCTAATGCTATTACTAATATTGAAGGAGCAAGTGTTATTTTAAAATTTAGTGCCGTAACTTACTCTAATGAATATAAAATAAAAATGGGTGTTAGTAGTGATATAATTGACAAATACTCTGTTTATAGTAGTGAAACTGCTGATGAGATGAGTAAGAATATTAGTATTTTTGCTAACTCTAACTATGGAGTGGGCATTACTGGGAAACTAAATAGAGTAGATGAGTTTAATCCTTATGGAGAAGATAATATTGTCTTTATAAGTATCTATGATAAAGATAAAGATAAATATTATAATGAAAAAGTAGAGGCTACAATGTCATCTAGAAAAGAAAATAAAGAATTAGTAATAAACAAAATAATAGAAATGCTTTTAAGAATTGTGTAGGTGACTTTATGAATTTAAATCCTCTTATAGATCTTTTACTAAGAAGATATATAGGTGGTATACCATTTTTTAATAAACTTGATAATATGATTAGAAAGAATAAGGCTTATTTAGCATATATGATTAATGAAGTTACTGCTAAGGAATCTTTTGATTATATTATTGTAAGTGGTAATTTTGGCAAAGAATTTAGGAAGTATTGTAAGAAAAATAGTTTACTTAAGGATAAAGTAATTTGCGTAAATGGTTCACTTCGCGAGAATGAAAACATAATACCTTTTTGGAAAGATTATGATATTAATAATAAAAAAATAATTTTTATTGATGATAGCTTTTATTCTGGAAGAACAAGAAATAAGGTTAAAGAAGCTGTAATTAATAATAAAGGAATATTTCTTAGAACTTATGTATATTATGATGGAAGCAAAATAAAAGAAGATGATGTCATAAGTTTTTACAGATATTATGATTACCACTAGGAGGTATTATGAAGTATAAAATCTTTACAAATAATAAAGAATTATCTAATAAAATAAAGGAAGAAGTTAGTGTTAAACTTAGTAGAAATAATTTTATATATAATGAAGAAGAATATGATTTAGCTATTGCAATTGGTGGTGATGGATCTTTTCTTCATATGGTTAAAGATACTAATTTTAATAGTGATGTTTTATATGTAGGAATAAATGCAGGTACTCTAGGGTTTGCCCAAGAAATATCTATTGATAATATTGATAATTTTATTGAAGATATAAAAAATCATAATTATAAAGTAGATTATATTGGTATTGAAGAAATAAAAGTAAATACAAATAATTCTACATCATACTTTAACGCTTTAAATGAAATTGTTGTAAGAGATAAAGAACTAAATACATTACTATGTAATGTTTTAATAGATGATTCTTATTTAGAAAAGTTTATTGGAGACGGACTACTTATTTCTACTTCTTTTGGTTCCACTGCATATAACTTAAGTTTTGGAGGTGCAATAGTATATAATACCTTTCATACTTTAGAAATAACTCCTATTGCCCCGTTAAATAATAAATCATATCGAACATTACTTAATTCTGTAATATTACCAGATAATAAGAAAATAATATTAATGCCTAAAAAGAATAGCCTTTTAATTACTATCGATGGGGAAAACAGTTATTATGATGATGTTACTTCAATAGAAGTTTCTTCTAGTAAAAAAAAGATTAAATGTTATCGAAATATTGATTATGATTTTTGCAAAAAAATTAATGAAAAATTTCTTAAATAATGGTACAATAAAACTAAAGAAGGTGTAATTATGGATGGAAAGACTTATAATAGTGAAGAAGAATTTTTAAAAGACTATGATCCAAGTAAATTTGACAGGTTAGCGGTAACTACTGATATATTAATATTTAGTATATCTGAAGAATATGAAGATAATTATCGAAAACTAAGTAGTAAACACTTTAGTGTTTTACTTGTTAAGAGAGATAATTATCCTTATAAGGATAAATGGTGCTTGCCAGGAGGATTTATTAAAGTAGATGAGGATATTGAAGATGCTCCTATTAGAATATTAAAAAATGAAACAGGTATCTCTGATATCTATTTAGAACAATTATATACATATGGTGGAGTAGATAGAGATCCTAGAATGAGAGTTATATCAACTTCTTATATGGCTTTAATTGATAAAAATAGATTAAGAGATAAACTAAAAGACAATGCTTCATGGTTTAATATAACTAAAGAAGAAGATAAAAATTATATTTATGTTACATTAGATAATGGTACGGATATCTTAAAATATACTATTAAGAAAACATTAAAAGAAAAGACTACTGATAGGTATAAATTTACGGTTGTAGAAAATACTTCTTTAGCTTTTGATCATCCATTAGTAATTACTTCAGGTATGGAAAGATTAAAAAATAAAGCTAGTTATACAGATGTTGTCTTTAATATGATGCCTAAATATTTTACTTTAGGAGAATTACAACAGGTATATGAAATAATTCTTGGAAAGAAACTATTAGATCCAGCTTTTAGAAGAATTATCTCTGATAAAGTAGAAAAAACAGATAAAGTAAAAACAGGTGGAGGTCATAGACCTAGTGTCTTATTCACATATAAGGAGAAGTAAAATATTAAAAAAATAGTTTAAAATAAGGGAAAATAGTTACATTTTTCCTTATTTTTTAATATTTATAGAAATTTATAAAAAAAAGTCATATTTTTGCTTGATTTTCATAGAATTATCTAGTATAATTATAGACGTGTGACTGGCTTAGATGTGCGAAGTTGCTGATACACCCGGTTAAGTTGTCAATTTAAAATAAGGGTTTGTCAGGTAATTCGTTCGGAGCTATGTCTATACTAAGATATAGGCGAAGGGAGGACAACTTATGGCAAAGGAAACTGTGAGAATTAAACTTAAAGCTTTCGACCACAGAGTAATTGATAGTGCTGCTGCTAAAATAGTAGCTACTGTTAAGAGAACTGGCGGAGAAGTATCTGGTCCTGTACCACTACCTACAGAGATTGAAAAGATTACAATCTTAAGGGCAGTACATAAGTACAAAGACTCAAGAGAGCAATTTGAGAAAAGAACTCACAAAAGATTAATCGACATCAAAAATCCAAGTAAAGAGACTATTGATGCACTAGCTCACTTAGATTTACCAAGTGGTGTTGATATCAAAATTATCAAATAAATTAGGAGGAAAAAATGAAAGGAATCTTAGGAAGAAAAAAAGGGATGACTGAAGTTTTTACTGCTGATGGACAATTAATTCCTGTAACAGTTATTGAAGTAGAAGAAAACGTTGTATCTCAAGTTAAGACTAAAGATACTGATGGATATGATGCTATTCAACTTGCTACTGTTAACAAGAAAGAACATCGTAGTAATAAACCAGAAACTGGTCATCTAAAAAAAGCAAACTCTACACCTAAGCGCTTCTTAAAAGAAATTAGAGGTGTGGATGTTAGCACTTACACATTAGGTGATGTGCTTAAAGCTGATGTATTTGCATCAGGAGAAATGGTTGATGTAACTGGCACTTCTAAAGGTAAAGGTTTTCAAGGTGTTATTAAGAGACACAATCAACATAGAGGACCTATGAGTCATGGTTCGCAATACCATAGAGGTGTAGGTTCAATGGGTACTTTGTTACCGATGAGAGTTTTACCAGGAAAGAAATTACCTGGACATATGGGTCATGAGCAAGTAACAATTCAAAATTTGGAAGTTATTTCTGTTGACTTAGAAAATAATGTTATCTTAATTAAAGGAAGCGTTCCTGGACCTAAAAACTCTTTAGTATTAGTTAGAACTGCTGTTAAGACTGGTGACAAGACTAAAGAACCAGTAGAACTTATCGTTTACGAAGAAGGAGTATCTTCAGAAGAAGTTGCTGAAGAAACTATGGAAGTAATCGAAGAAGAATTAGCAGAAGAAGCATCACAAGAAGACACTGAATTAACAGAAAAAGCTAGCGAATAGTTAGTTTAAGCAAATAAAAATATATTGTGATGATAAAGGAGGAAATTATGTCTAAGAAAATAGATGTATTAAGCTTAAAGGGCGAAAAGGTAAAGGATATAAAATTAGAAGATAACATATTTAATATTGAACCAAACGATGTAGTTGTAAAAGACGCTATCGTTGCAGCAATGGCTGGAGCAAGACAAGGTACTGCTAAAGTAAAAGACAGAAGCGAAGTATCTGGTGGTGGAAGAAAGCCATATAGACAAAAAGGAACTGGTAATGCAAGACAAGGAAGCATTAGAGCTCCTCACTATAGACATGGTGGAATAGTATTTGGACCTGTTCCAAGAGACTATTCAAAGAAAATGAATAAGAAAGAAAAGAGACTTGCTTTAAAGAGTGCTTTAACATATAAAGTACTTGATAAAGAATTAGTAGTAGTAGAATCTATCGAATTCAAAACAAATAAGACTAAAGAAATGGTTAGCTTATTAGAAGGATTAAAACTTACTAATAATAAAGTATTAGTATGCGTTGAAGAACTAACTGAAAATGTATGTTTAGCTGCTAGAAACTTAGCTAACGTTAAAGTAGTACTTCCAGAAGAAGTAAATACTTATGACTTAGTATGTTCAGATAATCTACTAATTACTGAAAAAGCTCTAAACACTTTAGAGGAGGTGCTTAAATAATGAATAATTATTTAGATATCATCTTAGCACCAATTATTACTGAAAAAACAGCTGGAATGGAAACAGAAGGAAAATATGCTTTCAAGGTTTCTACGAAAGCTAATAAAACAGAAATACGAGAGGCTATAGAAAAGAAATTTAATGTTAAGGTAGCTAGTGTAAATACAGTAAACTCTCATCCTAAAAAGAAAAGAGTTGGAAGATACACTGGTATGACTAACAAATATAAGAAAGCTATCGTAACACTTGAGAAAGGTAATACTATTAGCTTCGACTAATAAGGAGGAAATGAAATGGCAATTAGAGTTTATAAACCTATGACACCTGGTACAAGACAAAGATCTGTTTTGACTAAGGGCGAAATCACTAAAAGTACTCCAGAAAAAAGTCTAACAACTCCAATTAAGAAGAATGATGGTAGAAATAACCAAGGAAGAATAACAGTTAGACATAGAGGTGGCGGAGTAAAAAGAAAATATAGACTTATTGATTTCAAAAGAAATAAAGATGGCATTACTGCTAGAGTAAGTTCTATTGAGTACGATCCAAATAGAAGTGCTAATATTGCTTTGCTAACTTATAAAGATGGAGAAAAAGCTTATATAATAGCTCCAAAAGGATTAAAAGTAGGAGATATCGTTGAATCAGGAGTAAATGCTGATATCAAAGTTGGTAATGCTCTTCCTATTATGAATATCCCAGTAGGTACAGTAATTCATAATATTGAATTAAAACCTGGTAAAGGAGCATCTTTAGCAAGAAGTGCAGGAGCTAGTGCTCAAATTCTTGGTAGAGAAGACAAATATGTAATGATAAGATTATCTAGTGGTGAGACTAGAAAAATCTTAGGAACTTGCAGAGCTACTGTAGGTGCTGTTGGAAATGAAGATTACTCACTTGTAAAAGTAGGTAAAGCAGGTCGTACAAGACATAAAGGTATTAGACCAACAGTTCGTGGTTCTGTTATGAACCCTAACGATCACCCACATGGTGGTGGTGAAGGTAGAGCTCCAGTTGGTAGAAGTGGACCAATGACACCTTGGGGTAAACCAGCATTAGGATACAAGACAAGAAAGAATAAGAAACAGTCAGATAAATATATCGTGACTCGTCGTAAGAAATAAAGAAAGGAAGATTAAGTTATGGCTAGAAGTATTAAAAAAGGACCTTACGTTTTTGATAGATTATTAAAAAGAGTAAGAGCATTAAATGAATCTGGTAAGAAAGAAGTTATTAAAACATGGTCACGTCGTTCAACAATCTTTCCTGAATTTATTGGTCATACATTTGCAGTACATAACGGAAAAGAATTTATTCCCGTATATGTAACTGAAGATATGGTTGGACATAAATTAGGAGAATTTTCTCCTACTAGAAAGTTTGGCGGACACGGTTCTGACAAAAAATAAGATAATTTTCTAAAAGGAGGAAAAAATGGAAAGAACTGAAGCTAAGGCTATAGCAAAAACAGTTAGAATTTCCCCTAGAAAAACAAGACTTGTTATTGATTTAATAAGAGGTAAGAGCGTTGATGAAGCAAGAGCTATTCTTGCTAACCAACCTCAAAGAGCATCTAGAGTAATTTCTAAAGTACTTGAGTCTGCTATAGCAAACGCTGTAAATAACTTTAACATGAATGAAAAAAATCTTTATGTTAAAACATGTTTCGTAGATGAAGCATTAGTAATAAAAAGAATTAAATTTGATTCAAGAGGTCGTACAGGAAGAAACGATCACAAAACAAGTCACATTACTGTAATTGTGGCAGAAAAATAAGATAGGAGGACATTTAGTGGGACAAAAAGTTAGTCCAGTTGGACTTAGAGTAGGTATCAATAAAGACTGGGAATCTAAGTGGTATGCAAAAAATGACTTTTCTAAATACTTAAATAATGATTATAAAATCAGAGAGTATTTAAATAAGAAATATAAAAATGCATCTATCTCTAAAATTCTTATCGAAAGAAATCCTAAGAGATGTGAAGTATTTATCTATGCTGCTAAACCTGGTTTAATTATTGGACAAAGCGGTGTTGAAATTGAAAACGTTAAAAAAGCAGTATCTAAACTAGTAAAAGAAGACATTCAAATATCTGTCGTAGAAGTAAAGAACCCAGATATGGACGCCCAAATAGTTGCAGATACTATTGCTCACAACATCGAAAACAGAGTTTCATTTAGAGTAGCACAAAAGAAAGCTATTCGTAATACAATGAAAGCTGGAGCAAAAGGAATTAAAACTTTAGTTTCAGGAAGACTTGGTGGCGCTGATATCGCTCGTGGTGAAGGATATTCTGAAGGAACAACTCCACTTCACACTTTAAGAGCAGATATTGATTATGCTACTAGCGAAGCTGATACTACTTATGGTAAAATCGGTGTTAAAGTATGGATCTATAAAGGAGAAATATTAGATAGTAAGGGAGGTAATTCTCATGTTGATGCCAAAAAGAACTAAACATAGAAAAACTTTCCGTAGAAGATATGAAGGAAAAGCAAAAGGAAATACTACTCTTCATTTTGGAGAATACGGTTTAATGGCAAAAGAAGGTGCTTGGATTACAACTAATCAAATCGAAGCAGCCAGAATTGCTATGACTAGATATATGAAGAGAGGTGGTAAAGTTTGGATTAATATATTCCCAGACTTATCACTAACTAAGAAACCTCTAGAAACAAGACAAGGTAAAGGTAAAGGAAATCCTGAAGTTTGGGTTGCCGTTGTTAAAGAGGGAAAAATTATGTTTGAAATAGGTGGTGTAGATGAAGCTACTGCTAGAGAAGCACTAAGACTTGCATCTCATAAATTACCTATCAAATGTAAATTTGTAAAGAAAGAAGAAAGTGGTGAAATAAATGAAGACTAATGAACTTAGAAAATTAACCACAGAAGAACTTACTAAAAAAGTTCACGAAAATAAAGAAGAACTTTTCAATTTAAGAATGCAAAAAGCTACTGGTATGCTAGAAAAACCTTCTAGAATCCATGAACTAAGAAAAGAAGTAGCAAGAATAAATACAATTCTTAATGAGAGAAGAGAAGGGTAAGTGAGAATATGAAAGAAAAGAAAGAACTAATTGGAACAGTAGTTTCTGATAAAGCTGATAAAACAATTACTGTTAAAGTTGAAACTTATAAGAAACATCCATTATATGGTAAAAGAGTTAAATATTCTAAGAAATATGCTGCTCATGATGAAAACAATACTGCTCATGTTGGTGATAAGGTTCGCTTAGCCCAAACTAGACCACTATCAAAAACAAAAAGATATGAATTAGTAGAAGTAATAGAGAAAGCTGTTATTCTATAACTCTTCTAAGATAAGGAGGAAAATAATATGGTACAACAAGAAACTAGATTAAAAGTTGCTGATAACTGTGGAGCTCGTGAAGTATTAGTAATTAGAGTTCTTGGTGGAAGCAAAGTTAAAACGGGTAATATTGGAGATATCGTTGTTGCTACAGTTAAGAAAGCTACTCCTAATGGTACTATCGGTAAAGGTAAAGTTGTTAAAGCCGTTATCGTAAGAACAAAAAGAGGAGTTAGAAGAGACGACGGAAGTTATATTAGATTCGATGATAACGCATGTGTTATTATTAAAGATGATAAGAGTCCAGTAGGTACACGTATTTTAGGTCCAGTAGCACGTGAACTTAGAGATAAAGATTTTACAAAGATTGTAAGTTTAGCTAAAGATGTGCTATAGGATGTAAGGAGGAAATATGAGAAAGCTAAAAACAGGTGACAAAGTCGTAGTTGTTTCTGGCTCTAATAAAGGTAAAGAAGGAAAAATCCTTAAAGTATTAGATGAAAAAGTACTTGTTGAAGGTGTTAATATCGTTAAGAAACATTTAAAACCTAAAAACAATAACGGAAATGGTGAAATAGTAGAAACTGAAGCACCTATTCATAAATCTAATGTAATGCTAGTAGATCCTAAGACAAAGAAACCTACGAAAGTAAGAATTGAAACAGATAATAAAGGAAAAAAAGTTAGAGTATCAAAAAAATCTAATGAAAAAATAGATTAATTTGGAAGGAGGGCGTAGTTAAATGAACCGCCTAAGAGAAAAATATGTAAAAGAAGTTGTTCCAAGTTTAACAGAAAAATATAACTATAAGACACCTATGCTTGTTCCAAAATTAGAAAAAATAGTTGTTAATATGGGAGTTGGAGATGCTACTGTTAACTCTAAGAATTTAGAGAATGCTGTTAAAGAATTAGAAAAAATAACAGGATTAAAAGCCGTAGAGACAACTGCTAAAAAATCAATAGCTTCATTTAAAATAAGAGAAGGACACAAAATTGGATGTAAAGTAACTTTAAGAGGAGAAAGAATGTATAACTTCTTAGATAAGTTAATTAGTATTTCACTTCCTCGTGTAAGAGACTTTAGAGGTCTATCTCCAAAAAGTTTTGATGGAAGAGGTAATTATACAATTGGTATTAAAGAACAAATAATTTTCCCTGAAATCAATTTTGATGAAGTAGAAAAAGTTAGAGGAATGGACGTAGTATTAGTAACTACTGCTAAAACTAACGAAGAAGCATTTGATTTATTAAAAGAACTTGGAGTTCCTTTTAGGAAATAAGGAGATAAAAAAATGGCAAAAAAATCAATGATCGTAAAATCAGAAAGAGAACCTAAATTTAAGGTTAGAAAATACACTAGATGTAGTATTTGCGGAAGACCTCATGCAGTTCTTAAAAAATATGGAATTTGCCGTATTTGCTTTAGAGAACTTGCATATAAAGGTCAAATACCTGGTGTAAAAAAATCAAGTTGGTAATTTAATCTTTTGTTAAAGTTGGGGGAATTGGTATGAACAATAATGAACTTATGAAGGGTAAAATGAATGAATTAAAATCTAGAGAAATTATTTTAAAAAAAGAACTTGCAGATATTTGGAAAAAAAGAAATGAATTGAGTAGTTTTATAAATAGATGTGCAATTTTTGATGAATCGGTAATATATTATATAACTGTATTACTTTCTTACAAGGAGAATAAAGCATTTGTTCCATTTATTTATAAAATAATTATACCTGATTTTGCAAGCTATACTAAGGATATTGAGACCTTACATGTTGGAATAGCTGAAGGAGTGTATCTTACAAGATTTAAAGGAAGATATGATTTTGGTACATTATTTCAACAAGAATTTGGATTTAAAATTTTTAAAACCGATGAAAGATTTATAAAATACAATGAGGATCATAGTGAAGCATATAATAGAGAAGAATATATAAGAGTTTACTATGGTAATCGAGAAGTACCAGAGAAGAGCAAAAAAATTACATTTGAATTTTTGCTTGCTGAATATGGAATAGAAAATACATATCCAGTTGAAGTTTCACATTATAATTTCGAGGATTATAGTTATGTACAGGATTATATAAGTTATTTATTTGAATTACAAGTTCAGAATGATGGAAGGCAATTAACTTATGAAGAAATGCAAAGAGCATTAAATGATTTCTTAGAATTAGAAAAAGACAACCCAAAACAAAAGATTAAAAAACCAAATAATAAAGAATCGTAAGATAAGATAAAAGAAGGAGGGATTTAAGATGACAGATCCAATCGCAGATATGCTTACAAGAATACGTAATGCTAATCAAAATAGAGCAGCATCTGTTGAAGTTCCAGTATCTAATGTAAAATTAGAAATAGCTAGAATTTTAAAAGATGAAGGCTTTATTGAAGATTATGAAGTTACGGGTGAAGGCGCACAAAAGACTATGACATTAACACTTAAATATAAAAATAAAGAAAGAGTAATTACTGGACTTAAGAGAATTTCAAAACCAGGACTTAGAGTATATTCTAAAGCTGAAGAATTACCTACAGTATTAAATGGTTTAGGAATTGCTATTATATCTACATCTAAAGGAATTATGACTGATAAAGAAGCTAGAAATAATTCATTAGGTGGAGAAGTAATTGCTTATGTATGGTAATAGATAATGAGTCGTATTGGTAAAAGAGTATTATCTATACCTGAGAATGTTAATGTTAATGTCGAAGGAAATATTGTAACTGTTAAAGGGCCTAAAGGAGAACTTACTTTAGAGACAGTTAAGAATATCAAAGTAACAGTTGAAGAAAATACTGTTAAAGTAGAGCCTTTAAAAGAAGATAAATTTACTCATGCTATGCATGGTACTACTAATGCTAATATTAAGAATATGATTGAAGGTGTTAGTAATGGTTATAAGAAGAGTTTAGAGATTGTTGGTGTAGGTTATAAGTTTAATGTTAGTGGTAACAAACTTACTATATCAGCAGGATACTCTCACCCTGTAGTAATGGAAGTACCTAATGGTCTTACAGTAAAGGGTGTAAGTAATACTGAAATAGATATTGAAGGTATTAGTAAAGAATTAGTTGGCGAATTTGCCGCTAATGTACGTAAGGTAAGAGGACCTGAACCATATAAAGGTAAAGGTATTAAGTATAAAGACGAACATATTCGTCGTAAAGAAGGAAAGAAAGCTTCTAAATAATAAATAGGAGGAATTACTATGATTAAGAAAGTTTCAAGAAATGAAATGAGAAAAGTAAGACATGCAAGAATTAGAGAAAATCTTTCAGGTACTGCTGAAAGACCAAGACTATGCGTGTTTAGATCAAATGCTAATATTGAAGCTCAAATAATCGATGATGTAAAAGGTGTTACTTTAGTTAGTGCTACTTCTTTAGATAAGGAATTAAAACTTAAAAATGGAAGTAATATTGAAGCTGCTAAAGTAGTTGGAGCAGAAATCGCAAAAAGAGCTAAAAAAGCAAAAATTACTGCCGTTGTATTTGATAGAGGCGGATACCTTTATCATGGACGTGTTAAAGCTTTAGCAGAAGCTGCACGTGAAGGCGGATTAGAATTCTAGAAGGAGGATAACTTCATGAACGAAGAAATTAAGAAAGAAGAAAAAAAGCCAGTTAATACTGAAAAAGTAGAAAAAACTGAGAAGAAAGAATCAAAACCTCGTAAGTTCGATAATAAGAACAGAAAACCTAGAAACAACAGCGAAAAGAGAGTTTCAAAACCTAAATCTGATTTAGAAGATAAAGTTATTGAAATCAGAAGAGTAACTAAAGTTGTTAAAGGTGGTAGACAATTTAGATTTGCTGCTACTGTCGTAGTAGGAAATAAGAAAGGTCTAGTTGGTTTAGGAACTGGTAAAGCACATGAAATGCCAGATGCAGTAAAGAAAGCTACACAGGCTGCAACTAAGAATGTTGTTAAAATTGATTTAATTGATAATAGAACTATTTCACACGATATCACTGTTAAAGAAGGAGCAGTTAGAGTTATGCTTAAACCTGCTAAAGAAGGTACTGGAGTTAAAGCAGGAGGTCCTGTTAGAGATGTATTAGAACTAGCAGGTGTTAAGGATGTACTTTCTAAATCATTAGGATCAAGTACTAAGATTAATGCTGCTAGAGCTACTTTAAGAGCATTAAAAGCACAAAAGAGTCCTGAACACGTTGCATACTTAAGAGATAAGAAAGTAGAGGAATTAAGATAATGAAATTACATGAATTAGAAGCAGTATATGGCTCTACGAAAAATAGAAAAAGAGTAGGACGTGGACAAGGATCTGGTACTGGTAAAACAAGTGGTAAAGGTGAAAAAGGACAAAACGCTAGAAGTGGTGGAGGAGTAAGACCTGGTTTTGAAGGTGGACAACTTCCATTATTCAGAAGATTAGCTAAAAGAGGTTTTAACAACTATAACTTTAGAACAGTATATTCTACTGTAAACGTTGAAGATTTAAATAGATTTGAAGATGATACAGTAGTAACAATCCAACTACTTAAAGAAGTAGGATTAATTAAGAAAGAATTAGATGGTGTTAAAGTATTAGGTGGTGGCGAATTAAAGAAAAAGCTTACTGTTAGAGCTAATGCTTTCACTAGAAGTGCTATAGAGAAAATTAATAATAATGGTGGAAAAACTGAGGTGATTTAGATGTTTAAAAATCTAAAACTTATCTTTAGCCCAAAGAATAAAGATATCAGAAAAAGAATTGGTTTTACCTTATTTGGATTATTAGTTTTCGCTATAGGTACAACCATCCCCGTTCCAGGAACAAAGGGAGCAATCTCTAGTCTTGGACTATGGGAATTATATAATGCTATTGGAGGAGGAGCACTAAAGAACTTTTCAATATTTGCTCTAGGTGTTATGCCTTATATCTCCGCTAGTATCATTACTGGAATATTACAAATGGATATAATTCCTTACTTCACTGAACTAAAAGAATCAGGAGAGCAAGGAAGACAAAAAATTAATCAAATAAATAGATATATTGGTATTGCTCTTGCCTTTATTCAAGGATTTGCTATGGCATTTACTTTTGTTAAAGGTCAAGATACATTAGTATACTTAAAGATTGCTATAATACTAACGGCTGGTACAGCCTTCCTATTATGGTTAGGAGATCAAATTACTCAAAAAGGTATTGGAAATGGTATATCACTACTTATCATGGCAGGTATTATTTATACTGTACCTAAAATGTTTATTGATACATTCACTACCTTAGTACTAGATCATACTGGTTCATTATTTGTAGGAATAATTGGTTATGTAATCTTTGTACTAGTATATCTATTAATAATAGTTGGAGTTGTCTTTGAAGAATCTTCGGAAAGAAGAGTACCAATCCAATACTCTAACAGAACAGCATCTGCTTATGGTGCTAAACAAAATTATATTCCATTTAAGTTAAATTCTGCTGGTGTAATGCCTGTTATCTTTGCATCAGTAATACTTACTATTCCAACATTTATAGCAGGTCTACTAGGAGAAGAATCAGGATTTTCTGTATTTGTATCTAAATATATTAATTATACAACTCCTACTGGTTTTGTATTATATATCATACTAATATTTGTTTTTGGATTCTTCTATACTAATATGCAAATAAATCCAAAGGAATTAGCTAAGAACTTAAATAAGAGTGGTGGCTATATCCCAGGAGTAAGACCAGGAGTAGAAACAGAAAAATATATTAAAAAGATATTAAATAGAATAACTCTACTTGGATCAGTATTTATAGCGGTAATCGCTGCTCTTCCAATCGTCTTTAGTAGTTTTATTAATACTGGACTACCTGCATCTGCTAGTATCGGTGGTACTGGAGTACTAATCGTTGTAGGAGTTGCAATCGAAACATACAAGCAACTTGAAAGTAGTTTAATTAATAGAAACTATAAAGGAGCTAGATAATGAAGAATTTAATCTTTATTGCTCCTCCTGCTGCTGGTAAAGGAACTATCTCGGAGATGATAGAAAATAGATTTAATCTTCCACATATCTCTACTGGTGATTTACTTAGAGATGAGATAGCTCATATGACTAAATTAGGTCTTGAGATAAAAGATGCTATGGCAAGGGGAGAATTTGTATCTGATGAAGTAATTACTAGATTATTAAAGAAGAGACTAAGTAGTAAAGATATTAAAAAAGGCTATGTCTTAGATGGATATCCAAGAAACATTAATCAAGCCGGGGAGTATGATAAACTTTTAGAAGAATTATCATTTGATATGGGTAAAGTAATTTATTTAAAGATAGATAAAGAGACTGCTACTAAGAGAGCTTTATCTAGAGTAGTATGCCCATCATGTGGTGCTACTTATAACTTAAGTAATCCAGATTTATCTCCTGTAAGAGAGGGAATCTGTGATAATTGTGATAGCAGCTTAAGTGTAAGAAGCGATGATAACGAAGAAACATTCAAGAATAGATTTGATACTTATATGAAAGAAACATACCCATTAATTGAGTATTATAAGAATAAAAATAATCTAATCGAGATTGATGCAAGTAAGAGCCCAAATGAGATATTTGAAGAAATTAAGAAGGTAATTAAATAATGATAACTATTAAGAGTGATTATGAATTATCATTAATGAAAGTTGCAGGTAAGATAGTTTACGATACTCATCAGTATTTAAAGCCTTTTATTAAAGAAGGAATAACTACTGGTGAGTTAGATAAACTAGCTCATGACTATATAATAAGTAGAGACGCTTATCCATCATGTTTAAATTATGAAGGATTTCCGAAAAGTATATGCATTTCCGTAAATGAAGAAGTTGTACACGGTATACCAGGTAAAAGAAAACTAAAGAATGGTGATATCGTTACCTTAGACATTTGTGCATGTTATAAAGGATATCATGGAGATTCCGCTTGGACTTATCCGGTAGGAGAAATCTCAGAAGATAAAAAATATCTTTTAGAACATACAGAGAAAGCATTATATGAAGGTCTTTCTAAAATAAAAGATGGTGTAAGATTAGGAGACATCTCTAATGCTATTGAAGAATATGCGTGTAAGCATAAACTAGGAGTAGTAAGAGAACTAACTGGTCATGGAATAGGAAATAACCTGCATGAAGATCCTGATGTTCCGAACTTCGGAAAAAAAGGAACTGGTCCAGTACTTAAGAAAGGTATGACTATCGCAGTAGAACCTATGCTTAATCTAGGAACAAGGAAAATCTATATCTTAGATGATGACTGGACAATTATTACAGGTGATAATAAACCATCAGCCCACTTTGAACACACTGTAATAGTAACAGAAGATGGCTGTGAGATATTAACAGGAGGCGATAATATTGAGTAAAGAAGATTTAATTGAAGTAGAAGGAAAAGTAATCGATAATTTACCTCAAGGAAAGTTCAAAGTTGAACTAGATGGAGGACACATCGTAGTGGCCCATGTTTCTGGTAAAATGCGCATGAATAACATACGTATCTTACCAGGTGATACGGTTGTTTTAGCAATGTCACCATATGATCTAACACAAGGGCGTATAGTTTATAATAAGAAATAGGAGTGATGATAAATGAAAGTTAGAGCATCAGTAAAGAAAATTTGCGATAAATGCAAAATAATTAAAAGAAATGGAAAAGTAATGGTTATTTGTGAAAATCCAAAACACAAACAAAAACAAGGTTAATAGGAGGAAATAAATAATGGCAAGAATTAAAGGTGTAGATATTCCAAATGATAAGAGAATTGAAATATCTCTTACATATATCTACGGTATTGGAAGACAATTATCAAAGAAAATCTTAAGTGACGCTAAAGTAAATTTAGATACTAAAGCAAAAGACTTAACAGATGATGAACTTACTAGAATCAGAAAAGAAGTAGACAAACACTTAGTTGAAGGTGATCTTAGAAGAGAAGTAAATATGAACATCAAAACTAAGATGGAAATTAATTCTTATCAAGGTACTAGACATAAAAAGAATTTACCAGTAAGAGGACAGAGAACTAATAGAAACGCTAGAACTCATAAGAGAGGTAGTGCTGGTAAAGGAAAAGTAGTAGCTAATAAGAAAAAATAATTAGGAGGAAAGTATGGGAAAATATAATTCAAGAAAAAGAAAAACTAAGAAGAATATTCCTGCTGGAGTTGCACATATACATTGTTCATTTAATAATACAATTGTAACTATTACTGACCTAGAAGGTAATGTAGTATCTTGGGCATCATCTGGTAAACAAGGAGTAAAAGGAAGTAAGAAATCTACTCCATTTGCTGCTGGTATGAGTGCTGAAGCAGCTGGAAGAGATGCAGTAGCAGCTGGTATGAAAACAGTTGATGTATTTACTAAAGGTTTAGGAGCAGGAAAAGAAACTGCTGTCAGAAGCCTTCAAACTGCTGGATTAGAGATTAAATCAATAACAGATGTAACACCAATTCCACACAATGGTTGTCGTCCACCTAAAAGAAGACGTGGATAATAAAAGGAGGAATTCATATGTTAAAATTTGAAAAACCAGATTATAAAATTAAAGAATATGGCGAAGATAATTTCTATGGTAAATTTGTTTTAGAACCACTAGAAAGAGGTTTTGGAACTACTATTGGTAATGCTCTTAGAAGAGTAATGTTATCATCTTTACCAGGAGATGCAATTACTTCCGTTAAAATTGATGGGGTTGCTCATGAATTCCAAAAGATGGATGGAGTAATTGAAGATGTAACTGCTATCGTGTTAAATTTAAAGAGTATTGTTATCAAGAATCATGCTAGAGGAACTGATAAAACATTATACTTAAAGAAAAATACTCCTGGAGTAGTAACTGCTGGTGATATTGAAAAAGATGCTGATATTGAAATATTAAATCCAGACCAAGTTATTTGTACTCTAGTAGAAGGTGGAAAACTTAACATGGAAATGACTGTATCAGATGGTCGTGGATATGTTGTAGCAGATGAAAATAAGAAATTATTTAAGGATGATAAAACAAAAGTAGGAGCAATTGCTATCGATAGTCTATATTCTCCAATTGAAAGAATTAACTATGAAGTAGAAAATGCTCGTGTTGGACAAAATAATAACTATGATAAGCTTACAATGGAAGTTTGGACCAATGGTTCAATCATGCCAGAAGAAGCAATGGCTCTAGGAGCACGTATTCTTATGGAACATTTAGAAGTTATCACTGACTTAAATTCAATTGCAGATGAAACAGGTCTTATGATAGCTAAGAGTGAAGATCCTATTGTTAAGATGCTTGATACTTCTATCGATGACTTAGATTTCTCTGTAAGAGCATATAACTGCTTAAAGAGAGCTAATATTATGACTTTAAGAGATTTAACTGAAAAGACAGAAAATGAAATGATGAAGATTAGAAATCTTGGTAAGAAATCACTTAAAGAAGTTATTGATAAAGTAAAAGATATGGGTCTTACATTTAAAGATGAAAATTAGTATAGGAGGATAATTATGGCATATAGAAAATTAGGAAGAGAAACTAGACATAGAAGAAGTATGCTTTCTAATATGACAAGAGAACTTATTTCTAAAGAGAGAATTGTTACTACTGAAACAAGAGCTAAAGAAGTAAGAAAAAGCTTTGATAAGATGGTAACTTATGGTAAGAAAGGTACTCTAGTTTCTAGAAGACTTGCTCTAGCATTCTTAGAAAATGATAAGAAAGCAGTAGAGAAAGTATTTAATGAATTAGCACCAAGATATAAAGATAGAAATGGTGGTTATACAAGAATAATTAAAATGACTGAAAGAAAAGGAGATAACGCTCTAGAAGTTATTTTAGAATTAGTTTAAGAAACATAGTTTTATGTTTCTTTTTTTATTAACCGCTTCGCTAACGGATTAACAAGTTAATCCGCGGAAATACTTTTATTAGAAATATCCAGTATATAGATAATACTCTGGATAATAAATAATATAATATAATATGGACTTAAACAAAAAAAATAATTAAAATTGATATTTTTATTGAATAATTATATTTGTAAAAACATATAATATAATTGACAAATAGTTATCTTTTATGATAATATATTGTCAGTGAGTGAGTAGTTCGCTGAGTAACTGAAGGGTGCGATTAATTCACACCAGCAGGCTTGCCCTGTGG
>ODAI012393071.1_pt1 | contig 27635 bp, 25 predicted proteins | sample 1539321 | NCBI WGS metagenome assembly ODAI01 (sample SAMN02144231, study PRJEB22623) | gut metagenome | biome: sheep rumen | host: Ovis aries | place: New Zealand
ATGCCGCGTCGGATCGTTGACCAGGCAAGCCTGACGCAGGCCGAGAACCTCCGCAGCAATTGCGCGCGCTTTGGCATTGAGGCGTTTTACGGGCCGGAGAGCCCCCGTCAGGGCATCGAGCATGTTGTGATGGCCGAGCAGGGGCTTGTGCGTCCGGGCATGGTCGTGATCTGCGGCGACAGCCACACGACAACGCACGGTGCGCTCGGCGCTTTGGGGTTTGGCATCGGTACATCGGAAATCGAGCACATCCTTGCCACGCAGACCCTGGTCTACAGGCTGGCCAGACCGGCAAGAATCCGTCTGTCTGGAAGACTCAAGCAGGGGACGAGCGCTAAGGATCTGGCGCTTGCCGTCCTCAGGCGGGTTACTGCAAGGGGATCGCTAGGCTGTGTCGTCGAGTACGTTGGGGAAGCGGTTGACGCGCTTTCCGTCGAGGGACGCATGACGCTTTGCAATCTGACGGTCGAGCAGGGGGCAAGAGGAGCGATCATTGCTCCGGATGAAAAGACGATCGCCTGGGTCTGCGAGCACGCTCCCGACCTGCAGGGTGAGGAGTTGGAGTCTGCCAGGGCGTACTGGAAGACGCTCAGAGCCGACGGCGATGCGCTCTATGCCTGGGAGATCGAGATGGATGTTTCCGATTTGAATCCCATGGTCACTTGGGGGACGAGTCCGGATCAGGCTGTAGAAATCGGTGAGCGCATTCCCGATCCCGACAGTTTCGACGATCCTGTGCAGCGCCTTGCTGCTCAAAGGGGGCTCGCCTATCAGGGGCTGGCAGCTGGTGTCTGCATCGATGGCGTCCCGATCCAGCATGTGTTCATCGGCTCCTGCACGAATGCCAGACTTGCGGATCTGAGGGCGGCAGCCGCCGTGATCCGCGGCCGCAAGGTAGCCCCCGGGGTGCGGGCCCAGGTCGTGCCGGGCTCCATGCAGGTGCGCCGGCAGGCCGAGGCCGAAGGGCTGGATCGGATCTTCAAGGACGCGGGATTCGAGTGGAGGAAAAGCGGCTGCTCGCTCTGCCTTGCGATGAACGATGACATTCTTGAGCCGAATGTGCGCTGCGCCTCCACGACCAACCGCAATTTTGAGGGGCGTCAGGGGCGGGCGAGCCGCACGCATCTGGTCAGCCCCGAGATGGCAGCCGCAGCGGCTGTTGCCGGCTGTCTGACCGATTGGCGCAAACTCTAGGCAGGGAGGACAAGATGCAGAAATTCACCGTATTGACCGCCGTTGCCGCCCCGCTTCCGATCGACAATTGCGACACCGACCAGATCATGCCCAAGCAGTTTCTGAGGGGCATTGACAAGGCTGGCCTTGACAGGGGGACGTTCTACAACCTGCGCTTTCATCCCGATGGCAGCCGGCGAGAGGATTGCATTTTCAACAGGCCTGGCTTTGAGAAAACGCAGATCATCGTTGCCGGCCCGAATTTCGGGTGCGGCTCAAGCCGCGAGCACGCGGTCTGGGGGTTGATGCAGTTTGGAATCCGTGTGGTGATTGCTGCGGGGTTCGGGGAGATTTTCTATTCGAACTGCTTCAACAACGGACTTCTGGCCGCACGCGTCAGCGCTGCTGACGGCGAAGAGATCATGGCCTATCTTGGGAGCGGGGAGCCTAGAGAGCTGACGGTGGACGTGGCGCGGGCTGCGATCAGTGCGCCGGGCCGCGAGTGGCGGTTTTCCATTGCGCAAAGGCATCGGCACATGCTGCTAGAGGGGCTCGACATGCTGGAGGCGACACTTCAGGATCTGCCTCGGATCGAAGCGTTCAGACGGGAGCATGAAAAGCGCCATCCGTGGATGGCGGGGCTTGCCGGAAAGCGTGCCCGGGAACTTCGCGAAGAGGACGGGTGCTGACCAGCCCAGAAAAAGAGGAAGCCCCAAGCAGCGGTTAACTGCTTGGGGCTGTCTGGTGCGCCAGGTAGGATTCGAACCCGCGACCCCCTGGTTCGTAGCCAGGTACTCTATCCAACTGAGCTACTGGCGCACATGTCTTGAACGAGTCAAGAATTTAACTATACATGCTTATTTTCCAAAAAGCAAATTTTTCGTGATGGTGCGCCCTGCTGAGAAATCGGAAATGTGCAAGATCGGGCGCGAAACCTCTATCGGATTGCCACTTGTGGCGGTCGGCTAATATGCTTTCCATGGCGCGGCGGCCCAGGCGTCAGCCCATCTGGCGATCCGCCGGGCGGTGCTTCGCGCGTATGGCTGGCAAACAGGAGACGGAAATGACTCAGGCTAGAGCCTTGCTGATGGACCCCAATGACAATGTGGCGGTTTGCACAACGCCTGTGCACGCGGGCGATGAGGTGCAGATCATCCACCCGGATGGAAAGCGCGGAATGATCCGCGCGGCTGCCGACATTGCCTTTTGCAACAAGATCGCCCTGCGCGATATCCGATGCGGTGAAGACATCATCAAGTATGGGGAATCGATCGGACTGGCGAGCGCCGACATCGCATGCGCAACGCTTGCCAACGACAGCAATATCGTCAGCCAGCCGCGCCGGTATGCCGACGAATACATTCTGGGCAAGGAGGTGGCGAAATGACGTTCATGGGATACAGAAGGGCCGATGGCAGCGTCGGCGTGCGCAATCACGTTCTCATCCTGCCGAGCTGCGCGTGTGCGTCTGAAACCTGCCGTGTTGTTGCGCATCAGGTTAAGGGATCGGTCAATGTCATTATCAACGTCGGCTGTTCGGACGTTGCCGCCAATACCGAGATGACGCAGAGAATCCTGACAGGGTTTGCCTTGAATCCAAACGTGTACGGCGTCGTGGTGATAGGACTTGGCTGCGAAACTGTCGGACACCGTGAGCTTGCCGCCAAGATTCGGACTCTTTCCTCCAAGCCCGTAGTGAGTTTTGGCATCCAGGAAGAGGGCGGAACGGTTGTAACGGCCATGAAGGCGGTTCAGGCGGCCCGGGCGATGGTTGCTGAAGCAAGCCTTGTGCAGCGTGAGCCGTGCGAGGTGAAGGATCTGTTCGTTGCGATCGAGTGCGGCGGATCGGATGCCACAAGCGGCATCGCTTCGAATCCGGCAGTCGGACACATGTCCGACATGATTGTCGATGCAGGCGGCACGACCATGATGAGCGAAACTGTTGAGTTCATTGGCGCTGAGCACATCCTGGCCCGGCGCGGTGCTACTCCCGAAATCCACGACCAGATCATTCGCATCTGCGAGGATTACGAGAAGCATCTCGCGCTGGCCGGTCAGGACTGCCGGGCTGGACAGCCTACGCCGGGCAACAAGGCTGGCGGCCTTTCGACCATTGAGGAAAAGAGCCTGGGTTGCATCAAAAAGGGAGGCACCCGCCCGGTGGTCGAGGTTCTCGCGGAAGGATGCCGGCCGAGCAAGCTTGGCGGAGCTCTCATCATGGATACGCCCGGGTACGACATCAGTTCGGTAACGAGTATGGTGGCTGGAGGCGCTTCCCTTGTTGTGTTTACAACGGGCCGCGGAACCCCGACCGGGCATGCTCTTGCTCCCGTCATCAAGGTGACCGGCAATGAAGTGACCGCCCGGCGCATGGCTGACAACATGGACATCGATGTATCGGGAATCGTGCGCGGAGAAATGTCGATCCGTGAGGCGGGACAGCTGGTTTTTGATGAAGTGCTCAAAGTCGCAGGCGGCAAGACGACCAAGGCTGAGGCATTCGGCTTTTCCGATATTGCGGTTGACCACGTCTGCCGTTACATCTGACAGCGATGACCGGCTCGCAGAAGGCTCCAAAAAGCATCGGAATGGTTTTGCGGCTTTCTGCGGGGAAAGAAAAACCCCTGTGAAATCAATACACAGGGGTTCGCATTTGGCGGAGAAGGAGGGATTCGAACCCTCGAGACCCTTAATTTTGGATCTGCGCCCTTAGCAGGGGCGTGCCTTCAGCCACTCGGCCACTTCTCCGAAGAACGGCATTCCCGTTCAAGAAGGTGGGATACTACAGCAAAGCTGAATCAATATCAACCCTTTTTGCTTATGCTGTTCATGCTGCATGCCGGGCGGCATGCCCGGCACATCTCTCCGACGCCGCCCGGGGTTATTACGAGGTTTTCTTTGCGATCTTGCTGAGCGTCCTGGCAGTTTTATCCGGCTGAACGAAAACGCGCAGCGCGGGTGCAGACCCGCTCCAGACGGTCACGCGCACATTGGCTGTTGAAGCCAGATTGCCGCGGGCAAGTTTGGACGTGGGCTTGTCAAGAACCAGCGTGTTGGCATTGCCGTGAACGTCGATCAGCTGCCTGTTGATGACCTGCGGATCGAACCAGGCGCCATGATGAATGACGATGGTGCCCGGAATGACGCGTTCAGTCACGATGGCTCCGGCCAGCACCTTGCCGCGGCGCGACTCGACAAGGCAGATGTCCCCGTTCTTGACGCCGCACTTCTTTGCGTCAACCGGGTTGATCCACATCGGCTCCCTGTCCTCGACCTGGCCGCGCTGGCGGTTGTTCGTGCAGTCGAGCTGGCTGTGCATGCGGTAGCGGCTCTTGCAGGCAACCAGGGCGAACGGATACTGCTGGTTCGCCTTGGCAACTCCTTCGGTAGCCTCGAAATACGTCGGGTGTCCCTTGCAGTCGTCGTACTTGTAGTCGCTGATTCTCTGAGAGAACAGAACGATCTTGCCGGTTTCGGTGCTGAGGGAGTTTTTCTCGGGATCGGCGCGGAATGCGGCGAAGGAAACAAAGTTCCGGCTCTCTTCGGTGACATCGAACATCAGATACTCGTTCTTCCAGAAAGTGTCGAAGTCGGGCATCTTCAATCCCTTTCTGTCGCCGAGCTTGCGGGCGTTTTCATAAAGACGGCGGATCCAGCCCATTTCATCGAGACCTTCGGTGTACTCCTTTCCGATGCCGAGTTTTTCGGCTAGCAGACTGAAGATCTCGTAGTCGGTCTTGGATTCGTACTGCGGCTCGATCGTCTTTTTCATGGCAACGAACCCGTCATTGGAGTATGAGCCGATGTTGGTGATGTCGTTGTGCTCGAAGACTGTGCAGGCAGGGAACACGATGTCGGCATGCCGTGCCGTTGCGGTCCAGACATAGTCGGTTACGATGACCGTGTCGGGGCAGCGGAAGGCTTTGGTCACCTGGTTGGTGTCGGGGTGATGTGCAAAGGGATTGCCGCCGGCCCACATCACAAGGTGAAATTCCGGGAATGTGACCTTCTTGCCGTCATAGTCGATGACCTTGCCCGGGTGCTGCAGCGCGTCGGAAATGGCGGCAACGGGCAGTACCCTGCTGCCCTTCCAGGGCTTGGTGACGGGCTTGACGGGCTGAACCGAAGTGGGGATCTGCGCAAGGATTGTCCCGTTGCCGCAGGGGGCGCCGCCCGATGAGTAGTGGTAGTTGGTGCCGAAGCCGCCGCCCGGCAGACCGATCTGGCCGAGGGCGCTGGCAAGTGCAACGCCCATCCAGTGGGGCTGTTCGCCGAAATCCGCGCGCTGAATGCCCCAGCCGAACATGATCATCGTGCGGTGCTCCTGACATTCGTGCGCAAGAGCGCGGATCTTGTCAGCTGCTACTGCACAGATCTTGGAGGCCCATTCGGGGGTCTTCTTGACTCCGTCCTCTTCGCCCATGATGTAGGCACGCAGTTGCTGCCAGCCGCTCGTGTACTTGTCCAGAAAATCGTGGTCGGCCTTTCCGGAGATCTCGAGCTCGTAGATCATGGCTGCCATCACGGCGACGTCCGTGCCGGGATTGAGTCCGACCCATTCGCTGCCGAGATATTCGGCGGTATCGGTCAGGATGGGGTTGACGGAAATCGTCCGCGTTCCCTTGGCTTTGAGAGCACGGAAGTATTCCGCGTGATTGTGCAGGGTCGTCGTCCAGTCGACGTCATTGGTGACGAGCGGATCGCAGCCCCAGAGCACTATGCGCTCGGAGTTGGCGATCACGACATCCCAGCTTGTGCTTTGCGGATCGCCGGCTCCAACGACATAGGGCATGATCGTGTTGATGGCCCCTGTCGAATAACTGTTGCGGCGGCCGGCGAAGCCTCCCATCAGGTTCAGAAGTCGTCGCTGCAGGCCGTTGGCGGCGTTTACCTTTCCCGTGGACATCCAGCCGTAGGATGAGCCGTAGACGGCCGAGGGGCCGTACTCGTCGTAAACGCGCTGGATTTCCCTTGCAGCCAGTGTGAGGGCGACATCCCAGGAGACACGGATGAACTTTTCCTTGCCGCGCAGCTCGCGGGATTTCGGGCCGGACTTCAGATAGCCTTCGCGAACCATCGGGTAGCGGATGCGGGCCGGACTGTAGGGAAGTTCCGCGAGTCCCTGCAGATTCGGGCTCGGAGCATGGTCATGCTCGAAGGGCTTGATGGCAACGATTCTGCCGCCTTTCACATAGGGGCGCAGGATGCCCCAGTGGCTCGCCGTGATGGAGGCGCCTTCGTTAATCGTGGATTTGTCAGGGTCGAAGGTGCCAGTGAGGGAAAGATCGGACTCGGGCAGGCTTTCCGGCTCGAATCTGGCGGTGCTGTTTGCCGAGGCGGCAGCAGCAGTCTTAAAGAGTGAACGGCAGGAGAAATCGGTCATAACAGGATTCCGTAAAGGGACGAGCGAGCGATGACAAACCGAAAAGGAGCGGGAAAGCGTAGCTTCCCTTCCTATTCCATGCCCGGGGAAAATCCCCATCTTTGCCACAGAGGTTTTTCTCCCGGCGGCATTGTATGAAATGGAAGGCTGATAAAACCGGAATTGCCATGGGATTTCGATGCTGGAACCGATATTCGCAAAAGCGGCCGCGGTTACCGTGCTGTGTTTTTGAAAATTACTGTCGTTCTCGTTCTGGCAATAACGAGCAAGTATTAAGCCTTATTCCGTAATAAGCGAACACCAATGTGCCGCAATGTCTGTGCGCAGGGGAGTCAATTCTTGCCGCAGGTGCAATCGGCAGACTGCTGATCCTGGACTTTTCTGGCCCTCCACCGAATCATGGCCTCATGGGAAAACTCGCACCCGCACCATTGCTGGTTATAAAAACCGTTGAGTCTGATCAGCTGGCTGCGGCGCTCCTGCAGTCCGTCCTTGCGCCAGTTCTTTGCCCAGTAAAGCACGCCGGGAACCAGGTTTTGGGCGCGCATGCCGGCGGCGTCCACCTGCTCAAGGCTTTTCCAGCGGCTGGAGGCCAGGCTGGTGGTGAAGCGTTTCAGGCCGAGTTCCGCGCATTTTCTGGCAGCGGACTCAAGCCGCATGTCAAAGCATTTCTGGCATCTGCGCCCTCGCTCCGGCTCGTTTTCCAGTCCTCTGACCATCGCCCTCCAAGCTTCGTGCTCCCAGTCTCCGTCAATAATGTTCAAGCCGAGCGAGGATGCATAGCGGGTGATCTCGCCCTTTCGCTTTTCGTATTCCTCCAGGGGAAATATGTTCGGGTTGTAGTAGTAGATCGTCGGCAGGATGTCATGAGCGAGCATCCACTCGATGATGGCTGCGCTGCACGGAGCGCAGCAGCTGTGCAGAAGAACGTTTTCCATAAAGGGGAGTCCTAGCGGGTGAGATCGAGCGCCTTCATGATGGCAAGAACGGTCGAGAGTTTGGGATCGCCTTCGTCCGAGAGCGCCTTGTACAAGCCGGCCCGAGTAAGGCCTGAGGCTCTGGCTACGCCCGAAATGCCCTTCGCCTTGGCGATCTTGTTGAGCGCCTGCTTGATGAGTCTGCCGTCGCCCTTGTCTTCAAAAAAGCAGGCGGCAAGGTAGAGCCTGGAGGCGCCTTCGCTTTCAAGCGCCTCGCTCGGGGCGCTGTCCGACGCTTGTTCCTGAATTGCTTGGGCCGATTCTTGCATGGGGAATGGTGATGCTTGAAAGTGGAAACCGCAGTATACAGCATTTTGACAACTGTGGTATACAGATCTGCGTTTGATAGGATGTGCAAATTTTCGTTTAAAAACAACACGGTAATCGAATATTGAGAGACGACTGCAAAGAATTTTTTCGTCCGCTGTTTACTTTCAATTTTTTTTGTGTAAGAATGCGCGTCTCGCAAATTTTCCGCCTCCTGCGGGCCTGATGGCCGCGGGGGCATAACAATAAAAAACATACAGGTATTTCAATGCCCACCATTCGCGTTAAAGAAAACGAACCGTTTGAGGTTGCTCTTCGCCGCTTCAAGCGCACCATCGAAAAGTCCGGCCTGCTCACCGAGCTGCGCGCCCGTGAGTTCTATGAGAAGCCCACGGCTGAGAGAAAGCGCAAGAAGGCCGCTGCCATCAAGCGTCACTACAAGCGTCTGCGTAGCATGATGCTGCCCAAGAAGCTTTACTAATCGGTTCAGCAGACGGCTACAGTTTCCGTCAGTGCGAACGATTGCGAAAAGCGGCCTTCTCGGATTGACTGGGGACGGCCGCTTTTATATTTTTCAGCAAGGATTGAAGAAATGACTATCAAGGAACAGATCACTGAAGACATGAAGAACGCCATGCGCGCTCACGACAAGGCCAAGCTCTCGGCGCTGCGCATGCTTCTTGCCGGCATCAAGCAGCGTGAAGTGGACGATCACGCCGAGCCGACCGACGAACTCGTCACCGGAGTGATCGCCAAGCTGATCAAGCAGCGCCGCGACTCGGTCGACCAGTACGCCAAGGCGGGCCGCCAGGATCTGGCCGACAAGGAACAGTTCGAAATCGATACGCTCTCGGTGTATCTGCCCAAGCAGATGAGCGAGGAGGAGATCCGCGCCGTCGTCGAGGCCGCAGTGGCTGAAACCGGTGCCGCCGGCATGGCTCAGATGGGCAAGGTCATGGGACTCGTCAAGGGCAAGGTTGCCGGCAAGGCCGACATGGGCAAGGTGAGCGCCATCGTGCGTGCCGTGCTCGCTGCAAAGTAATCGCGTCGCAGGCAGGAGTTCCGTTACGTGATTCCCGACAATTTCATCCAGGAGCTGCTGAACCGGGTCGACATCGTCGATGTGGTCAGCAAGGTAGTACCGCTTAAAAAGACCGGGAAAAACCTGATGGGCTGCTGCCCGTTCCATCACGAAAAGACGCCGTCCTTTTCCGTCAATCCCCAGAAGCAGTTCTTCAAGTGCTTCGGGTGCGGAGCTGCGGGCACGGTGATCCGGTTCGTGATGAATTACGACGGTCTCACCTTTCCCGAGGCCGTGCGAAAGCTCGCCGAGTCCGTGGGCATGGAAGTGCCAGAGGAGCGGCCGGGGGAAAAGGCAAAGAGGGAAAGGGCGAAAACGCTCACCGACCGCATGCAGATGGCTGCGGACTTCTACACCGAGGCCCTTCGGCAGAACGAGCGGGCGATCGACTATCTCAAGGGGCGCGGCATATCCGGCCTCACGGCCGCCCGGTACGGACTCGGATACTCTCCCGATGCCTGGCAGAGCTTGAAGGATGTCTTCGGCGATCAGTACGAAGATCCCGAGATGACCGAGGAGAGCGGGTGCGGACTTGTGATCGTCAAGGAGCAGGGCCGCCGCTACGATCGGTTCCGCGGCCGTCTGATGTTCCCGATCCGCAATCCCCGGGGGCAGGTGATCGGGTTTGGCGCGCGGACGCTCAACGGCGACGAGCACCCCAAGTATCTGAACAGCCCCGAAACGGCGATTTACCACAAGGGACTGGAAATCTACGGACTGTACGAGGCGGCGGACACGATCCGCAAGAACGGCCGTGCGATCGTATGCGAAGGGTACATGGATGTCATCCAGCTCTCCCAGGCAGGCTTTACGGAAGCCGTAGCGGCTCTCGGAACCTCGATCACGAGCGACCATGTCCGCAAGCTGCTCAAGATGGTGAGCAAGGTGTACTTCAGCTTTGACGGGGACTCCGCCGGCCAGCATGCCTTGAGACGGGCCATGGAGGCGGCGTTGCCGGTCGTCCGGGATGCTCAGGAAGTGCGCTTTGTCGTACTGCCCGAAGAGCATGATCCGGACAGCCTGATCAAGGAAAAGGGGGCGCACGCCTTCGAGGAACAGCTTGACAGGAGCCTCACGCTCTCGGAGTTTTTCGTTCATACGCTCACCGAAGGCAAGAATCTGGGAACAGCCGAGGGGAGAACCCAGCTGCTGGCTGAAGCCAAGCCGCTTTTGGTCGGAATGCGGGAAGCGCCGCTGCTGCGCACGCAGATTCTCGGAGTGCTCGGCCGCTGGACGCAGATGACGCCGGACGCCGTGGCCAGAGCGCTTGGCATTGCCCAGCCGACCGTCGTTTCGCAGGCGACGCAGGAGGGCTCCGAGAGGGTGAACTGGAAGCGGGACTGGACCCGGCCCCGGCGGGATGCTCAGCCCAGGAGAATCGTTCCCGCCGGCGTGACCGCCGACAAGAACGAGCGCATTCTGCAGTACTTCATCACCCATCCGGCGATCGCGCTTGAGTACAGCGCCATGGTGGAAGAGGAGATTGTGGAACGGGCCGAGCGCGGCGACAGCATCTGCGAGCAGATCGTCGAGGTCTGGCGGGTTCTCACCGCCATGACAACGGATCGGGTTCCGTCCCCTGCGGCGCTGCTTCTTGCACTGCGCCGCAGCGAGCACATCGCCCGGTATGAAGAGCTTGCCGCGCGCGAATTTGAAGTGGAGGCGACCGATGAGGTTGTCCGGGCCGAGTTCGAGATGATTCGCGCAAGCCTGGAACTCGAAACGCTCAAGGGGGAAATGCAGCGGGTGATGGCAGCGCCCAACCCCGACCTTGAAATCATTGGACGTCTGGTTCGCCGCGAACGCGTTATCCGCGAGCACATCGAGCAGACAAAGCGCAAGCAAAGCATGCAGCAGAGGTTCTGAGAGCGTGACCGCGAGCAAACCGTTCTTTTCCGCGGCCCCCATGGAGGGGCTGACCGGCTTTGTCTGGCGAGCCGCGCACAGCCGCTTTTTTGGCAGCGCAGATGCTTACTACACGCCATTTGTCACTCCGACGCTCGAGCCGAGATTTACCGAGCGGCAGCTGAGGGAGCTTGCTCCGGAAGTCAATGCGGGCAGGCACGTGATTCCGCAGTTGCTGACGCGGCGGCCCGCGGATTTTGTCTGGGCGGCGCGCGCCTTGCGCGACATGGGCTACCGGGAGGTCAACCTCAATCTCGGATGTCCGGCCGGAACGGTTGTCGCAAAAGGCAAGGGAGCGGGATTCCTGCGCACGCCCTCTGAATTGGCGGATTTTCTGAGAATTGTTTTTGACGAAGTGCAGGGCATTGATGTCTCCGTCAAGACCCGCATCGGATGGAGCGAAGAATCCGAATTTGAAGATCTTGCCGATCTCTATGCGCATTTTCCGATCTGCAGGCTCATTGTCCACCCAAGGCTCAAGACCGATCAGTACAAGGGGGATGCCAGAAGGCACGTCCTGGAGCGCCTGTACCCGGATCTGCCGATGCCCGTCGGCTACAACGGGGACATTGTCACGGCTTTCGATGCCGAGCAGGTGCAAAGACAGTTTCCGGGGCTGGCCGAGATCATGATCGGCCGCGCGCTGATGGCCGACCCGGCCCTCATCCGCAAGGCCAGGGGCGGGATGCCGGCAGGTGCAGAGGAGATCTTTGGCTTTTCTGATGCGCTTTTCGAGTCCTATGCCAGCGCATTCGGAAGCCGCAAGAACGCGCTCATGCGCATGAAGGAATACTGGTTCTTCCAGCTTTGCCTTTTTGACAGAACGGAACCCTTCGAAAAGGCGATGTTCAAGGCCAGGAGCGAAGCGGATTTCTTTGGAGCACTCGCCGCAGTGCGCGAGAACTGCCCGCTTCGAAGCGAAGCGCGATATGGCTGGCGCAAGCCGCTTTAGGCAAAGAAAAAGGCCCGGCGGCGAGCCGAGCCTGATTTCCGGGGAGACCGTTGGTTAGACCAGCGCCTTCTCAACGAACTCCTTGAACGGGGCGATGCTCTTGGGTTCGATCAGCGTGTCGACGATCTTTCCGGACTTGATGTGAACCAGCGTGGGGATGTGCCGCACGGCAAAACGCTCCTTCACGGCCGGACTCTGCTCCATGTCGCAGGCACAGAACTTGAGCTTTTCCCCGTGCTGGGCGGCAAACTGCATGAAAAGCGGCATGATGCGCTTGCAGTCCACGCACCAGGAAGCGCCGATCGCAAGCAGAACGGGCTTGTCGGATTGCTCGACTTCCGCGGCAAAGTTTTCGTCATTGACCATTGTTGCGGGCATGTTGTTATCCATGATAGTTCCTTGAAAAACAAGTTTGAAAACGATTTTGTAGCAGTCTAGTCTAAAGGATTTTTTGCGCGGTAGACTGCTTGGACTGTCCAGGAGGTGCATATGCAGAAGTTTCATGTGGAAAGTCTTGACCATCTGGTGCTGACTGTCGCCGATATCGGTGACACGGTGCGTTTTTACACCGAGGTTCTCGGAATGCGCGAGGTGACGTTCGGCGCCGGGCGCAAGGCGCTCGCGTTCGGGCGCCAGAAGATCAATCTGCATCAGGCGGGGCGCGAGATCGCTCCGTATGCCGGGCATCCGACCCGGGGATCGGCCGACCTATGCCTGCTGACGAAAACGCCGGTGGAAGAAGTGATCGTGGCGCTCCGGGCCATGAATGTGCAGTGTTCCGAGCACCCGCTTGAGAGAACCGGAGCCTGCGGCCCCCTGCGCTCGGTTTATCTTCGGGATCCGGACGGAAATCTCATCGAGATATCCAACGAGATCTCCGGCAGCTGAAAGCTGAGGCGCGATTTTCGATTGGGCCTGTGCCGCGGCTATAATTAACCGCTTTTTGGCCGTGCGGCCGGTTTGTTTTTATTGGACATTTGGGTTTTTCCGTTGTTTTCTATCAGTAAAAAACCCGCCATCACCGATGAGTGGCGGCAAAGCAGCAAGACTCAGGAGCGGCTGGAAGCTCAGAAGGAAAGAAAGGAGCGGCTGGCGGCTCGAGAGGGAGCGCTCGCGCAGGTCCGCTCCTTTGCACGGGGTACTTTTGCCGATGCCCTGGCGCTGGTTGCTGCAGTGATGCTTTGTTTTTCGGCGATTGCACTCGGATCGTATTCGAGCGCCGATCCGGGCTTTACCTCCACGGGCACGCAGACGGCGCACAACATGTGCGGGCTTGTCGGTGCGTGGATTGCCGATTTCGGCTACTGGATGTTCGGACTTTCCGTCTGGTGGATCGTCATCGGGCTGTTTGCCATTTTGCTGCTGTGCATTCGCGGGCGCATCAAATGGAAGAGCGGCGAGCCGTTTGAACTGAGAATTTGCTCCGCGCTGATCGGGCTTCTGGTTCTGATCTGCTCCTCGGTCGGTCTGGAAACCATTCAGCTTGCATACCTTTCCGAACATCTGTCGCTTGGACCGGGCGGGCTGCTTGGCCGGCTCATGGCCGACAAGTCCGTGCCGTACCTGGGCATCTGGGGAGCGACCCTGATCTTCTCCGTGGTGGGCGCCGTGGGACTTTCCTACGTGTTCCGCTTCTCGTGGCTGGACCTGTGCGAGGAGATCGGGGAGCTGATTGACAAGTGCGTTCTTTTCATCGTCCGCATGGCGTGCAGCATCGCACAGGGATTCAGAAGGTCTGAGCCCGAACCGGTTGAGCCGGCGCTTTTGCAAGGGGCTGAGCAGGCTCAGGCGGTTCAGGAAGCCGGGCAGGGCGACCCAGCTGCTGCCGAGACCGAAGTGATTGACGTGCCTTTCAGCGAAGGCGAAGAAGCGTCTGCGGATGAGCAGGGAGGCGAGGTTCGGGCTGCGCCGGCCGAGCAGGAGCCGACCAAGCCCCGGCAGCCGGAAGCGGCAGAGGCGCCAAAGCCGCGGCGCACCATGACTCAGGGCGAGCTTCTTGCCAAGGAGCAGGGCGGACACATCACGCCCAACATTACCGCGCTCGCCGAGCCGCCACAGGACCGCAGGGGCATTACCGAAGAGACGATCGAAATGACGAGCCGCCTCATCGAGTCCAAGCTGCGCACCTATCGGATCAAGGCTGAAGTTAAAGGAGCCCAGGCCGGGCCCGTCATTACCCAGTACTGGCTGCAGCTTGCCGACGGTGTCAAGGGAAGCCATGTCGAGGCGATCTGCAAGGATCTGACCCGAGCGCTCGCCGTCCATTCGATCCGCGTTGTTCCGGCGATTCCCAACACTCCGTACATGGGGCTTGAGATTCCGAACGGAGTCGAGCAGCGCATGGCCGTCTACCTGTCCGAGGTGATCGGCTGCCAGCAATTCAAGGAAAGCAAATCGCTGCTTTCGCTTGCGCTGGGCAAGGACATCGCCGGCAAGCCGCTCATCATCGATCTGGCGCGCATGCCCCACATGCTGGTGGGCGGCACAACCGGCTCGGGCAAGTCGGTCTGCATCAACTCGATGATCCTCTCGCTGCTCTACAAGTGCGATCCTTCGCAGCTGCGTCTGGTACTCATTGACCCGAAGACGGTGGAATTCTCCCTTTATCAGGACATTCCCCATCTGCTGACTCCGGTTGTGACGGACATGAACAAGGCTGCCAATGCCCTGGCATGGCTGGTCAACGAGATGGACCGACGCTACCGGCTGATGAGCCGGCTTGGCGTGAGGAGCTTCGACAGCTTCAATTTCAAGGTGAAGGAGGCGATCGACGCCGGCGCTCCGCTCATGGATCCGTTCGATGTGGATCCGGACAATCCCGCGCCGCATGTGCCCCTGAAGCCTCTGCCGTATCTCGTCTGCTTCATCGACGAGCTGGCTGATCTGATCCTTGTCAACCGCAAGCAGGTCGAGCTCTACATCATGCGTCTTGCGCAGAAGGCGCGCGCGGCAGGCATTCACCTGGTGCTCGCTACGCAAAGGCCGAGCGCGGACATTGTGACTCCGCTCATCAAGGCTAACATTGTGGCGCGCATCTGCTTCCAGGTTGCCAGCCGCTTCGACAGCATGGTGGTGCTCGATGAGAGCGGAGCACAGGACCTGCTCGGCAGAGGCGACATGCTTTTCCGCAAGCCCGGCACTCACGCGCTGATCCGCGCTCAGGGCTGCGTGGTCGAGGAGACCGAAATCGACAGGGTCGTGCAGGAGCTGCGCAGCTACGGAGAGCCCGAGTATGTGGAGGGCGTGACCGATCCCGAGCCCTCCGACGACTTTGACGGAGACGCGGCGGCGGGCGGCGGCAAGACCGGAGAGAAGGATCCGCTTTACGATGAGGCCGTGCAGCTTGTCCTCGAGACGCGCCGCGTTTCGACGAGTTTCGTTCAGAGGCGCTTCAGTATCGGCTACAACCGGGCGGCAAACATCATCGAGACCATGGAGGCGGCCGGAATCGTGAGTCCCGCCAATGCCGCTGGCAAGCGGGAGATTCTGGCGCACGATGCCGGAGGCGTGTGATGCGGCGGCGCGATCTGCTTTCTCTTGCGCTTGCGGGCGGCTTTGCGCCCGGACTGCTGGCGGCTCCTTCTGCCCGCAGCCTGCTTGAGCGCTTCTCCCGGCAGGCCGTGAGGGCAACCGGACGCTTCACTCAGCTCATGCTCGACAAGAGCGGCGCGGCTCGCGAGCCCGAGAGTTCGGGGACGTTTGCCTTCAGCCGCCCCGGGAAATTCTCCTGGATCGTAGAGAGTCCCTACCGGCAGAGCGTCATCTCCAACGGCACGAGGCTCTGGCTCTACGACCCGGATCTGATGCAGGTGACGGTGAAGAATCTGGCCGGCACCTTCTCTGCGGCTCCCGTTGCCGTGCTCTTTGGCAGCGCAGATCTGGACAAGACCCTTGTGCTGCAGAACGAGCCTAAACGCGACGGCCTCGTATGGGTGAAGGCAACGCCCAGGCAGACGGATCCTTCGTTTGCCTTCATCTCGGTCGGATTCACCGAGTCGGGCGAGCTCGCCAAGCTGGAACTCACGGATCATTTTGCACAGAAGACCGTGCTCACCTTTTCCGAAATCAAGCTGAACGGGCCCATAGCGGACGATGTTTTCGAGTTCGTCATTCCCAAGGGCGTCGATGTGCTTGAGGACCGGCAGAACTGAAACCGCTCTTGAAGGGAGGCCCCGATGGCTTTATTCGATTCGTCAACACTGAAGGCCGGAGTGAAGGCGAAGGAGGTCTGGGGCTGGGCGCTTTTTGACGCCGCCAATTCCGGCTACAGCACCGTGGTTCTGACTGCGGTTTTCAACGCCTACTTTGTTTCGACGGTGTGCAGGGACGCCTCCTGGGCGACGCTGCTCTGGACCTGTGCGGTGGCTTTCTCCAACTTTCTGGCCATCGTCTTCATGCCTGCGATTGCCAGGATTTCCGACGCCACGGCCAAAAAGAAGATCTGGCTGCTTGCGGCAACCCTGCTTTGCATCGCCGCAACCTCGATGCTTGCCTTTGCCCGGGAGGGGACGCTGCTGCTGGCATTCTCCATGGTGGTTCTCAGCAATTTCGGCTACAGCGTGGGTGAAACGCTCAACTCGGCCTTTCTGCCCGAACTGGCAAAGCCTGCGGCGCTCGGCAAGGTTTCGGGGTGGGGCTGGTCGCTCGGATATGCGGGAGGACTTCTCACGCTTGGGCTGTGCCTGGCTGTTGTGCTTCGCGGACAGTCTGCAGGCCTGTCGGAAAGTTCTCTCGTGCCCATTACCAATCTCATCACGGCAGGGGTTTTCCTTGTTCTCTCGCTGCCGTTTTTCCTCTGGGTCAAGGAACGGGCCGTGCCCGCAAGGAAAGCCGCGATGCCAGAAAAAAAGCGCGGCATCCGCAAACAGTTTTTTCATACAGTGAGAACGCTGCGCCGCTTTCCCGATTTTGCCTCGCTCGCCCTTTGCGGCTTTCTCTATCAGTGCGGCATTGCAACGGTCATTGCGCTGAGCGCCATCTATGCCTCGGAGGTGATGGGATTCACCATGACCGAGACGCTTACGATGGTGCTTCTCGTTAACATAACCGCCGCTATCGGGGCGTTCGGCTTCGGGTATCTGCAGGACTGGATGGGGCACAAGCGCTCGCTCATGCTCACACTGCTGGTGTGGGTGGCGATGGTTGTCATTGCCTGTTCCGCCACCCGGGCGGCCACTTTCTGGGTGGCTGCCAACCTCGCCGGACTTGCGATGGGCTCCAGCCAGTCAGCCGGAAGGGCCATGGTGGGACTGCTCGCGCCCAAGGCGCGATCGGCCGAGTTCTACGGGCTCTGGAACATGGCTCTCTGGGTCTCCGCCATGGTGGGGCCGCTCACCTACGGGACGGTGACCTGGGTCACGGGCAACGACCAGAGGCTTGCCATCGCTGTCACAGGGCTTTTCTTCGTTGCTGCGGTGTTCGCCCTGATGCGGCTCGATCTTGAACGCGGCATGCGGCTCGCAGACGCTGAGAACGAGCGGGAGGAAGCGTGAGTCCACGGAACCAAGGCTCCAGCGTTCAATCAGGACGCAGAGCGCTCATGGGCTGCATGCTGGTGCTCCCGGCTCTCCTTTTCGTCGGTTGCAGTTCCCGCAGCCAGGGCGATCCGCGCACGGTCGCCGAGCGGTACCTGCGGGCGCTTTACGAGGCTGACAGCGCTCTGGCTGTCTCTCTGCTCGATGAGAGCGATCCGCTCAAGAAGGACGGGGCGAAGAATCTGCAGGTGATGAGCGAAGAGCTTGCCCGGTACGCGGCCGAGAGAAAGGGGCTGAAGCGGGTGTGGGGACGCAATGTCTGGGTGAAGGCCCGCGAGTACGAAACGGATTCGGAGCGGGCGACCGTCTTTGTCAATGCGCTGTTTCACAGCGGCTACACCTGCGTGATGCGGGTGGATCTGGTGAGGCATCCGAAGGGGCGCTGGTGCGTCCGGCAGGAGCCTCACGCCCTGCGTGGAGCGCACAAGGAAGGCGTCAACCGCAACTTCTGACGGACTTTCGGAAAAAATATTTTTAGAGTAGAATCAAACATTTGTAGGCTAAAAACGAGAAAAGTCGGTTCCGGGACGTGTCTCCCCCTTGCAAAATGTCTTCAGGGTCGATATAGTTCCGCTTCTCACAGGCACGTAGCTCAGTTGGTTAGAGCATCACCTTGACATGGTGGGGGTCGTTGGTTCGAGTCCAATCGTGCCTACCAGAATTTTGGAGACATCGATGCCCAAGAGTTTGTCACGAACGACAACCGCCCGGAAACTGTGATTCGGGGCGCGCAAAGCAAAGATGTTTCAAGAAGAACGCGGCTCGGTTGGGCCGCGTTTTTTTTTACGGTTTAAGAGTTTGAAGGAGATCTTGAAGATGATCGCAATTACGCTGCCGGACGGCTCCAAGCGTGAGTTTGGGGGACCGGTGACGGTTCGCGCCGTGGCCGAATCCATCGGAGCGGGGCTTGCCAAGGACGCCCTGGCCGGAAAACTGAACGGGAAGCTGGTGGATCTGAGCACCGAGATCACGGCTGACAGCAATGTGGCGATCGTGACCGCCAAGATGGACGAGGGCGTGGAGATTCTCCGTCATTCGACCGCGCATCTGATGGCTCAGGCTGTCAAGCAGCTCTTCCCGAGCGCCGAGGTCACGATCGGACCCGCCATCGAAAACGGCTTTTACTACGACTTCAAGTTCGAGCGCGCGTTCACGCCCGAGGATCTGGAGGCGATCGAAAAGCGCATGGCCGAGCTTGTCAAGCAGGACATTCCCGTCAGCCGCAAGGAAGTCTCCCGCGAGGAGGCAATAGCCTTTTTCGAAAAGCTTGGCGAGCACTACAAGGTTGAGCTCATTCAGGCGATCCCCGAGGGCGAGACGCTTTCGCTGTACACCCAGGGAGACTTCACGGATCTTTGCCGCGGCCCGCATGTGCCCTCGACCGGCAAGCTCAAGGTGTTCAAGCTGATGAAGGTGGCCGGCGCCTACTGGCGCGGCGACAGCAAGAACGAAATGCTGCAGCGCATTTACGGCACGGCCTGGGGCAACAAGGCCGACCAGGCCGCGTATCTGAAGATGCTCGAAGAGGCTGAAAAGCGCGACCACCGCCGCCTTGGCAAGGAACTGGATCTGTTCCATCTGCAGGAAGAGGCTCCCGGCATGATCTTCTGGCATGCCAAGGGCTGGACCATGTGGCAGGTTGTCGAGCAGTTCATGCGCCGCATCTATCAGAAGAACGGCTATCAGGAAGTGAAGGCTCCGCAGTTGCTTGACCGCTCGCTCTGGGAGCGCTCCGGGCACTGGGCCAAGTACCGCTCCAACATGTTCACGACCGAGTCGGAAAACCGCTACTACGCTCTCAAGCCGATGAACTGCCCTGGACACATCCAGCTGTTCAACTCAGCGCTGCGCAGCTACCGAGATCTGCCGCTTCGCTACGGCGAATTCGGCCAGTGCCATCGCAACGAGCCCTCCGGCTCGCTCCACGGCATGATGCGCGTGCGCGGCTTCACGCAGGATGACGGCCATATTTTCTGCACCGAGGACCAGATCCTTGAAGAGTGCGTGAACTACACCAAGCTTGTTGCAGAGGTCTACCACACGTTTGGATTTGACAACATCAGCTACAAGATCGCGACCCGTCCCGAAATGCGCATCGGCGAGGATTCGGCATGGGACAAGGCCGAGTCCGCCCTCATCAAGAGCCTGCAGACGGCCGGAGTCGAATATGAGATTCTGCCCGGGGAAGGCGCCTTCTACGGGCCCAAGATCGAGTATCACCTCAAGGACTGCCTGGGTCGCTCCTGGCAGTGCGGCACGATTCAGGTTGACTTCCAGATGCCTGGACGCCTGGGGGCCGAATACGTGGCCGAGGACAACTCGCGCAAGGTGCCCGTCATGCTGCACAGGGCGATTCTGGGCTCGCTCGAGCGCTGGATCGGCATGCTGATCGAGCACTATGCCGGCGCAATGCCCGTGTGGCTTGCTCCGGTTCAGGTTGCCGTGGCCTCCATTACCGATGATCAGGCCGAGTACGCCAGAAGCGTTGCCGACAGGCTGCGCGAGGCTGGCGTGCGCGTTGTCGAGGATTTGCGTGGCGAAAAGATCAACTATAAAATCCGCGAGCTTAGCCTCCAGAAGATCCCCTACATTGTTGTGGTGGGAGACAAGGAGCGGCAGAACGACACGGTCAGCGTGCGCGCCAGAGGAAACCGCAATCTCGGCGTGATGCCTGTGGCTGATTTCATCAGCAAGGTGGTCACCGAAGACAGGGAACGCGTCAATGGCGACCAGCAGTAGGCTGAGCTGACGGTTCATCAACTTTTTTGGGAGTAGTGTCATAGCACAAGATCGCACTCACCGGATCAACTCTGAGATCCGGGTTCCGGAAGTCCGACTCATGGGCGTCGATGGCGACCAGATCGGAATCGTTCGTACTATTGAAGCCCTCAGAATGGCCGAGGATGCTGGGGTTGATCTCGTCGAGGTCGCCCCGACCGCCAAGCCGCCGGTCTGCAGACTGGTGGATTACGGCAAGTTCCGTTATCAGGAGCAGAAGCGCCAGCAGGAACTCAAGGCCAAGCAGAAGGTCACGCAGGTCAAGGAAGTGAAGTTCCGCCCGGCCACGGACGAGAACGACTACCAGACCAAGCTGCGTGCGCTTCGCCGGTTCCTCGGCGATGGCGACAAGGCCAAGGTGACACTCCGCTACAGGGGCCGAGAAATGGCGCACCAGGATATCGGTGCCCAGATCATGACCCGCATCGCGCAGGATCTTGCCGAGGAGGCTCAGATCGAGAACAAACCCAAGCTCGAAGGGCGCCAGATGATCATGGTGCTTGCTCCCAAGCGCAAGAAGTAGACTTTTTCGAGCAGTTGTGTAAAATAACGCGCTCTGTGCCCGCCGGTCAGTGAGGATTGCTTCACTGGATGGCGGGCAAAACAAGTCGGGGCGGGCTTTGAGAAGATCCGCAAGCGAACCGGACGCCTGGAGTCCCGATAATTTAAAGGAAAACGGCCAAATGCCGAAGATGAAAACAAAGAAGGCTGCCAGCAAGCGCTTCAAGGTCCGCTCCGGCGGTTCCATCAAGCGTGCTCACGCCACCAAGCGTCACATCCTCACCCATCGTACGACGAAGAACAAGCGTCACCTGCGCGGAATGGTCACCATTCACGAGTCTGACAGCAAGTCCATCCATCGTATGTTGCCTTACGCGTAATCAAAGGGAGGGTAAAAGATGCCTCGAGTTAAGCGTGGCGTGACGGCTCGTGCCCGTCACAAGAAGATTCTCGCCCTTGCCAAGGGTTTCCGTCTGCGTCGCAACAACGTTTTCCGTGTTGCCAAGCAGGCTGTCATGCGCGCCGGCCAGTATGCATACCGCGACCGCCGCGACAAGAAGCATGTGTTCCGCCGTCTGTGGATTGCCCGTATCAACGCCGCAACCCGCGCCAACGGAATGACCTACAGCCGTTTCATGAACGGTCTGAAGAAGGCCAACATCGCTCTGGACCGCAAGGTTCTGGCTGACATGGCTGTGTTCGATCAGGCTGGTTTTGCCGGTCTGGTTGCCGTTGCCAAGCAGGCGCTCGCCTAAGACTGAATCAGTCTGAAGCAAAAAGGAGGGCAGTTCCCGATCCGGGGCTGCTCTTTTTTTTTTATCTTCGCGCGGACGGTAAGGTAAGAAAAACAGACAGTTATGAGCGTTTTTCCCCTTGACGAAACGGCTCAATCCTGAAAAAATAGCAGGTCGATTTTTTGCTGGGTCCGGACAGTTTTCCCGTGCCAGGAAAAGGCACGAAGAGAGCGATTCTTGGGACCCGGCTCTGGACAGTTTTCCTTTTTTCCGTCTCCGGCGCTCATTGCGAACGCCATGACCGGCAATACGTGTGGCATAAACGAATATGGATGACTTAAACAAGCTGATTGAATCGGCCAAGGAGATTTTCTCCAGGGCCGAAAAGCCTGCGGCGCTTGAGGATGCCAAGGCTAAGTTCATTGGTAAGACCGGTGAAATCACGCTCCTGATGAAGGAGCTGGGCAAGCTGGCTGTCGAAGAGCGCCGCGTGCGCGGGCAGCAGATCAATGCAGCCAAGAAGGCGATTGAGGAGGCCCTTAATCAGCGCCGCGAGGCTCTTGCCCAGGCGGCGATGGATCTGAAGCTTGCGAGCGAAGCGATTGATGTGACGCTCCCCGGCCGCGCTTCGCTCACCGGGGGTATTCACCCGGTGATGCGCACCTGGGCCAGGATCGTCACGATCTTCCATTCGATCGGCTTTGACGTTGCCGACGGTCCGGAAATTGAAAGCGACTGGTACACGTTCACGGCGCTCAACAACCCGCCTAATCACCCTGCCCGCTCGATGCAGGATACGTTCTACGTCGACCGCAAGGATGGCTCGGGAATGCAGATGCCGCTGCGCCCCCATACTTCGCCCATGCAGGTGCGGTATGCCCGCACGCACACCCCGCCGATCCGCGTCATCGCTCCGGGTCGTACGTATCGCGTGGACAGTGATGCCACGCACTCGCCGATGTTCCATCAGGTCGAGGGACTGTGGGTCGATACGGACATTTCCTTCACCGACCTGAAGGGCGTGTACACGGACTTCCTGCGCAAGTTCTTTGAGACCGACGATCTGATTGTGCGTTTCCGTCCGAGCTATTTCCCGTTTACCGAACCCTCGGTGGAGGTCGACATGGCCTTTACGACCGGCCCCAGAAAGGGGCGCTGGCTCGAGATTTCGGGCGCCGGCGAGGTGCATCCCAACGTGATCCGAAACTACGGGCTCGATCCCGAGAAGTACATCGGATTTGCCTTCGGCTCTGGACTGGAGCGTCTGACGATGCTGCGCTACGGCATTGATGATCTGCGCCTGTTCTTCGAGGGCGACCTGCGCTTCCTGCGTCAGTTCCGCGACTAGTTTGTGCACCGGTTTTTGGAGAGTTTAAAAAATGCTGTTTTCTGAAAAGTGGCTGCGCAGCTACATCAATCCTGATCTGAACACCAAGGATCTTGCCGAGACGCTGACGATGGCCGGCCTCGAGGTCGAGGCCGTGACGCCCCGCGCTCCGGAATTTTCGGGCGTGGTCGTTGCCAAGGTTCTCGAATGCGTCCCCCACGAGAATTCTGATCATCTTCATGTCTGCAAGGTTGATGCGGGCACCGGGGAGGAGCTTCAGATCGTGTGCGGAGCGCCCAATGTGCGCGCTGGTATCAAAGTCGCCTGCGCCATGATCGGCGCCGTTCTTCCCGGCGATTTCAAGATCAAGCGCTCGAAGCTTCGCGGCGTTGTTTCCTGCGGCATGCTCTGCAGCTGCAGGGAGCTGGGCATCTCCGACGAGCATGACGGAATCTGGATTCTTGCCGACGATGCTCCGATCGGAGAGGATATCCGCAAGTACGCCGATCTCGATGACAGCGTGATCGAAATCAAGCTCACGCCCAACAGGGGCGATGCGCTTTCGCTGATCGGCGTCGCCCGCGATCTGCGCGCCGTGACCGGAGCGAGCCTCACCGAGCCGGCCATGGATCCGGTTGCTCCCAACTGCGATGAGCGCATGCCGCTTGAGATTCAGGCTCCGGAGCTTTGCGGCCGCTTTACCGGCCGCGTCATCCGCGGCATCAACCCGCATGCCCAGACTCCGGAATGGATGAAGCAAAGGCTGATGAGCGCCGGCCAGCGGCCGATTTCCGCGCTCGTGGACATTTCTAATTACGTGATGTTCGAGCTTGGCCGTCCGACGCACTTTTACGATCTGAAAAAGGTGAAGGCGCCCATGTCGGTGCGCTGGGCAAAGGAGGGCGAGCAGCTTGCCCTGCTCAACGAACAGACGGTGACGCTCGATCCGTACTATGGCGTTGTTGCCGACGCCAATGGCGCCCAGGGGCTTGCTGGAATCATGGGCGGCGAGCCCACGGCAATCGACTCTGAAACGACCGATGTGTTTGTCGAGGCCGCCTTCTGGTATCCGGTTCAGATTCAGGGGCGCTGCCGCCGCCTGAATTTCACGTCGGACGCTGCGCACCGCTTTGAGCGTGGTGTCGACTGGGGTACGAATGCCGAGCATGTCGAGTACATCACCCGGCTGATTCTCGACATCTGCGGAACCGAGAACACGAAGGTCGGGCCTGTGGACGATCATGTGGCTAATCTGCCCGCCAAGCGAGTTGTCAAGATGCGCGCCGACCGCTGCCGCAAGGTGATCGGATATGACATCTCGACCGAGTTCATGAATGAGGCCTTCACGCGCCTTGGCTTCGAATTTACCCGAGACGGGGAGATCTTCACGGTGACCTCTCCGAGCTACCGCTTCGACATCGAGATCGAGGAAGACCTCATTGAGGAGGTGGCCAGACTGTACGGCTATCAGAATCTGCCGGACCGTCCGCCGCTGGCCAGAACCTACATGAAGGCTCCTCCGGAGAATGCCCGCCCTGTGTTCGATCTGCGCGTGGCAATGGCCAGACGCGGCTATCAGGAGCTCGTCAACTTCAGCTTTGTCGAAGAAAAGTGGGAGAAGGATTTCGCCAACAATGACAGCCCCATCCGGCTGCTCAACCCCATCGCAAGCCAGCTTGCCGTGATGCGCACGCAGCTGATCGGCGGACTCGTGGACATTCTGCGCTACAACCTCAATCGCAAGGCTGAGAATGTCCGTCTCTTTGAGATCGGACGCGTTTTCTATCCGGACGACTCCGTCGAGGATGGTCCCTGGACGGTGAAGGGCGTGCGCCAGCCTTCCCACATTGCGGGGCTTGCCTATGGCGACGCACATGGAGAGCAGTGGGGCGAGCAGGCCCGCGCTGTCGACTTTTACGACGTGAAGGGCGACATCGAGACGGTGGTCTTTCCGCTCAAGGCGCGCTTTGTCGCCGCCAAGCATCCGGCTCTGCATCCCGGACGCTCTGCACAGATTTTCATCGATGACGAGCCTGTCGGCATGATTGGCGAACTGCATCCGGTTCTGTGCCGCGAGTATGCCCTTCCCAAGGCGCCGATCGTGTTTGAAATGGACGTGAAGGCCCTGGTGCGGATTCCCGTGCCGCGTGCCCAGGCTGTCAGCAAGTTCCAGGCGGTGCACCGCGACATTGCCGTCGTGGCGCCTGCAGCACTCTCCGTGCAGAAGATTTTTGATGCGATCGAGCAGTACCGCAGCACTCCGGAAGGCTCCATTGTCGAAGCCTTCGAGCTGTTTGACCTGTATCGGCCCAAGGATGATCCTTCGGTCAAGAGCATGGCATTCCATCTGACCCTCCAGTCCCATGGGGAGGAGGCGGTTGGCGAACAGGATGCCGAGAAGGCCGTGAACGGGGTCATTGCGACGCTCGATGGCCTTGGTGCGAAACTGCGCAGTTAACTAATTTTTATGGAAAAGAAAAAAAATGGATTTCTCTACCCAGTACCCCAATCTGAACTTCCCGGAAGGACCGGCCAACAGCTCCACGCTGACCAAGCAGCACTTTGTCGAAATCCTCTACGACAGGCTTGGGCTGTCGCGCCAGGAGGCCACCCAGGTCATCGAGTCGATTTTCAGCGAGATCGAATTGGCGCTCCTTGATGGGCGCGATGTGAAGCTTGCGAACTTCGGCACGTTCTCCACGCGTGACAAGGTCGCGCGTCCGGGGCGCAACCCGAAGACGGGGGAGGAGCACGAGATCTGCGCTCGCCGTGTGGCGACCTTTGTTCCCGCCCCGCATCTGCGCGATTCGGTTGCCTCCTTTGTCGACCGTGAAGCACAAAAGCCTGCAGCGGAGTAAGCCGGAAACGAAGCGTTTGCTAAACTGAGCGCACGGCGTGCTTCGCACAGAAGTGAATCAAAAGAATGAGAGGGTGGGGCGCGGGCTTCGCCCTCTTTTTTCGGGATGAATCATGAATCAGGCAATGGATAACAACACGTACACGGCTGAGCAGGTTTGCCTCAAATGCGGTCTGGCACCGTACATTTTGCGGTATTGGGAGCTGCACTTTGAAGAACTGCGTGATGCCGCAGGCAAACGCAAGACCTTCTACACGAGCAACGACATTGCGCTTGTATGGCGCATCAAGAGGCTGCTCTACGTCGAGCTGTTGACTGTTGATCAGGCGAAAAAGAAGCTTCGCAGCGAGAAGCTTTTCCCGATCAGCGAACCGGGCTTCGGCTCCGCTGCCCCGCATCGCAATGCCCCCGCACAAGAGCAAGTCCAGACGCAGGAGACAGTTCCTGTTGCTGAGAGAAGCGAGCCGGTTCAGTCTGCGCCGCAGGCCATTGCTGAAAACCAGCAGCCAGTGGCCCAGCAGCCGGCTCAGCCAAGTGCAGAGCAGCTGCGGGCGGAGCAGAGGCGGCGCTATGAGGAGGCTGTTCAGCGCGCACAGATGGAACGCAGAAAGGTGCTTCGCAGAAGGCAGGTTGAAGCAGCAATCACCGAGCTTCGCGAACTCCGTCAAAAGCTGGGATAGCGCAAAAGAGTTTGCTTTTCTCAAAAACGAAGATATAATGCGCAACTCATTCGGGGCGTAGCGCAGCCTGGTAGCGCACTTGCATGGGGTGCAAGGGGTCGCGAGTTCGAATCCCGCCGCCCCGACCAAATCCAGGAAAAAGAGGTAACGAGAGTTGCCTCTTTTTTTTTCACCTCGAGGCGCGAGGTTCGGCTTCCGTCAGCCTCGCGGACGGTGCCTTCGCTCTCCTTCACTCTGGCTAGTTTTTTCAGAATCGGTCTTCCGACAGCAGTCTCTGCCATCCTCGCTAATTTTCCGGCGCTAAACTCCAAATATCGTCCCGTCACGTGGACGTCAATCGTGTTCATTACGCTCGATGGTGACATATGCAATGGGGAAATCGACAGGGAAGCTCGAATATTGAGGACCGGAGGGGACAGTCGGGAGGAAGGTTCTCTTCCGGGGGCGGCAGGCCCATGGTGACCGGAAAGGCCGGTCTGCTTGTGATGGTCGTGGTCATGGTGGCCGGCTACTACGGAATCGATCTCACCCCGCTGCTTACTGGCCAGATGGAAGTCTCCTCGGGGCAGTCCCAGGTGCCCGCCCAGCGCAGCAGTTATCAGCCGAGCGCACAGGAGCAGGAACTCGCAAAACTTTCTTCACGTGTTCTCAAGAGCACCGAGGAGGTGTGGAGTGCCATCTTTCAGAAGTCGGGACAAGCCTACTCCTATCCCAAGATGGTCCTGTACAGCGGCTCTACGCCCACGGCATGCGGCTACGGCCAGTCGGCAATGGGGCCGTTCTACTGCCCGGGGGACAAGAAGCTTTACATTGATCTCTCCTTCTACGAAGACATGAAAACGAAACTCGGAGGCGGAGGAGACTTTGCTCTCGGGTATGTGCTTGCGCACGAGGTCGGGCATCATGTCCAGAACGAACTCGGGATTGCTTCGCAGGTTCAGCGGGCGCAGCAGCAGGCAGGATCCAAGGCTCAGGCCAACAAGCTTTCCGTGCGCATGGAACTTCAGGCCGACTGCCTGGCGGGAGTCTGGGGGCATTACATGCAGAGGCAGGGCGTTCTTGAGGCAGGGGATCTGGAAAAGGCTCTCAAGACGGCTGCGGCAATCGGCGATGACAGACTGCAGAAGATGAGTACGGGGCGAGTGGTCCCGGACAGCTTTACGCATGGTACTTCCGAGCAGCGGCTCTATTGGTTCAAGCGCGGCTTTGACTCGGGCGAGGCAGGCAAGTGCGATACGTTCAGCACGAACAGATAGGACTTGACGCCGAGAAAGAAGTGTCTATAATGCGCCGCCGTTCTGAGTAACGCGCGGCGCAAATTTCCTGCGAAGTTGCGAAACGAAGAAAAAAATTGCGAGCGACTTGCAAATTGAAAAGTTCTCTGATAAGATCTCTTTTCTGTTCGCGATGAACTCGCGAAATGCTCTTTAAAAACTAGAAACGAACCGATAAGTGTGAGTGCTGATGGAACGGTTTGAGGCTTCTC
>ODAI011116710.1_pt1 | contig 27630 bp, 21 predicted proteins | sample 1539321 | NCBI WGS metagenome assembly ODAI01 (sample SAMN02144231, study PRJEB22623) | gut metagenome | biome: sheep rumen | host: Ovis aries | place: New Zealand
CACCCTGCGCAGTGGGCATGTCGGTGCAGACAAAGTCGACCATGCCGGTCTCCAGCGCCATCAGCATGGCGGGGGCAGTCTCGGCGGCGGGCATGATGTTGGGGCCCTCAATCTGCGGGGGGCAGGGGTCATACCAGATGGGAGCGATCTGCGCCGTGCAGGATCCGCCTGCGAGATCCGCAAGGCCGGTTGCAGAGGCATAGGGGCTGTCAGCCTTGGTGAGGCAGACGATGGTCGCGTAGAAATAGGGACCTGCGAAATCTACCTGCTCGGCGCGCTCGGCAGTCATGGACTGACCGGCGATGACCGCGTCAAAAGTGCCTGTCTGCACACCCGGGACCAGGGAGTCCCAGTCGGACTGGATGACCTCCAGCTCCCAGCCGTTGGCCTCGCAGATCTTCTGCGCAATCATGACGTCGTAGCCGTTGGCATAGGAACCCGGGACATTTGCGATGGGAACAGCGCCGTTGGAATCGTCACTCTGCGTCCAGTTATAAGGTGCATAGGCGCATTCCATGGCGATGGTGAGGACGCCGTCCTCCACACCGGAGGATACCTCCTCGGCGAAGGCCGTGGCGGAGAGCGCCAGGGCAAAGACGACTGCGAGGAGAACTGCAATGCTTCTTCTGATACGATTCATGATGAATCTCCTTTCCCCTTTACGGGTAGAAAATAATAGCCGAAGCGTTGTGCTTCGACCGCTCGTTTCTTCCCGGAGAAAGAATATTCAGCGCGAACAATAGCACTCCGCATTTCTGCGACAGTCGTCCGGATCTTCTCCGTACGCCCAGCATCCACCGTCTCAGACCGGCTTCAGCTTCGGCGGGAACCCCTTTCTCGGATCTTCTCAGGTCTTTGAGAACCTCCGACACGATACTCATGACACCCGCGCCTCTATCATTGCTTCGGTTGTGCAGTCAATTTACCACATTAAATCGATGCTGTCAATGCAGAAAAACGCACAAATAATTTCGCGGTCTTCAGAGTTTCTCTGTGATAAAAGCATAGTTGTTTCTTTGCAGCTCTATCTTTTCGGATGGTTTGCCAAACAGACTTAGAAGGATCAGAAACAGGGCTTTCTGAGTGAACCCAATCAGAAAGCCCTGCTGTGATTGTCATTGGATTTAAGAAAGGTCTGTCCTGTCTTTACGGTCTGAGCTCCAGATACAGACTGCGGTACTGCTTTGCGGAGTTCTCCCAGGAGACATCCTTCGCCATATCGCGCAGGACCATCCCATCCCAGTGTTCCCGCTCCGTGAAGTACAGCGTCTTGGCGCGGTTGACGGCATCCAGCAGCAGCCCGGCCTCGTAGCGGTCAAAGGTAAAGCCGTTTCCGTCATCTGTGAACTCGTTATAAGGCTGTACGGTGTCCTTCAGGCCGCCGGTCTCCCGGACAATGGGCACCGTCCCGTAGCGCATGGCGATGAGCTGTGTCAGGCCGCATGGCTCAAACAGAGAGGGGACCAGCAGCGCGTCTGCGCCGGCGTAGATCTGGTGTGCCCTGCCCTCGTCATACATGATGCTGGAGCATACGCTCCCCTTATAGGTTGCTTCATAGTAACGGAAGGAATCCTCGTAGTGAGCGTCTCCCGTCCCCAGCACCGCAACCTGGGTATTTCCGTCGATTAACTGGGGAAGAATCGCGTTGACAAGATCCAGTCCCTTCTGATCGGTCAGCCGGGAAATCAGCCCGATGACGAATTTACCCTCATCCTGCTCCAGGCCCAGCTGTTCCTGCAGGACTTTTTTATTTTCTTTCTTCTTCTCTATCGCATCTTCATCGCCGTAGACCGAAGCAAGAAGACTGTCTGTCCGACTGTTCCAGATGTCTGTGTCGATGCCGTTTACGATGCCCCGAAGCTTCCAGGAGTGGTGGCGCATATGTGCGTCCAGATTCTCTCCATAGAAGGGAGTCTGTATCTCTCCGGCATAGGTGCCGCTCACGGTGGTGATCATATCGGTGTATGCAAGCCCCGCCTTCATGAGGTTTGCATCGTTGTAGCCCTGCTTCAGCACATCAATGTTGAAGAGGTGATCGGGAAGCCCGGACCAGTACTTCACGGCCGGGATGCTGTAGATCCCCTGGAAGCGGAGGTTGTGGATTGTCAGCATGGTTCTGGCTCCGCCCACCGGCGTCCCAGCGAACAGGGTCTTCAGATAGACCGGAACCAGCGCCGCCTGCCAGTCGTGGCAATGGATCACATCCGGGATCCAGTTCATATAGTTCAGTGCCGCCAGTGCCGCTTTGGAGAAATAGCAGTACTTGGGAATATCGTCCACGAGATTGGTATAAGGATTCCCTGAACTGAAAAACTCTTCGTTGTCGATGAAGTCATAGACTACACCGTCCCAGACATATTCCATAATCCCGACATAGAAGCGGCGTCCGTCTGCGAAAAGGTCCATCATGAAATCGCCCCGGTAGACCATCTTCTCCTGATACTTCTTTGGAATGCAGCTGTAGCGCGGCAGTATGACCTTCACGTCGCAGTTCATCCTGCTGAGCGCTCTGGGCAGCGCATACATGACATCACCCAGTCCGCCGGTCTTCACAAAGGGGTAGCATTCCGAGCCGATAAAGGCGATGCTCCGTCTCGGTTCAGGGAGAGATTCCGTCTCTGCAGGTGCTTCTTCGGTTTCGGCACCCACCCCGAGGATCTCTTCCGCCGCATCCGCGGCGGGAACTTCTGCAGCTTCCTCGGCTGCAGGCTGCACGGCCGGAGCTTCCTCTGTCTCCGGGAGTGCCGCATCGGCCTCGAGCACAGCTGCGGACACATCTTCCGTCTTTATTTTTGCTTCTGCTTTTTTTCTGCGTTTGATCGGAGCGGCAGGCTCTGCTGCCTGCGCCTTCCTTCCGGTTTTTCTTTCCGCAGTTCTCTTTCCGCTTTCGGTCTCAGCTTTCTCCACAGCAGCATTCAACGTCGCTTTTCCTGTCGGTCTGGACTTCTTTTCAGCCATTTCATACACCTCATTTATTTGATCTGACGGGGGAGAGACGCCGGCAGCGGCATCGCTGCGCATCTCACATTCTGTCTGGATTATATCCTGCGTAGGGTAGAATTGCAACAGGGAAATCGGAGCCTGCCCTTCCTTTTGCCTCAGCCAGATTTCGCCGCTGTTTCTCTCCAGCTCCAGGCGCAGCCTGCCGTTTTCCGCAGTCGCAGTCCTCCCACTGAGTGCGCCGAGATAGCTCCCCTGAAGATTCAGGTCAAACTCCACGGGACTCTCTGCGTTGTTTACGGTGACGATGGTATCTCCTCTGGCGAAGGCATATTTCGTTGTGGTCAGCTGGAGTTCCCGGTACGCTCCGTATATGAGATCCGGTACGCTCCGACGGATCTGTCCGAGAGTGCAGATCATCCTGCAGAAGGAGTTTTTCTCCGGGTGCAGTGCCCCCAGATCCAGACACGGGCGGAGAGAGGCGTCGGAGCCGCGTATCTTTCTGCCTTCGATGCCGAATTCCGATCCGTAATAGACGGAGGGAATTCCGGGCAGCGTATAGAGCAGAATATGGGTCGGTACCCAGTGGGCTTTGTTTTGCAGCCTGGTGAAGATTCTCTCCGTGTCGTGGTTGTCGGTGAAGTTATACAGGCGGACGCGACTGCCCAGTCCCATATCCAGCTGCCGCTTCACGGTATGAGCGATCTCAAAATAGTTGTGGTCGTTATGGGCACTGTAGAGAGCTTTGTGCAGATGATAATTTGTCACGGAGTGCAGCGTCCGCTCATTCACCCAGCGGGTATAGTCCCCGTGGATCACCTCTCCCATCAGCCAGAAGTCCTCTTTCACATTGTCTGTCATATCACGCAGGCAGCGCATAAAGTCGAAATCCAGCACATCGGCGGCATCGAGCCTCAGGCCGTCGATGTCAAACTCCGAGATCCAGAAGCGCACCGTATCCAGCAGGTACTCCCTGACCTCCGGGTTTTGCAGATTGAGCTTCACCAGGAGATTGTACCCGCCCCAGTTCTCATAGGAGAATCCGTCGTTATACTCGTTGTTTCCTCCGAAGTACACGCCCCGGTACCAGTCCCGGTACCTGCTCTGCTCCCTGTGCACCCTGAGATCGCGAAACGCAAAAAAGTCTCTGCCCGTGTGATTGAATACCGCGTCCAGAACCACCCGGATTCCGGATGCATGGCAGAGCCTGACAAACTGCTTCAGATCCTCGTTTGTACCGAGTCTCGAATCCAGCTTCCGGTAATCCGTTGTTTCATAGCCGTGCCCGACCGATTCAAACAGCGGCCCGATGTAGAGTGCCGTACAGCCGAGCTTCCGGACATGCTCAATCCACGGAAGCAGGGTGTTGAGCCGGGAGACCGGTTCCCCGTACGGATTTTCCGCCGGAGCCCCGGTCAGCCCGAGAGGATAAATGTGATAGAAGACCGCTTCATCATACCATGCCATGTTTTTCTCCTTCAATTCAGCCAGAGCCACACCGTACCGGAGACCGAGGTCACCTTGAAGTTATACAGCCGGATGATGTAGCTGCTGCTGAGCGTGCCGTAAGGATAACTCACGGTCCGATTTCCCTGCGGCCAGAAGCCGAGAGTCTCCGAGACCTGCTCCGTCTCTCTGGAGTATTCGTTCCCCGTGAAATTCAGCGTCTGGAAGTTGATGTCAAATTCCCCGTACTGCGCAACGCCATCGGCGGTGAAGCTGACCTGGAGGCTGCTCTTATGTTCCCCGTCATCCACCGCTGTAAGCCAGGGATGCAGAGAAAAGCCGTAACTAAGGTTGCAGGCGTTGATGTTCCCATCCTCATCGGTTGCATAGCTCGGATATTCCTTATAGTCAAAATAGTCGTAGAAATTGGCTCCGGTAATCGTAACCTCAGTGATCCTGGGCCCTGTGTCATCTTCTTTCAGTTCTTCAGACTGCTTCTCCTTTCTGCTGCAGCCGCAGAGCAGAAGGCAGAGCATCAGGGACAGCAGAATCAGGGTATTTTGTTTTTTCAAATACCTCACCTCCCAGCGGGGACTGAAACTGTACTATATCACAGATTTCCGTAAAAATCCATGAAAACCGAATGGCTCACTGACTCGATCTGGACTGCTCGCCACTCCTGTATCCTGCTTGAGAGGCTGTAATCCTCCCGTTTTTCATTTCCGGGCAGAGCAGCACCCGCAGAACCGCCGTCCGAGATGGAAGGGGCTCCGCGGGTGCTGAGCTGTTCAGTTACAGTAATAAGGGGAAACTAAACTACCGTTCTTCCCGGAAATAGGCCAGTCCGAGCGATGCCGGCGGCTGATTTTCCCGCTTGTTGCGCAGGCTGGAGATAATGAGCACCACAATGGTTACCACATAGGGAAGCATCTTATAGAGCTCCTTGACAGCGAGGTTCATACCGGAGGGAATGTACATATGCAGAATGTACAGTCCTCCAAAGAGAAAGGACGCCAGGACGCCTACATTCGGCCGCCAGATGGTGAAGATTACCAGCGCGATCGCAAGCCAGCCTCTGTCTCCGAAGGCATCGCTGGACCAGATCCCTGAGGTATAGTCCATGATATAATAGAGACCGCCGAGGCCTGCAATCATGGAACCGGCGCAGGTTGCCACATATTTATACTTTCCGACATTGATCCCTGCGGCGTCGGCCGTATTCGGATTTTCTCCTACAGCCCGGAGATGGAGCCCCACCCGGGTCCTCTTCAGGATATGGGCAGCAACCAGTGCGATGAGGACGGCCAGATAGGCGAGGAAGCCATAGGACAGAAAGATCTTTCCAAACCAGCCCAGCTTTCCTGCAAGCGGAAGACTTTTGCGAAAATAACTGCTGGTGCGCGAGAGAACAATCGCAGGAACGGCGCTCCCGGACAGCTTGATCAGAGATCCTCCGAAAAAGTTTCCAAACCCGACTCCGAAGGTGGTAAGCGCAAGTCCTGTCACATTCTGATTTGCCCGCAGTGTCACGGTCAGAAAGCAGTACAGCAGCCCCATCAGAAAAGCCCCGATCAAGGAACAGACCAACGGAATTCCAAGTCCCAGAACCGCGTTCATATTCTCTCCCGCGGACTGCTCATAGAAGAACGCTCCCATGACTCCGCTGATGGCGCCAACGTACATGATTCCGGGGATGCCGAGGTTGAGGTTGCCGGATTTTTCGGTCAGGGTCTCGCCGGTGCTGCCATACAGCAGCGGAATGCCCTGCATGACGGCACGCGGAATAAAGGAAACAAAATCAAACACGGCTCAGCCCTCCTTTTCCGCGCTATGCCGGACCTGAATCCGATAATTGATGAAAAATTCACTGCCGATGATAAAGAACAGGATCAGCCCCGTCAGGATATCTGCAAAGGAAGCGCTCAGGCCGAAGCTCGTGGCTATCTGACCCGCTCCCCGTTCCAGAAATACCAGCAGGAAGCTGGTAAAGATCATCCAGATGGGATTGAACTTTGCAAGCCACGAGACCATAACCGCAGTAAAGCCCCTGCCGGACGTGATCGTCGTCGTGAGTGTGTGCTCTGTACCGCCGACCAGCAGCATGCCTGCCAGCCCGCAGACCGCCCCGGAGAGCAGCATGGTGCGGATGATAACCCGCTCGACCTTGATGCCAACGTAGCGGGCGGTGCGCTCACTCTCGCCGACAACCGCGATCTCGTAGCCGTGCTTGGAATAATTGAGATAGAGATACATGGCGACGCAGATCAGACTGACAATGATGATATTCAGCAGGTACTTGTAGCTGCCGATCTGCGGGAGCCAGCCGGCCTGTGTGCTCTGGTTGATGATCCCGATCTTTCCTGCACCCTTCGGCACTTCCCAGATGATGATGTAGTATGCCACCAGCTGCGTCGCAATATAATTCATCATCAGCGTAAAGAGCGTCTCGTTGGTGTTCCACTTTGCCTTGAAGATTGCCGGGATAGCCGCCCAGATCGCGCCCGCAGCAACACTGCTGACCGCCATCAGCGCAATCACCACACCGTTCGGAAGTTTCCCGCCCAGAAGAATCATACACGCGGTCGTGGCCAGACAGCCCATCAGCATCTGTCCGTCGCCGCCGAGATTCCAGCAGCGCATCCGGAAGGCGGGCGTGATGGCCAGAGAGACGCAAAGCAGCATCGCAATGTTCTGGAAGAGAACCCATGCCCTTCTGGCGCTGCCGAAGGATCCCTGGAAAATCGTTGCGTAGACCTGCAGAGGATTCAGCCCCGTGATGAGATTGGTAATCAGGGCGCAGATCAGAAGTGCCAGGAGAAGCGCCGCTCCGCGGATTCCCCATGCGCGGTACCAGGGAAGCGCCCCTCTCTTTACAATGTGGAAAAGCGGCGTGCGGGTCTGCTTATTCATCAGCTCTTCCTCCCAGTTTGGTCATCATCATACCGACGTCGCGCTTGCTCGCTCCGCGTCCCGGGACAATGCCGCTGACCTTTCCTCCGCAGAGGACGAGAATACGGTCCGCGAGCTCCAGCAGCACATCGAGATCTTCTCCCACATAGATGACCGCCACACCCTGAGCTTTCTGCTGGTTGATGAGATCATAGATGGTGTAGGATGAATTGATATCGAGCCCTCGCACCGCGTAGGCCGTCAGCAGGACTGTCGGTGCGGACGAGATTTCCCTCCCGACCAGAATCTTCTGGACGTTGCCGCCCGAGAGGCGGCGGACAGGTGTCGAGATGCTCGGTGTTTTGACCTCGAGATTCTGCACCACGGCCTCTGCCAGCTCTTTTGGGCTGCGGCGGTTTGTGAACAGTGAGTGGCCCTTCCGGTAGGAACGGAGCATCATGTTGTCTGCCAGGTCCATATTTCCAACCAGACCCATGCCGAGACGGTCCTCCGGGACAAAGGAGAGGCTCACGCCCATCTCCGCGATGCTCAGCGGCGTTTTGCCGATCAGCTCCTCCCGGCTTCCGTCATCCTCGATATAACAGATGCTGCCTGCCTCCACCGGCTGAAGACCTGCGATGGATTCCAGCAGTTCCTTCTGGCCGCAGCCGGAGATGCCCGCGATGCCGAGAATTTCACCGGAGTTGGCTGTAAAGCTGACGTCCTCCAGCTTCAGGATGCCGTCGATGCTTCGGACTGTCAGGCCCTTTACCTCAATACGGGGTTTCGGGTTCACCGGTTCCGGCCGGTCGATATTCAGGGTTAAGGCATGACCGCACATCATGTTGGTCATGTCCTGGGGCATGGTAGTTTTTGGAGGCATGTCGCCGATAAACTGGCCGTGGCGCAGGATGGCCACGCGATCCGAGAGCGCCTCGACCTCGTGCATCTTATGCGTGATGATGACGATTGCCTTGCCGTCGTCGCGCATGTTGCGCAGCACGGTAAAGAGCCGGTCGGTCTCCTGCGGCGTCAGGACCGCGGTCGGCTCGTCGAGGATCAGGATATCGGCTCCCCGATAGAGCACCTTCACGATCTCAACGGTCTGCTTCTGGGAGACCGACATATCGTAGATCTTCTGATCGGGGTCCACCTCAAAGCCATAGGTGTCGCAGATGGAGCGGATTTTCTCAGCGGCGCTTTTCAGATCGAGCCTGCCCTCCAGTCCCAGAACGATGTTCTCCGCCGCCGTCAGCACATCGACCAGCTTAAAGTGCTGGTGGATCATGCCGATGCCGAGGTCAAAAGCGTCCTTCGGCGAGCGGATGACGGCATCCTTTCCGTCGATGCTGATGGTCCCCTCGTCCGGGAAGTAGATCCCCGAGAGCATGTTCATCAGGGTGGTCTTCCCGCTGCCGTTTTCTCCCAGCAGGGCGAGTATTTCTCCGCGGTAGATATCAAGCCAGACTTTGTCGTTGGCCAGAACCGGTCCAAAGCGTTTGGTGATGTCCCGCATTTTGACTGCGGCAATTTTGTCATCCAAGGGCATCCCACTCTCCTTTTTGACAGAATAGTCTATTATAGCATGAAAAAACAGAAATGACTGCGGTTCCCCGTTGAGGAAAAAAAAGACAGCCTCAGCAGATGCTGAGGCTATCCGGTTTTCAGAGGAGAATCAGAAAGCGGTATCAAGAAGCGTGATGCCGTCGATCTGGAGGTCGAAGTACGGAGCGGAGCGGAACTCGGACTCGTGGAAGTAACCGTCCATAATAACCTCCGTGTCGCCCTCATAGGCTGCGTCGGTGTCGACATCGGCCATATAGCTTGTGAGGGTCTCGCCGTCAACGGTGAAGGTGGCAGTGTCGAAAACATGCAGTTCACCCGCCAGGAAGGCTTCCTTCGCAGCGGCAATGGCCTCAGCCGTTCCCGCGGCTGCGACAGCTTCGTTCACATCGGTGAGCTCGACAGAGCCGGTGGCAATGTTGCCGGTCCAGTCGGCATCGATGGCTTCGCCCTTCTGAACCTGGCCGATGATGTACTCGAAATAGGGTTCCCAGTTGATGCGGGAGGAGACAATAAAGGTATTGGGGCCGGCGTCGATGGTGCTGCCGTTGTAGGAAACATTCGGGATTCCGGCGGCCTCACAGGTGGAGGGAGCGCCGAGAGAGTCGGCATGCTGGCTGACCAGGACGCAGCCGTCGTCGATCAGCTTCTGTGCGCCTTCCGCCTCAAGGGAGAGGTCATACCACGAGCCGGTGAAGGTGACCTCCATCGTGGCTTCGGGGACGACGGAGCGTGCGCCGAGGAAGAAGGAGGTGTAGCCGGAGATCACTTCCGCATAGGTAAAGGCTCCGACATACCCGATCTTGGCCTGATCCGCGGTGATGTCGCCGTTCTCAATCATCTCCGCGAGCTTCATACCCGCCGCGATACCGGCGAGGTAGCGGCCTTCATAAATGGAGGCAAAAGCATTGTGATAGTTGGCGAGGTTCTCCGTGTGGGCACGGGTGCCGGTGGCATGGCAGAACTCCACGTCCGGGCACTCCATGGCGGCCTGAATCATGTAGTCCTCGTGACCGAAGGAGTCGGCAAAGACAATATTGCAGCCCTCATCGACCAGATCCATGGCGGCCTCGTAGCACTCCTGACCCTCAGGGATGCCGACCTTGTTGACGTACTCGATGCCGAGCTTCTCACAGGCCTGCTGAGCGGCTGTCATGAAGTTCAGATCATAGGTGGACTGCTCATCATGCAGGAAAATGAAACCGACTTTGACGGTCTGCTCTTCCGCAAAAGAGACGGGACCGACAGCGGCCAGCGCGAAGACCATTATCAGGGTAAGCGCCAGAGCAACGATTTTTTTCATGCTTCTTTCTCCTAATCAGTTTTTTAATTCGGAAGTGCCGCAGTGGGAGCGACACTCCCGGTCTATCTGTAACCGCACAGGCGGTCGAGATACAGGAAAGAGGGTCCGCAGGCGTCCCGCGCCACGAGACTATTGGCTGCCAGGTGCTTTTCGGGAAAACAAAAACACCGCAGGACAGAATCTGAAGTCCCCGGTGGAAAGAAAAGGAAAGGAAGCGGCAGTACATCAAAAACCTCTTACACTGCTTCCTGATTCTTTCGATAGTCCGGTCATTTACGGCGTCCGGGTAGAAACTTCAAATCCATATCATTTGTTTATATCGAAAACCATATGTATCTTAACGGACTGACGTCCGGATGCGCGTATGATAACAGTATTTTTTCTTCTTGTCAAGCCGAAAAATCTGCTTTTTGCACATTTTTTGGTTCAATTTTTTGTATATTTTGCCAAAATCTCAATTCTTTAGATATCTTTAAAACATCCGAAAAACTCTATTAAAATTTTTGAAATAACCCTCCCGTCCGACTTTGCGTTCAGCCGGAATCCTGTTTTCCTCCCACACTCTCCATCCCGCTGTTTTTCCTTGACTTTTCCCTGCCGCTGTTGTATAGTCTTTCAGTAATTTACCTGATTTGTCTGACGTTCATCGGTGTCAGGGGCCTGGTGTCCCCTCAGCACATCGGAGGGCGTTTTTTCGTTGCACGTTCTGCACGTTCTGCAGCCGTGCCGAAGAACAGATCCGCCCACAGATCATCCTATGTCATATGTATGGTATTGAAGGAGCGAGTGCTATGCTGAGCAGAGACTGGAAAGCAGAATACGAAGGCCGTGTCGGCTGGATCCGTTCTCTCGTGGAGTCCAGCGGCTCACAGGGGATCGTCTTCGGCAATTCGGGCGGCAAGGACAGCGCTCTTGTCGGGATTCTCTGCAAGGCCGCCTGCGACAACACGGTCGGCATCATCATGCCCTGCGCCTCCCGACGGAATTTCGGCGCAGATGCAGACGACGGCAGAGCACTGGCGGAGCAGTTCGGGATTGAGACCAGGGTGGTGGATCTGACCGCCGTTCGGGAGCGGGAGCTGGAAGCACTGGGCGGCATCGTTGAGCTCACCGAGCTCGCCGTTTCAAACATTGCCCCCAGGCTTCGGATGACAACGCTCTATGCTCTTGCCCAGTCGGAAGGCCGGCTTGTCGCCGGAACAGGGAACCGGAGCGAGATCTATATGGGCTACTACACGAAATGGGGCGACGGCGCCAGCGACTTCAATCCCATCTCTGATCTGACGGCAACAGAGGTTTTCGCCTTTCTGGAGTACCTTGGCGCCCCGCGGAGCATCATAGACAAGGCCCCGTCCGCCGGACTCTTCGACGGTCAGACCGACGAGGAGGACATGGGCGTAACCTACCGGGCCATCGACACCTGGCTGCTGGAGGGCAGGGCATTGGAGGAGGACCTCGCCGTCATCGAGCGCTATCACCGCCGAAGCGCGCACAAGCGCAGTCCGATCTCCACCTACCAGTCCTGATTTTCAACCAGAAGGAGGGTTATCATGCACGACCGTTATCAGAATCCGCTCTGTGCCCGTTACGCCGGAACAGAGATGCAGCAGATTTTTTCCGATGACAGAAAGTTTTCCACCTGGCGCAGACTGTGGCTTGCGCTGGCGGAAGGGGAAAGGGAGCTGGGCATCCCTGTCACAGAAGAGCAGCTGCGTGAGATGCGCGCGCATCTCGATGACATTGACTACGATCTTGCCGCCCGGGAGGAGAAGGCACTGCGCCATGACGTCATGGCACACGTGCATACCTTCGCAGCCTGCTGCCCGGAGGCTGCTCCGATTATTCATCTGGGCGCCACTTCCTGCTACGTCGGGGACAACACGGACATCATCAACATGCGCGATGCGCTGCTTCTGATCCGGAGGAAGCTCCTTGGCGTGATGAGCGCCCTCGCGGATCTCGCAGAGAAGAACAAAGATCTGCCTACCCTGGCCTTTACCCACTTTCAGGCCGCCCAGCCTACGACCGTCGGCAAGCGCGTCTGTCTGTGGCTGCAGGATCTGGAGATGGACCTGAGACAGCTGGATTTTGAGCTCGGCCAGCTCAAGCTCCTCGGCTGCAAGGGGACTACCGGCACCGCGGCAAGCTTTCTCGCCCTCTTTGACGGCGATGAAGAGAAGGTCCGACAGCTGGAGCGCAGCATCGCCGACAGGATGGGCTTTCCCAACTGCCAGACCGTCAGCGGCCAGACCTACAGCCGGAAGCAGGACTTCATGGTCCTCCAGGTTCTCAGCGGCATTGCTCAGAGCGCTTCCAAGTTTGCCGGGGATATCCGGCTGCTGAGCCATCTGAAAGAAGTGGAAGAACCTTTCGAGTCCGGGCAGATCGGCTCATCCGCCATGGCCTACAAGCGCAACCCCATGCGTTCCGAGCGCATTGCATCGCTCGGCCGCTATGTCATCTGCGACCTCCAGAACGCGGCTCTCACCGCCTCAACCCAGTGGCTGGAGCGGACGCTGGACGACTCCGCTAACCGCCGCATCGCCATTCCGGAGGCTTTTCTTGCCTGTGACGGCATCCTCAACCTCTACGGCAACGTCGCGTCCGGACTCCGTCTTTTCCCCGCCGTCATGCGAAAGCACCTGCGGGAAGAGCTCCCGTTCCTCGCAACCGAAAATATCCTGATGTACTGCGTCAAGGAAAAGGGCGGCGACAGGCAGCTTCTCCACGAGAGGATCCGGATCCATTCCGTTGCCGCTGCGGAGCAGGTAAAGCTTTACGGTGCGGAGAACGACCTTCTGACCCGCATCGAAGGCGACCCCGCCTTCGGGCTGACGGAAGAGGAGCTTCAGCGGATCGCAGACCCCGCGGCTTTCACCGGCATGGCCGCCCGGCAGTGCCAGGACTTTCTCTCGCAGGAAATCCGGCCGATCCTGGAAGAGAACCGCGATCAGATCCGGAAAACGGATGAAATCTCGGTATAAGAGGCTTTCACCGGAGAAGCGGCGGTTTCCGCCCACGCTCCCGCAGAGCAGCTTTGAAACCAATTGATTACGAAAGAAGGAAGCTTTTATGTTAACATCCATTGTCGGCACCAACTGGGGCGATGAGGGCAAGGGCCGCATGGTCGATCTCCTCAGCGCAGACTATGACGTTGTTGTCCGCTACCAGGGAGGTAATAACGCAGGGCACACGGTCGTCAATGACCGGGGAAAGTTCATCCTGAACCTGCTTCCCTCCGGTATTCTGCGTTCCGAGACGGCAAACGTGCTCGGACCGGGCATGGTCATTGATCCGGAGCATCTGACAAAGGAGACTGCATCCCTCCGGGACGGGGGAATTGAGATTTCACCCGAGCATCTGATTCTCAGCAGCCGTGCCGTGATCTGCATGCCCTACCACCGCCTGCTTGACCAGCTGGAGGAAGACCGGCTCGGCGACAAGAAATTCGGCTCCACCCGCCGGGGGATCTCCCCTGTCTATGCGGATAAGTATATGAAGAAGACCCTCCGCATGGGAGACCTCCTTCACCCCGAATCCCTGCGGGAGAAAGTTTCGGACATCGTCGAGTGGAAAAACCTGACCGTTGAAAAGGGCTACGGGCACAGCCCGGTTGAGGTGGAAGAACTTATGGACTGGCTGGCCCGCTTCGCAATGCCTTTTGCGCCCTATGTGCGGGATACCACCGTGTATCTCCGCGACGCGATCGCCGCAGGAAAGTCCGTGATTTTCGAGGCGCAGCTTGGCGCGCTGCGCGACGTCGACTTCGGGATTGTCCCCTACACCTCCGCCTCTACAACCCTTGCCTCCTACGCTCCCATCGGAGCGGGGATTCCTTTTGCAAAGCTTGACCAGACCGTAGGAATCATGAAGGCCTATTCCAGCTGTGTTGGCGAAGGCCCCTTCACCTGTGAGCTCTTCGGAGAAGCGGGAGATGCACTCCGGGAGGCTGGCGGGGAATACGGCGCCGCAACCGGCAGGCCGCGCCGCGTCGGAGGCTTCGATGTGGTGGCATCCCGGTACGGGGTTCTGATGCAGGGCTGCACCAGCCTCGCCCTGACCAAGCTCGATGTTCTCTCCTATCTGGATAAAATTCCGGTCTGCGTCGCCTATGAGCTCAACGGCAAGCGCATTGAAGACTTTCCCTCTTCCATCGACGATCTCAACGCGGCAAGGCCCGTTTACGAGTATTTCCCCGGCTTTCACTGCGACATCGCCAAAGCCCGGAAACTCGAAGATCTCCCACAGGAGGCCCTGGACTACATCCGCTATCTGGAAAAGGCCGTCGGCTGCCCGATCCAGTACGTCTCCGTCGGCCCTGAGCGGGAAGCGTACATCCGTCTTTTCTGACGGTCCGCTCTCTGCTGCTGTTTTTGCCTGCACGGCTTATTTACCGAAACAGAATAAAACTCCCTTCCCGCAAAGGCTCTTTCGGGAAGGGAGTTTTTTGATTTGGATAGATTCTGCCGGTTCTTTTTCCTGGCAGCTGCAGTATTTCAGGCAAGTGCCGTCAGGACACGGACGGAAACAGCATTGACCAGCGCATGAAACAAAATACTGCCCCAGATGCTGTCACAGCGCTCGTAGCACCGGCACAGCAGCCAGGAGACCGGGAGATACTGGAGCAGATAGATCCAGTACACGGGATCCTGCAGGGCGTAACCCCATACATGATAGACTGAGAACAGCAGCATGCTGACGGCATACGCCAGAGTGCGGCCATAGGGTCGAAGTCCTCCGAAGACCGCGCCGCGGAACATCAGCTCCTCCGCGAACGGGGCCAGAAACACGGCAAGCGCCGCGGTCTTACCGTATTCCACGCCCGCCATGTCCACCACGGCTGCGTTATTTGGGTTCTCCTGGGAGATTGCTGCCGTCAGTAAAACGCTCAGCAGCATGTTGAAGGCAAGCATCATCCCATAGCTGAGCACCACCTGCACAAGGCAGTAGAAAATGCGGTCACAGAGCGGATCAAAGTCCCGTCTCAGAAATCGCCCGGCAAACAGAACCATGTAGAAAAATGAAAAGCCATAGACGGCCAGGTTGAGATCCACCTCAGAAAGGCCCGCCGTCAGCGGCAGCCGGAGCAGCACCATCGGGAGCAGCCACAGGTGGAGCGGAAAGTACAGCAGAACCGCAATCCGCTCGCCGCGGGTCATGGCGCTGGTAAAGCGCTCCGGCGTCCAGGGGCGGCCTGGACGGGTTCCGCCGCCTTCTGTATTAAAATCACTGTCCTGCCCGGGATTCATTGCATCGCCTTTCTCTGCAGCTGAAAGAGCAGATTCATCGCCTCCAGCGGCGTCAGCGTGTTCAGATCGGTCTTTCGCAGCGCCTCGCGGATCTCGTCCGCCTGAAGGTCCGCGAAGCTGATCTGGCTCAGATCTTCCTCTCTCTGCCGTGAAACCGTCGGTGTAATTCCCTGCTGTTCCGTCAGCTCCTTCAGGCACTGCTTGGCGCGTTCAATGACCGAGTCCGGGATGCCGGCCAGCTTTGCGACCTCGATGCCATAGCTGTCATCGGCGGCGCCGGGGACGATCTTTCTCAGAAAAACCAGCTTCCCGTTCTGTTTTTTCGCGGTGATGTTATAGTTTCGGATCCCTTCCAGCTCTCCCTCCAGAGCAGAGAGCTCGTGATAGTGGGTGGCAAACATGGTCCTCGCGCCCAGTCTTCTTCTGTCAGCACAGTATTCCAGCACCGCCCTCGCGATCGCCATCCCGTCATAGGTGGAGGTTCCGCGGCCGATCTCATCGAGGATCAGCAGAGACGCATTCGTCGCGTGATGCAGAATCGACGCCATCTCGCTCATCTCCACCATGAAGGTGGAGCGGCCGGAGGCGAGGTCGTCCGAAGCGCCGATCCGGGTGAACACCCGGTCAACCACACCGATTACAGCGGATTTTGCCGGGACAAAGGACCCGATCTGCGCCATCAGCACAATCAGGGCTGTCTGCCGCATATAGGTGGACTTGCCCGCCATGTTCGGCCCTGTGACAATGGCAAGCCGGTCCGAGCCTGTGTTGAGAAAGGTATCATTCGGCACAAAGCGCACATCCTTCAGCGTCTGCTCCACCACAGGATGTCTGCCCTCCCGGATCGTCAGCTCCCGGCTCAGATCCACTTCCGGCATGGTGTAGTGGTTTCGTACCGCGACCTCCGCCAGGGAGCAGAAGCAGTCCAGAACCGAGACCAGCTCCGCAGTGTGCTGAATCCGGCTGACCTGGGCGGCGACGCTGTTTCGCACCGTGCAGAAATAGTCATACTCCAGAGACTGGATCCTGTCTCTGGCGGTGAGAAGGCTGTTTTCCAGCTCCTTGAGCTCCGGCGTAAAGTATCTCTCGTTGGACACCAGGGTCTGCTTCCGGATGTAGTGCTCCGGCACCTGCTCCAGTCCGGCGGATTTGGGGACGTCGATGTAGTAGCCGAATACCCTGTTATACCCGACCTTGAGCTTTCTGATGCCCGTGCTCTGTCTCTCGCGCTCCTCGAGCTCCGCGATGCGCTCGGCTCCGTGATCCCGAAGCTGCCTCAGTTCGTCCAGTTCTTCGGAGAAGCCGTCCCGTATGATGCCCCCTTCGCGGACGGAAAAGGGCGGGTCATCGCAGATTGCCCGGTCGATCTCCTCCCGGATTTCCGAAAGCGCATCCATTGCGCAGATTTCCCTCAGTTCCGCAGATTCCGTATTCCGGAGCAGCTCCTGAAGCCGGGGAAGAACCGCGATGCAGTTTGAGAGCATGCGCAGATCCCGCCCTCCCGCGCTGCCGTAGACCGTCCGGGCGGCCAGGCGCTGCATGTCGCTGATCTCTTTCAGCGCCCGCATCAGCTCGGACCGGCAGACGCTGTTACGGCTGAGCTCCTGCACGGCAGCCAGTCTCCGGCGGATCGCCGCAACCGAGAGGAGCGGGCGCTCCACCCAGCTGCGCAGCATACGGCTGCCCATCGCCGTCCCGGTCCGGTCCAGCACCCAGAGGAGGCTGCCCCGCTTCTCTCCACCGGCCAGCGACTCTGTCAGCTCAAGACTGCGCCGGGCGGTGTAGTCCAGTTCCATGTACCGTCCGCCGAAGAACACATCGAGACGGTTGATGTGGCTGAGATCGCATTTCTGCGTCTCTGCCAGATACTGCAGCAGCGCGCCGCATGCGCAGACGGCGTCGCTCCCGTCCGCCAGTCCTGCCTCGTCCACATCGGCGTAACCGAACTGCTCGCACACGCGGGCAGCGGCAGGGAGATATTCAAACAGCTCCGGCCCCTGTTCCGGCATGGCATTCAGCTGCTCCTTCAGGAAGGCGCGGATCGTTTCGCTCTCCGCCGCAGCGGGGGAGAGGAGAACTTCTCTCGGCTGGAAGCGCGCAAGCTCGTTGCGCACATGTTCCTCTCCGTCCTTCGGAAAAGCCGCGCAGCAGAACTCTCCTGTAGAGAGCTCACAGAAGGCGATCCCCGCCGCCCTGCCGTTGAGCAGCACCGCGCAGATATAGTTGCTGCGCTCCTCGGAAAGCATCGAGCTGTCCGTCACGGTGCCGGGCGTAATGATCCGGATGACATCCCGCTGCACCAGGCCCTTGGCCAGGGCGGGATCCTCCATCTGCTCACAGATGGCCACCTTGTATCCCTTCTGGATCAGCTTCGCAATATATCCTTCCGCGCTGTGATAGGGAACCCCGCACATCGGGGTGCGCTCCTCCGGGTCCTCCACATTCCGATCCCGCGTCGTCAGCGCCAGATCCAGTTCTCTGGATGCGGTGACGGCGTCGTCGTCGAACATCTCATAGAAGTCCCCGAGCCGGAAAAACAGGAGACAGTCCCGATGCTGCTCCTTGATTTCCCGGTACTGCTTCTTCATCGGTGTCAGCTCAGCCATTGTCCGCTGCCTTTCCGTACAGCGCCCAGGTATTCCCGGACGTGATTTCCACCTCGACAAACTGCCCCGTCAGCGCCGGGTCACCTTTCAGGTGGACCAGTCTCCCGCCGTTTGTGCGGGCGGAGAGATTGTACTCCTCCCGTCCGGTCTCCCCGTCTACCAGCACACGCTGGCGTGTTCCGATATACGCAGCGTGCTTTTCCGCTGAAATCCGGTTTGCAAGCTCCGTCAGCGCATCAAAGTGCCTCTGCTTCTCCTCACGGGTATACGGGTCCGGCATGGAGGCCGCCGGCGTACCGACCCGTTTGGAGTAGATAAAGGTGAACATCGCGTCGTAACGGACCTCTTCACAGAGAGAGAGAGTCTCGGCGAAGTCCTCGTCCGTCTCTCCCGGAAATCCGACAATGATATCGGTTGTAAGCACCAGATCCGGCATGAGCCGACGGGCTTCAGAGATCTCCTCCAGATACTTCTCCCGCGTGTAGCTGCGGTTCATGGCCCGGAGAATCCGGTTGCTGCCGGACTGTACCGGGAGATGGAGCTGATGCGCGCACTTCTCACACTCCGCCATCGTCCGGAAGAGCTTCTCCGTCGCGTCCTTCGGATGGCTTGTCATGAAGCGGATCAGAAAGTCCCCCGGGATATCGTTAATCATCCGGATGAGATCCGCGAAATCCACGCTCAGGCCGAGATCCTTCCCGTAGGAATTCACATTCTGACCCAGCAGGGTGATATCCTTATAACCCGCCGCAACCAGCTCCTTCGCCTCCGCGAGCACTTCCTCCGGCAGTCGGGAGCGCTCTCTTCCCCGGACATAGGGTACCACGCAGTAGGTGCAGTAGTTGTTGCAGCCGTACATGACCGAGAGCCAGGCCTTGACCTTCCCGTCGCGTTCACGGGGAATTCCCTCCGCAATGACGCCCCCGCTCTTTTCCGTTGCGAAGATCCTCTTATGCCGGTCCAGGACCTGTTCCAGCAGCTCCGGAAACCGCCAGAGCTCGTGCGGTCCGAAGACCAGATCGACGATAGGGTAGGATCTGCGGATTCTCTCGGTCATGTGTTCCTGCTGCACCATGCAGCCGCAGACCGCGATGATCTGATCCGGTTTCGCTTTCTTGGTATGGTTGAGGGCTCCCACGTTCCCCAGCACCCGCATCTCCGCGTGCTCCCGCACCGCGCAGGTATTGACGACGATGATGTCCGCCTGAAACTCATCCTGCGTAAATCCGAAGCCCATCTGCGCAAGATACCCACGCAGTCTCTCACTGTCCGCCTCATTCTGCTGGCAGCCGTAGGTGTCTACCATGGCAAGCGGCCTCTTCCCGTCCGCCGTGACGCGGTCAAAGAGCCTGTGGCAGATCTCAAGCTGCCGCTCGATCTCCCCGGCAGCAATACTGGTTCTCTCGTATTTCAAGTCAGTTCTCCAATCCTGATTATCTTTCTTTTCCGTAAGTTCCTGACATATTATCATAAAAGCAGTGGAAGTTTCAACAAAAATCCTGTATAATACCCGCCACAGACTGAAACAGGAGGCAGGATATGCCGCAGATCAATATTCTATCCCCGCATCTGGCGGATCTGATTGCCGCAGGCGAGGTGGTGGAGCGTCCGGCGTCCGTCATCAAGGAACTGATGGAGAACGCCTTTGACGCCGGCGCCTCCCATGTCACGGTGGAGATCCGAAACGGCGGCGCCACGATGATCCGCGTGACGGACGACGGTTGCGGCATGGCTCCGGAGGACGCCGGGATCGCCTTTCTGCGCCACGCTACCTCGAAGCTCCGGGACGAGCACGGCCTGGAGGCCATCCGGACCATGGGCTTCCGGGGCGAGGCGCTGGCCGCCATCTCCGCCGTCTCCCGCATTGAGCTCATCACCCGGCGTCCGGAGGACGCGGAGGGAACCCGCATGACGCTGCTGGCGGGGGAAATCCAGGACATGGAGTCCTTCGGCTGCCCCTCCGGGACAGAGATCTGTGTACAGGATCTGTTCTATAACACCCCTGCCAGACTCAAGTTTCTGAAAACTGACCGGAGCGAAGCCTCCGCCTGTATTCAGGCCGGACTCCGCTGCGCCCTGGGCAGACCGGAGATCTCCGTCCGCTTCCTCCGGGACGGGAAGGAGGAGTTCTTCACACCGGGAGACGGCGACCGCTCCGCCTGCTGCTATGCGCTGCTGGGCAGGGACCTTGCGGCGGACCTGCTTCCGGTTCACAGCGAGGATGACGGTCTCAGCATCAACGGATACATTTCCTCCCCGGCAGCCGGAAGGGGAAACCGGAGCGCCCAGTATTTCTTCGTCAACGGCCGCTATATCCGCTCTCAGCTCCTCCAGTCCGCTCTGGAGCAGGCCTACCGGAACACCCTGCTGACCGGACGCTATCCCGCCTGCGTGATCTGGCTGGAGATCCGTCCCGGCTCCGTCGATGTGAACGTACACCCGGCCAAGACCGAGGTGAAGTTCTCGGAGGAGCGCAGGGTTTTCTCCCTGCTGCACCAGGCAGCTCAGGACACTCTCCTGCGGGAAGACCGAACCGGCAGCACTGCCGGTATGCTTCAGGAGGAGGCCCCGGCTCCGGCGGGACAGATTTCCGGTGAGACGGTGTCCGCCGCCTTTCCCGCTCCCTCAGTCGCGCAGGGCGGTACAGTCCCTTCGCAGGACAGGGAAGTCACCCCTGCGGGGCCGAGCCGGTTCTCTTCACCTACCGCGTCGCCGCAGCATGCCTTCCAGCAGACCCTCTTTGCAGGTCCTGTGTCCGAGTATGCGATTATGAACACGCATCCCGTTTCGGAAGACGCGGATCTCCCGGCTCCGGTTTCCGGCCCTGCAGACAATCCTGTCCGACAATCCGGCCAGGGAGCCGGATCTCTCTCCGCTCCGCCTGTTTCCGTTCCCTCTGAGAGCGCATCTCCTCAGGTATCCGCTCTCTATCCAGATCGGCCCGCCGCGTTTACCCCTGCCCCGGAAAACTCCAACCAGGCCTCCCCTCAGGAGGAGGTCCGGGACCCGGACCCGGGCATTCCCGCCCACAGGATTCTCGGTGAAGCCTTCCGTACCTATATCATCGTCGAAGTGGACGACCGCGTTCTCCTGATTGACAAGCATGCCGCTCACGAGCGGATGAACTTTGACCGGCTCAGAGCGCGCTCTCAGCCCATGCCGGCACAGCAGCTGCTGATGCCGAAGCCGATCCGGCTCGCCCCGCAGGAGATGGCGCTGGCGGAGCAGTTTGGGGAACTGCTGTCGGACTTCGGCTTTGAACTGGAGGTATTCGGAGAGGGAGAGCTCATCCTCCGGGCTGCCCCCGCCGATATTCGCCTGGAGGACGCCGTCCCCGCGCTGGAGGAGATTCTCGAGCATCTTTCCGTCGGCGGCCTCCCCGACCCGGCTGCCGCCTATGACGAGGTCCTCCACACCGTAGCCTGCAAGGCCGCCATCAAGGCCGGCTGGGACACCGGCTCCGCCGAGCAGGAGCGTCTGGCAGTCGAAGTCCTCTCGGGGAGGATCCGCTACTGCCCCCACGGCAGACCGGTGTCCGTCACCGTCACACGGAAAGATCTGGACCGCCTCTTCAAGCGGATTGTATAGTCCGATGCAAACGCCGAAACTCCTTGTGATTGCGGGTCCGACCGCCTCGGGGAAGACCGCGCTCGGCATCCAACTTGCCGGGCAGCTGGACGGGGAGATTGTCTCCGCCGACTCCATGCAGATCTACCGGGGAATGGATGTGGGCACCGCCAAGGCCACCCCCGCAGAGCAGGCGCTGGTCCGGCACCATATGCTGGATATCGTCAGCCCCGGAGAGAACTACTCCGTCTCCCGCTATGTGGAAGAGGCAGCCGCCGTGTGCCGCGAGATCGCTGCGCGGGGGAGACAGCCGATCCTTGTCGGCGGCACAGGGCTCTATATAGACGCCCTGCTCTCAGGACGGGAATTTGCCTCCACTCAGGAGGATCTCTCTCTCCGCAGGACTCTCAATGAAGAATATGACCGCGTCGGCGGCGAGGAGATGCTTCGCCGTCTTGCCGGGCAGGATCCGGAACGGGCAGGGAAGCTGGCCCCCACGGATCGGCGCAGGATCATCCGCGCCCTGGAGGTCTACGCGCTCACCGGCGTGAGCGCCAGCGAGCATGACCGCCGAAGCCGTCTTGTTCCGCCTCCCTTTGAAGCGCTGTATGTGGTGCTGGAATATGCAGACCGGGCAAAGCTGTACGAGAGAATCGAGCAGCGGGTGGACCGGATGTGTGAAAACGGTCTCTTTGACGAAACCGAAGCGCTTCTCCGTCAGGGCATCCCGGAGGAGAGCACCTGCATGCAGGCCATCGGATACCGTCAGGCAGCCATGGCGCTGCGCGGAGAGATCACCCGGGAGGAAGCCGTCTCCCTCATCAAGCAGGCTACCCGCCGCTATGCCAAAAGACAGCTGACCTGGTTCCGCAGGCGGGAAGACGCCCTGCGCCTGCACCCGGACTGCATGCCGGTTTCAGACATGGCGGAAATCATCACAGAAAGGTGGAACTGCCCCCATGCTTCCCTCTGATCCGACCATTCTCCTCAGCTATCTGAACACAAAGCTGAGAGATGAATACGCCTCGCTCGAGGAACTGTGTACAGCGCTGGACCTCTCAGAAGCGGAGCTCCGGTCCGTACTCGCTGCCGCAGGGTTTGCCTATGATGCCGAACGAAACTGCTTCCGCTGAGCGCAGGGGCGCCTTCGCCGCCGTTGTGGGCGGCTTCAATGTGGACATCGGCGGAAGAGCCTTCGGCCCGCTGATTTCCGGAGACTCCAATCCCGGCCGCGTCTCGGTCAGTCTGGGCGGCGTCGGGCGGAACATTGCCCACAACCTGAGTCTCCTGGGAGTCGAGACCTGTTTTCTGACCGCCTGCGGCGACGATCTCTACGCAGACCGCTTTGTGGACTCCTGCCGGGAGCTGAAGATCGGCATCGACGATGTTCTCCGCATTTCCGGCGCGGCAACCTCCGTTTACCTCTATCTGTCTGACGCGGACGGAGACATGGCGCTCGCGGTGTCCGACATGGAGGTCTGCGACTGGATCACCCCCATGTATCTCTCCTCCCGGCTCTCCCTCCTCCGAAACGCCGGTCTTGTCATCATGGACGCCAACATACCCGAGGAGACCGTCGCCTGGCTTGCCCGCTGCGGCACGGCCCCGCTTTTTGCGGATCCCGTCTCCACCCGAAAGGCGGCAAAGCTCCGTCCCGTCCTCAACCGGATTCACACGCTCAAGCCAAACCGGATGGAGGCGGAGCTCCTCTCCGGTGTTTCCATCCGGGACGAGCGGGACTGCGTCACAGCCGTCCGCGCGCTTCTGCAGGAGGGCGTCGGGCGGGTGTTCCTGTCCATGGGGTCTGAGGGCGTTCTGGCTGCGGACGGAAGAGAACTTCTCCGCGTGCCCGGATGCCCGGCGGAAGTCAGGAGCAGCACCGGTGCCGGGGACGCCTTCACCGCCGCCCTCGCCGTGGCTTTTCTGGGCGGGCTCTCCCTCGCGGATACCTGTCTGTTTGCCACCGCGGCTGCCGCTCTTGCGGTGGAGAGCAACGACACTGTCAATTCAGCCCTCTCCGCGGATGCCGTCCGGAAGAGAATGGACCTCGCCTCCCTTCCCGTCATTCCGCTCGCTTTCCCATAACGCAGCGCTCTCAACCACGGCCAGAGACCCTCTGCGGCGCTGTCCCGGTCCATCGGAGCGGGGCGGAAGCCGCTCAAATACCATGACGATCATGAATCAGAAAGGATATTCACAAGCATGATGAACAAATACCTGGACGTTAACCCCGAAGTCGCGGCAGCCGTCGCAGAGGGCAGACCGGTCGTCGCCCTGGAGTCCACGATCATCTCCCACGGCATGCCCTATCCCCAGAATGTGGAGACTGCCCTGAAGGTGGAGCAGATCATCCGTGAAAACGGCGCCGTTCCCGCCACCATCGCCATCCTCGGCGGACGGCTGAAGGCCGGCCTCACCCCGGAGGAGATCGAGTATCTCGGCAAGGCCGGGACCAGTGTCACCAAGGCCTCCCGAAGAGACCTGGCCGTCCTGGTAGCCAGGGGCATGGACGGCGCCACCACCGTCACCACCACCATGATGATCGCCCACATGGCCGGCATCAACATCTTCGCCACCGGCGGCATCGGCGGCGTCCACCGCGGCGCGGAGACCACCATGGACATCTCCGCGGACCTGGAGGAGCTGGCCTCCACGCCGGTCATGGTGATCTGCGCCGGGGCAAAATCCATTCTCGACCTCGGCCTCACACTGGAGTATCTCGAGACCCACGGCGTTCCGGTCATCGGCTACGGAACCGAAGAGCTGCCGGCCTTCTACACCAGGAAGAGCGGCTTTTCCGTTGACTATGAGATCGACACGCCGGAGGAGCTGGCGGCGGCGTTCCGGGTTCAGCGGGAGCTGAATCTCCGTGGCGGCATGCTCGTCACCAACCCCATCCCCGAAGAGTATTCCATGGACAGCGACGTCATCAACGCCGCCATCGACGAAGCCATCGCCCAGTCCGTGCGGGACGGCATCCACGGCAAGGCTGCCACCCCCTATCTGCTCGCCAAGGTGAAGGACCTCACCGGCGGCGACAGCCTGGAGAGCAACATCCGTCTGGTCTTCAACAACGCCGCTCTCGCCGCCCGGACGGCCGCCGCCTACTGCAGGCTCTGAACGCGGAGGAGGTGAGCGTCTTGACCGGAGAAGAAATCGCCCGGAATGTACATCTGGTCCGGGAAACCATGACGCATGCCGCCTTGGAGGCCGGGAGGGATCCTTCGGAGATCCGTCTTGTCGCTGCGACAAAGATGAACGACGCCCAGGCCGTCCGCGCCGCCGTCGGAGCGGGCGTGGACATCTGCGGCGAGAACCGGGTTCAGGAGATGCTGGAAAAAAACGCTCTGGGCGCCTATACCGGTGTGCCGCTGCACTTTATCGGACATCTGCAGAAGAACAAGGTGAAGCAGGTGGTCGGCCTCTGTGACCTGATCCACTCCGTGGACAGCCTCCCGCTGCTCGAAGAGATCTCCCGCGCAGCGGAGAAGCGAAATCTGACCCAGGACGTGCTCCTGGAGATCAACATCGGCGCGGAGATTTCCAAATCCGGCTTTTCAGCCGAAGAACTGCCCCGGATTCTCGAATGTGCGTCTGAAATCTCCCACATCCGGGTCCGGGGACTGATGGCAATTCCCCCGGTCTGCAGCGCGGAGGAAGAAAACCGGCCATTTTTTCTCAAAATGCAAAAGCTTTTTATTGACAATAGCGAAAAAAAATATCATAATATAGTGATGGATTTTCTGTCTATGGGCATGTCCTCCGACTATCCGGAGGCAATACGCTGCGGGGCGAATCTGATCCGGATCGGCTCAGGTATCTTCGGTCCCAGACATTACACATAAACAGCATCGGAGGTTCTATCCGCCATGGGTTTCATGGATGAATTGAGAAAATTGACTCAGCCTTACGAGGATGAGGATGATTTTTACGAAGGTGCGGATCCCGCCGCTCAGGCACCCGCTCCGACTGAGGCACAGCTGGAGTTTGAAAGCGCGTTTGGCGGAAAGGAAGCTCCGGAGCCCGCGGAACCGGAAGAGACGGCGATGCAGACACCTGCCGCTTCCCAGGAGAGCAAGGGGATTTTTTCCGCGCTCGGCCGGAAGAAGGCGGCCCGTCCCAGACCCGCTTCCCGGGAGCGCGTGGTGGATTTTGGCGGCACAGAACAGCAGGTCATTCTTTTTAACCCCAAGAGCTTTGACGAAGCCGGCGACCTGGTACATCATCTCTCCCAGGGCCGGAGCCTCGTCATGACGCTTGAGGGTGTCCCCAACGATCTGGCGCGGCGGCTTCTGGATTTTCTCTCCGGGATTGCCTACGCCCTTCAGGGGAAGATCACTCCGATCTCTGCCAAGACCTACTTTGTCACCCCGCAGAATGTCGACGTTCTCGGTGCGGAAGAGCTCGCCTCTTCCGAGCAGACTTCGTCTTCAGGCTGATAGATTTCTCCAGGTACATTATTCTTTGAAAGGTGGATAAATAACCATGATTACCGCTCAGGACATCCGTGAAAAGACTTTTGAAAAATCCAGAATGAACGGCTACGACATGGCCTCCGTGGATGATTTTCTGGAAGAGCTGGCCAACGATATCGGCTCCGCCCAGAAGGAAAATGCCGTTCTCAAGAGCAAGATGAAAGTGCTCGTCGATAAGATAGAAGAATACCGTGCCAACGAGGAAGCGCTGAATCTGGCCATCCTCTCCGCCCAGAAGCTGGCTGTTCAGATTGAGGCCGAAGCCCGTCAGCGCGCCGCCTCCATGATTGAAGACGCCGAGCGTCAGGTTCAGGAGCGCGTGGGATCCATCCAGGCGCAGACCGAGGCTGAAGAGCGCAAGCTCGCTGACGCGAAGGAGGCCACCAGAAAGTTCTTTGAGTCCGCCCGCGACATCTGCGGCAATCAGCTCCGGAAGCTCGAGGCCATCAGCAACGATATGGAGCTTCCGATGCGCGAGCCCGAAGCGGTTCCTGAGCCCGCGGCAGAGCCCGCCGCCGAAGAGGCCCCCGCAGACCTTGAAGAGGCCGTCCGCTCCATCGAGCAGGGTGCCGCTGCGGCTGTAAAGGAAGAGGATCCGGGTCTGGATCTCTCCGATTTTGAGATTCCTCCCGCTCCCAAACGCAGAAGCCTCGGCAGCACGCAGTCCTTCAATCTCTGATCTTTCCACGAAAAACGCGCGGGGCACGCGGCTGCTTGCCCCGCTTTTGCGATTATAACCCCGTTGCAGATTATCTGCTGCAGACTTTCTTTTTACTTAGATTTTTAGGAGATTTCATCTATGTCCAAGGACTATAATGCCACTCTGAACCTTCCGAAAACCGATTTCCCCATGCGGGCAGGCCTTCCCAAACGCGAGCCAGAGATGCTCAGGCACTGGCAGGAACTGGATATCTACAACCTCCAGCTGAAGAAGAACGAAGGCAAGCCCCTGTTTTCCCTGCATGACGGCCCTCCCTTCTCCAACGGCGACATCCACATGGGTCACGCCCTGAACAAGACCCTGAAGGACTTCATCAACCGTTCCTACATGATGCGCGGCCGCTATGTCCCGTACATTCCCGGCTGGGACAACCACGGCATGCCCATTGAAAGCGCCATCATCAAGGAGCAGAAGCTCAACCACAAGGAGATGAGCGTGGCTGACTTCCGCAGTGCCTGCCATGACTATGCGGAGAAGTATGTCCACCGTCAGATGGATGGCTTCAAACGTCTCGGCGTCATCGGCGACTGGGAGCATCCCTACTGCACCATGGACAGCGGTTTCGAGGCGGACGAGGTGAGGGTCTTTGGCCGGATGTACCGCAACGGACATATCTACAAGGGCTTCAAGCCGGTCTACTGGTGTGCCCATGACGAGACTGCTCTGGCAGAAGCCGAGATCGAGTATCATGAAGACCCGGTCACCACAGTTTATGTCAAGTTCCCGATGCATGATGATAAGGGCAAACTGAGCCATCTGGATCAGAGCAAACTGTTTTTCATGATCTGGACGACAACAACCTGGACCCTGCCCGGCAACATCGGCATCGCACTGCACCCGGAGTTCAGCTATCGCATTGGAAAGGTTCCCA
>ODAI011789663.1_pt1 | contig 27626 bp, 23 predicted proteins | sample 1539321 | NCBI WGS metagenome assembly ODAI01 (sample SAMN02144231, study PRJEB22623) | gut metagenome | biome: sheep rumen | host: Ovis aries | place: New Zealand
CCTTAATTTCCATTGTTTGCTAATTTTAATACTTCTTTGGCAATAATCTCTGCTGAAGACGGCAAAGACATCGTGAGTATGTTCTCGTGCAAGCTCTGCAGCTTGGCATCGTCGTTAACCGTGTCAATGGCCAAGGGGAGCAACAGCTGAGGGGCCTCTGCATCCTTGACATAGAGGGCTGCCTGCTTGTTGACCAGAGCCAGTGCATTCTTGGTCTGATGGTCTTCGGCCACATTAGGACTGGGCACCAGAATGACGGGTTTGCCCAACAGACAGAACTCGCTGATGGAACCGGCACCGGCACGGCTTACCACTACGTCGGCAGCCTTGTAGGCAGCTCCCATGTCGCTGATGAAGTCGGTGACCACCAGATTGCCGGGTTTGCCTTCTTCCTTTTCCAGACGTTCCATAATCTTGTCGTAATAGTATTTGCCTGTCTGCCAGACAAACTGTACTTCGCTATTGCGAATCTGGTCAAGATGAGTCATGACACTCTCGTTGAGCGTGCGGGCTCCCAGGCTGCCACCGACTATGAGTACGGTCTTCTTGGAAGCATCCAAGCCGAAAGCACGCAAGGCATCAGCCTTGGACACGGTGGTATCGAGCAACTGCTGACGGACAGGATTGCCGGTCAACATAATTTTGTCCTTAGGGAAGAAGCGCTCCATACCCTCGTAGGCCACACAAATCTTTGCGGCTTTCTTAGCCAGCAGCTTATTGGTAACGCCGGCATAAGAGTTCTGTTCCTGCAACAGGCAGGGGATGCCGGCAGCAGCGGCCATATTCAGCGTCGGACCGCTGGCATAGCCACCCACCCCCACAGCAACCTGCGGGCGGAAGTCCTTGATGATTTTACGGGCCATGCGCTGACTCTTCCATATCTTGTAGAGTACCTTGATATTCTTCAGCAAGTTCTTGCGGTCAAAACCCAGAATGGGCAGACCCTTGATTTCCTAGCCTGCAGCCGGCACGCGCTGCATCTCCATACGCCCTAAGGCTCCCACAAACAGAATTTTGGCATCTGGTTGCATTTGCTTGATGGCATTGGCAATAGAAACAGCCGGAAAGATGTGTCCTCCCGTACCGCCTCCGCTGATGATAACCCTTAATTCGTTACTCATGATGATACCTATTTTCTTCGTTTTCTATATTAGCTTGCAAATTTACTACTTTTTATTGAATTTAAGCCACATTTGAACTTAATTCTTTTTCTCTTTTCATTTTTGCTGAACGGCTGACGCTCAGAATGGTTCCGATATAGGCACAATTGATAATTGTCGACGTACCGCCTTTGGAGATGAGCGGCAAGGGCTGACCGGTAACAGGGGCCAGTCCGACAGCCACCATCATGTTGAAGGTAGCCTGTACCACGAGCAGCAATCCCAAACCCATAGCCAGAAAAGCGGGGAAATTGTTCTCGCATTGCGAAGCGATACGGGCACAACGATAGAGCAGGATAATATATAGGAATACTACAAAGGAAGCGCCTAAAAGGCCCAGTTCTTCAATGACAATGGCAAAGATGAAATCAGAAAAAGCCTGTGCCAGAAAGTCACGTTCAACCGATTTACCTGGTCCCTTACCCACAACACCACTGGACACGATGGCAATGTTTGCATGTGCTACCTGAGCATCTTTATCCAAATCATAATCCTGAGGCGCCACATCGTCCTTGCCGAACTTAAGAATACGCGCCTTCCAAGTATCAGCACGGTGGAGCAGTTTTTCTATCTTGCTCTTCTTCTTGGGCTGTTCCAGTTGTTCTGTCTTAGTCAACTGTTTATTGTCTTCCTCTACGGTATTATCATGGCCGACAATCATGACCATAGCTACAGCAAAAACTACCATAAACACCAATACGCCCACCAGTTTCCCCATCTGACGTAAAGGTACAAGGCCGATGAACATCATCAGAATGACGACACCGAAAAGCAGGGCTGCCGTCGACAAATTCTCCACGCCAATCATTGCACACGTAGGTATGGTAATCCACAATATCCACTTAAATGCCTGACGGTCTGCACCATTCTCACGCTGCATAGCAGCCAGTATCTGTGCTACGGCCAGGACAACAGTGCCTTTGGCAATTTCCGACGGTTGGACGGTAAACGGCCCGATACGTATCCATCGGGAAGCATCATTCGCACTCTCACCGCCACCCAATATGACAATGAACAACATTAAGCCCGTAATGAGCAATAAGAAAGGAGTCAGCAACTTGAAATAACGACAGGGAATGTTTAGGGTAATGATGGCAACCACCACACCGGTAACTATTGTGAAAGCATGGTAGGCAATAGGACCGATGTAGTTCTGGCTCTTATAGGTCAGTCCGCTGGAAGCCGAGAAGACTTCCACAATACTGATCATGCAGAGGAAGAAGAACACCATCCAGATGACCTTGTCGCCTTTGAAGATTCTGCCTATTTTCTTGTTCATTTACAGATTTCTTGCTAATTCCTTAAATTGTTCACCACGGTCTTCCATATTCTTGAAGAGGTCAAACGAGGCACAGCAGGGTGAGAGCAACACGGTCATGCCCGGCTCAGCCAGCTCGTAACAGGCCTGGACACACTCTTTCATGGAGTGGGTGTCGCGAACGGGGATACCCAACTGGTCGAAATTGTCGTGTAGCTTCTGGTTGTCAGCTCCTAAATAGACCAGTCCGGCACACTTCTCCTTGACCAGCGGTATAATAGGAGCATAGTCGTTACCCTTGTCCTTACCGCCAATGATAAGTATGGTCTTGGTCTTCATGGACTCCAGGGCATACCAGCAAGCGTCCACGTTAGTAGCCTTTGAGTCGTTGATGTATTGTACGCCGCGGACGGTACATACCTTCTCCAGACGGTGCTCGACACCGGGGAAGTCGCTGAGTGACTTACGGATGACCTCCTTCTTGATGCCTGCGATGTTAGAGGCGATACCGGCAGCCAGTGAGTTGTAGATATTATGTTTACCCGTCAGACTCAATGACTCCTGTTCCATATTAAAGGGCTCCGGCTGTTCTATTTTGTATTGGCCTTCCTCGATGTAACCGATACTGCCTTTCTCCTTCAACTCAGAGAACGGGTACTGAATAGCTTGAATGTTATACTTCTCCAGTTCTCCCTTGATGACGGGATCATCATTCCAATAGATGAAAGCGTCCTCCGAAGTCTGATTCTGAATGATACGCATCTTGGCATCAACATAGTTCTGCATCTTGAAGTCATAACGATCCAGATGGTCAGGCGTGATGTTAAGCAACACAGCGATGTTGGCACGGAAGTCGTACATATTGTCGAGCTGGAAAGAACTGAGCTCGATGATGTAGTATTCGTGCGGTTCCTCTGCCACCTGCAATGCCAGCGAGTTGCCGATATTGCCGGCCAATCCAGCATCATAGCCTGCAGCCTTGAAAATATGGTAAATCAGGCTCGTGGTGGTAGTCTTACCATTAGAGCCGGTAATGCAAATCATCTTCGAGTCCGTATAACGACCTGCAAACTCTATCTCACTGATGATATGGATGCCCTTCTCCTTGATTTTGACAATCATAGGAGCAGTATCGGGAATACCTGGACTCTTGATAATCTCGTCGGCATTCAGGTTTTTCTCCTTAGTATGGAGACCTTCCTCCCAAGCTTTCTGATGGTCGTCCATCAGTTTCTTATACTTTTCCTTAATCTTCGACATATCCGAGACGAACACGTCGAATCCTTGTTTCTTGGCCAGGACAGCAGCTCCTGCACCACTCTCGCCGGCTCCTAATATTACTATTCTACTCATCTTTTCTCTTCGTTATCTTATCTTGAGTGTTATAATCGTTAATGCTGCCAATATGATGGTCACTATCCAGAAACGGATGGTAATCTTGGACTCATGGAACGGACGGTGAGGCCAGCCCTTCAGAATATAGGTGCTGGTCTGGTCGAGTTGTGAATCCAAACGGCGGAAAGTATCGTGGATAGGTGTTGCACGGAACACGCGAACACGTTTGCCTCTACGCTTCTGCAACTTGAACCACTGGGTCTGTATGATGACGCTCAGGCTTTCAATGAAGAAGATGCCACACAACAAGGGAAGCATCAATTCCTTATGGATAATGAGGGCACAGACACCAATGATGCCACCAATGGTCAGTGAACCCGTATCGCCCATGAAAATCTGGGCAGGGAAGGCATTGTACCACAGGAAACCTATCATGGCACCGATGAAGGCACTCAAGAACACGACTAACTCCTGACTGCCGGGGATATACATAATATCGAAGTAGGCCGCATAGACAATGTGCGACGATATATAGGCAAAAATGAGCAAGGCCACACCAATGATAGCAGAGTTACCTGCACACATACCGTCCATGCCGTCATTGAGGTTGGCACCATTCGAGACTGCGGTCACTACAATGATGGTCATGATGACAAAGAGTATCCAGCCTGCAGCCACCTTATACTCACCAAGGAATGACATCACACTGGAGTAGTTCAGATTGTGGTTCTTGATGAATGGAATAGTAGTCTGCAGAGACTTGACGGCTTCTGGGTTATGCTTGATAACCACCTCTTGGTTCTGCTGAGCCTCTGTAATATTCTCACGGACTACAGCGTCAGGACTCAACCAGAGTGTCAGACCGACGATGAAGCCGATTGACACCTGACCGATAATCTTATAGATACCTTTCAGACCATCCTTGTTCTTACGGAATATCTTGATATAGTCGTCCATGAAACCCAGAAAGCCCAGCCATATCGTCGTGATAATCATGAGCAACATATAGATGTTCCTGATTCGTCCCAGCAGGATTACCGGCACCAGAATGCTCACAATGATGATGATGCCACCCATAGTGGGAACACCTTTCTTTTGTTCGCCAAAGGGGTCGATGCTGGGATCACGTGCTGTCTCTGAGATGTTGCGACGTTTCATCCATTTGATGAAGTACTCACCAAACCAGGCAGAAATCAGCAGCGACATGATGAGTGCCAACAGCGAGCGGAATGATATGTACGACCAGATGTGGGAACCCGGAATATCGTATTGCTCTAAGAAACGGAAGAAGTAATACAGCATGTTTTTTGTCGTTATTACGTTGTTTCGATATTTCGATGTCTCGATATTATTCGTTAAAGATTTCTCTTACTACCTCACGGTCGTCAAAATGATGCTTGACGCCCTTGATTTCCTGATAGTCCTCATGTCCCTTGCCGGCGATAAGGATGACATCACCTTTCTGGGCCAACATAACAGCCGTCTTAATCGCTTCCTTCCGGTCGGCTATAGAGACTACTTTCTTCATCTGCTTGGCATCCAAACCAGCCAGCATATCGTTGATGATATCCTGAGGTTCCTCGAAACGGGGATTATCAGAAGTAATGATGACACGATCGCTCTGCTTGACAGCCTCCTGGGCCATTAACGGACGTTTGCCTTTGTCACGGTTGCCGCCAGCACCGCAAACAGTAATTACTTGCCCACCCTTGCCGTCAAGCACCTCGTGAATGGCATTGAGCACATTCTCCAAAGCGTCGGGAGTGTGGGCATAATCAACAATAGCCGTAACACCTTCTTCTGAGCGGATTGGTTCCAACCGGCCAGCCACACTCTTCAGCGTACTCAGTATGACAAGAATATCCTCTGGTTTCTTGCCCAGCATGACGGCAGCCCCATAGACGGCCAACAGATTGGATACATTGAACTTGCCGATAAATTGCACACCCACTTCACGGCCGTCAATCTCCAGATACATGCCCTCGAAGTGACATTCAATGATGCGGGCACGGAAGTCTGCCATAGAGCGTGTAGAGTAGGTTTTCACCGTTGCCTTGGTGTTCTGCACCATCACGCTGCCATTCTTGTCGTCGGCATTGGTAATGGCAAAGGCATCCTTGTCCAGCCCGTCGAAGAAGGCTTTCTTGGCGTCTCGATAGTTCTCGAAAGTCTTATGATAGTCCAGATGGTCACGCGTCAGATTGGTGAACAACCCCCCCGCAAACTTCAGCCCGCCAATACGCTTTTGTGCAATCGCATGGCTCGAGCACTCCATAAAGGCATATTCACAACCCGCCTCCACCATGCGGCTGAGCAGATGGTTCAGTTCTATGGGGTCAGGCGTCGTATGATCGGCAGGAACGGCTTCGTCTTCAATATAGTTGCAAACGGTAGACAGCAAACCGCACTTATGGCCAAACTTGCGGAACATATTATATAATAAGGTAGCGATGGTGGTCTTACCGTTGGTACCTGTTACCCCGACCAATTTCAAATGGCGTGAAGGCTCTCCATAGAAGACGGTAGCTACGGGACCTACGGCTTCTTCGGTAGAAGATACCTGCACATAGGTCACACCGTCCTGACACTCTTCTGGTACATCCTCACAGAGAATGGCTACGGCTCCCATTTCCAGGGCCTTAGGAATGAAACGATGCCCATCCGTCTGGGTTCCTTTGATGGCCACAAACAGATGTCCCTTCCCAATCTTGCGCGAGTCAATGTTAACACCAGTAATGTCAGCCTCTACATTGCCGATAACACTGATGGGATTCACATACTTCAGCAGTTCACTTAGTTTCATATATACCTTATTATTATATTTATTGAGTTCTATTCCAAAGTCAATATGCACTCCCTCCCCTTCACAATCTCCTTGCCCGCAGGGTAGCTCTGCTTCCTAACCATGCCACGCCCGTGAAGTTTCACCTTCAAGCCACGAGTTTCTAACATATAGACCGCATCTTTGGCACCCATACCTGTTACATCGGGGGCGACGTCCTGACGATACTTCGCATCCTGGGGCATACGCTTGTTCACGCCCAACTGGTTCAACACTTGGTTGGCATATTTTGAGTTGCCGGTCTTGACATCGGGAATGGTCACCGAGTACTCATCATGGGCATCCTCCACACTCATTTTGAGGTTACGGGCCATCACTCCTTCTGCAATATGATGGAAAACGACACCACTCATTCCACCACCGGAAGCAGGCAGACCTGACTTCTTGATACACACGATACAAGAATAACGTGGATTATCTGCAGGGAAATAACCAGCAAACGAGAGCCAATAGCGGGTAATACCTGAGTGATAGCTGCCATACTGGTCAGCTACCTGGGCCGTACCCGTCTTTCCTGCTACCTTGAATAACTTCGAGCCAGCCTTACGACCCAAGCCCTGACTGACCACATGCTCCAGAATGGTCTGCATGGTCTTCAGTGCCTTAGGTCTCGCAATCTGACGCTTCAGTACCACTGGTTCAAACTCTTTGATGACCTCGCCATCCTTGAGCACCTGCTTGACAAACCGCGGCTGCATCATCTTGCCATTATTGGCAATCGCATTATAGAAAGCCACCGTGTTGATAGGTGCTATCTGGGTCTCATAGCCAATGGACATCCACGGCAGTGTGGTCTTACTCCAATACTTCGACCGGTCAGTGGTCTTGGTGTCCGGCATACGGATATACGGTGAATGATAACCCACCAACGGGAGTTTCAGGTCTTCATGGATACCGACGCGGTAGAGTCCCTTGACGTAGCGTTCCGGATTGCTGCCATAACATTTGTCTATCACGTAGCTGACGCCAATGTTCGAACTGACTTCCAAGGCACGGGCCACATTGATGTCCTGATAACCACCGCGACGCCAGTTGTGGTCCTTCATCGGACGGCCGTGCATCTCCATCACACCACTGCCCGTATGAATCACGAAATTGGTGTCTACCACCTCGTCGTCCAAAGCGACCAGAAATGAGGCAACCTTGAATACCGAACCTGGTTCACAACGATAGCTGATGGCAGAGTTCACACCCTCAATATACCGTCCGTCCTCATTTCTCAACAGATTGACGATAGCCTTGACATCACCGGTTTCCACCTCCATCAGGATTGCCACACCCATTTCACCGTTCACCTCTTTCAGTTCGTCAAGCAGGGCACGCTCTGCCAAGTCCTGCATATTCACGTCAATGGTGGTCACAATGTCACACCCGTCAATAGGCAGGGTGACAGGGATGTTCATATACTTGTTCAGCACCTTGCGACGGCCCGTGATACCCGGCGTCCCACGGAGGATGGAGTCATAGGAGAGTTCCAAGCCAAAATAGGCAGAGTCCTTGGCGCCGTAGAGGCCTCCAACGGTACGCTGTGCCAGCGAACCAAACGGGCGGTTTCTGGAGTTGAACTCCTCCTCATGGAAACCACTCTTATATTTAGGCATATTCAAGAATGGCAGCTGTCTGACTTCCATATAGGTATTGTAGTTGATACGTCGGGGCCAGATAGCCCAGTGGCGGGCTCCCACCGATCCGTTCTTGTTGACCTTGTGCCGACCGGCTTCCAGATGCTGTTTGAACTCAGCCGCCGTACGCTGAGGGAATATCCTGTTGAGCCCTTCACAGATGCTGTCAACCTTATCCAGCCACAGCGAGTCGTTTTCAAAGGCTGCACCCTGAAAGTCCATAAAAATTTTGTATTCAGGTATCGAGGTAGCCATCAGTTGTCCGTCACAACTGAGAATGTTGCCACGAGTGGGTTTCACGCTGACTGAGTCACGCTTCAGTCGGTCAGCCACCTCCGTCCAGTATTGCTTCTTGGCCGTCATAATGTAGAGAGCCTTACCAATGACGGCAAAACCAATGAGTGTCATGACGATAGCTATCGCCATGTAGCGCGGCATTACTTTCTCGTTGTTAAACTTGCTCATTCTTTACTCCACTTATTCGGGTACTTCTATTATATAAGGTGGCTGGTCTGCCTGATGCAGCAGTGAATCCTGATTTTGTTTGAGTATATCCAACACATGGCTCTCACGGCATTTCTCCGTCAAGGTACTGGACGACGAGAGTGCCTTGAATTTAGCGTCCATCAGGTCTCTCTCCAACTTGTCGATGGCAATCATGTCCTGCTGACACTGGTAACGGAAAGCCACATAGACAATAGCGAAAGCCACTATGAGCACAAACAACCAAATCTGCGAGCGCACCACATCAGTAGTCAGCAAGTCGCCACCCAGAATCGTGCGTAGAGTCAACTGGCTGGAAGGCTTAGGGTCTTCCTCGCTGGCCGTCTCCCTGAGTCTCTGAAGTGTCTCCTTCAGTTTCTCGTCTTTCGACTCTGTCTTTTCTTGCTTCTTTTCTTCTTGTAATTCTATCTTCTCTTCTTCCATGTGGCTATACCTTTTCTGCTATCCTAAGTTTGGCACTGCGACTACGGGGGTTGCGCTGCTGTTCGTCGTCACTGGGTGTCGTCAGCTTGTTCACTAAACGGAATGGTGACGTGATACGACCGTAGAAGTCCTGTTCAACACGCCCTTCCACATTACCGGCTTTCATCATATTCTTCACGATGCGGTCTTCCAGCGAGTGATAAGTAATGATGCTGAGCCGTCCGCCCATGCCGAGCAGCCGAGTAGCGCCCTTCAACATATCCCGCAAAGCGTCCATCTCGTGGTTGACCTCTATACGGAGGGCTTGATACACCCGCGCTAAGTCTTTCTTCTCACGCTCCGAACGCATCAGTGGTTCTACCACCTCGCCCAGATCAGCCGTCGTCCGCACTGGCTTTTCTTTCCGATAGTCGACAATAGCCTTAGCCAGCCGGCGACCACTCTTCAGTTCACCGTACAGATAAAACACATCGGCCAACTGTTCTTCCGTATAGTTGTTCAACACGTCAGCAGCCGTCTGTCCGGCTCTTTTGTTCATACGCATGTCCAGTGGTGCATCAAAACGGAAAGAGAAGCCGCGCGTCTCGTCGTCGAAATGATGACTCGACACTCCGAGGTCACCCAACAACCCGTTGATTTGTTCTACACCATAGTAGCGCATCCATTGTGCGATATACCTAAAGTTGCTCCTGACAAAGGTAAATCTGTCATCTGCAACTATATTTTTCTCCGCATCGGCATCCTGGTCAAAGCTATACAAATGCCCCTTCCTGCCCAGCCGTGAGAGAATCTCCCTGGAATGACCACCACCACCGAAAGTGACGTCTACATAAACACCGTCGGGCTGGATATCCAGCCCATCGACACTCTCCTTCAGGAGTACAGGAACGTGATATGTGTCGGCCGTTGTCATAGCGTTTCACCTCCCATCAGTTCTTCAAGGGCCTGCCCGAATTCCTCTGCTGTCATCTGCTGTTCTTCAGCCTTCTGAACACTCCAGATTTCAATGGTATCACCCATTCCCGTAAACTTAATGTCTTGTTCGATATTTGCCATATGCTGATAGCGCTTAGGAATCAGGAAACGCCCATTGCCATCCAGCATCAGTACCTCAACCTCGGAGACAAACTTGCGGAACACTTCCTGTTGCTGTTTGTTCCATCGGTTCAACTTCGAGCGCATCAAGTCCATCTGTTCGTTCCACACGCTTTCAGGATAGAGCACCAGACAAGGCTGAAACACATCCTTGCGCAACACCAAGCGCTCCTCTCCCCCGGCTTGTAGCACCTTACGAAAGGTTGCAGGCAGGAAGGCACGTCCCTTAGTGTCCATTTTGGCTTCTATATTCCCTAAAAAACGCATGTGTACTTATTTCTTTTTTGCTTTTGGGTGCAAAGATAATCATTTCCCCCCACAATCCCCCACTTTTCTCCACTTTTTTTAGTGAATATTCTTTAAAAGTCAGATTTTGCACATTTTTTCCTAAAAAGTGCATCCGTTTCCCGAACTTTTCATTAACTTTGCACGTGGTTTGTGAAAAAACGAGAGATTTTTATGGTTCAAATGACAGAAAAAACGATAGACATTGACTACATTCTGCATAGCAAGATGGGGGATAAGGCCAAGTGGGTGCCCCGCCCGCTTATCAGCTGGCTGAAGCACATTGTCCATCAGGATGAAGTTAACCAATTTCTGTGGGAATCTCGCGACAAGACAGGCACCGACTGGCTGGAAGAGTGTGTACGCTATCTGCGCATGACATTGGTAATCAAAGGACGGGAGAACCTGCCCGACCCACAGGATGGAAAACTATACACCTTTGTTTCCAATCACCCTCTTGGTGGAGAAGACGGTGTTGCTTTGGGGGCCATCATTGGACGTCACTACGACTCACGCTTCCGCTATCTGGTCAATGACCTGCTCATGAACCTGCCAGGACTGGCTCCCCTCTGCATACCCATCAACAAGACAGGACGCCAAAGCCGAAACTTCCCCGCTATGGTGAAAGCCGGTTTTGAGAGTAACTGCCATATGCTGATGTATCCGGCTGGAATCTGCTCACGCAAACATCATGGCATCATCCGCGATATTCCCTGGTCAAAAACCTTTATCACTAAAAGCGTGGAGTTCCAGCGCGATGTCGTACCAATTCATTTCAGCGGACAGAATTCCAAGTTTTTCTACCGTTTGGCCAATTTCTCTGACCGATTCCTACCCTTCAACTTAGCAATGCTCTTCTTGGTCGACGAGATGTACAAGAATGTGGGCAAGACCTTCGAGGTGAAGATTGGAAAGCCCATTCCTTGGCAGACCTTCGACAAGAGCCGAACTCCGATAGAATGGGCTAAATTCGTTCAAGACACAGTCTACTCCCTATAACAAAACTAAAAGAACAAGATGGAGCAACCGATTATCTCTCCCATTAGCAAAGAACTGCTGAAGAGCGAACTGACGCCCGACAAGCAGTTACGCATGACCAACAAGAGCAACAATCAGATTTTCATCATCACAGCACACAATGCACCCAATGTGATGCAGGAAATTGGTCGTCTGCGCGAAATTGCCTTTCGTGAAGCTGGAGGTGGCACTGGCAAGGAGGCCGATATCGACGAGTTCGATACATGCGACAATTGCTACAAGCAACTCATAGTGTGGAACCCTGACGAGGAAGAGATAATCGGAGGCTACCGCTATCTGTTAGGGACAGATTGGGAGTATGACAGCAACGGACAGCCCATCCTCGCCACCAGCCACATGTTCCATTTCTCAGAGAAATTCATCCGCAACTACGCACCGCAGACCGTCGAGTTAGGACGCTCATTCGTCTCGCTGCCTTATCAGTCATCGCGCATGGGTGCAAAAAGCCTCTTCGCTCTCGACAACCTATGGGACGGTCTCGGAGCCATTCCCGTCATACGCCCTGACATCAAATACTACTTCGGCAAGATGACCATGTATCCCTCCTACATCCGCAAGGGGCGTGACATGATTCTCTACTTCCTGAGAAAACACTTTGATGACAAAGAGCGCCTCATTCTTCCGTTGAAACCGCTAAAACTGGAAACCGATGTACGCGAATTGGAACAGCTGTTCAGAGGCCATACCTTCAAGGAAGATTATTTGATTCTGAATAGCGAAATCCGAAAGATGGGCTACAACATTCCACCATTGGTAAATGCCTATATGTGTCTATCTCCAACTATGAAACTCTTCGGCACAGCTATCAACTACGGCTTTGGTGACGTAGAAGAAACAGGCATCCTCATAGCCATTGATGAAATCTTCGAAAGCAAGCGCAAACGTCACATTGACTCCTTCATCCAGGAGCACCGCGACGAACTGAAAATTACTTCTGGTGCCAACAAGATCATATACAAAGATAAAGACTAAAAACTAAAACTGGCTCACATGAGAAAACTTTTATTATTAGGGACAATTATGCCCCTGTTAGTTTGTGCCCAGCAACTTGACAGTCTTCACATTATGGTGGATACCAAGGCTACAGCCAACACCCCGTTCACCTATCAGACCTTTCAAGAAGCAAGCAACCATTTCATCGATGGAATCACCGTTTATATCCGCCCAGGAGTCTACTGGATTGACGACCCTGACGATCCTACTATCAAGACCGGAAAAGACGGACGGGAACCTTTTGGCATGACTATACACTGCCCACACCTGACCCTCATAGGGCAGGGACTGGCTCCTGAAGAGGTCGTATTGGCCTCACAGCGTGGACAGACGCAAGGAGCAGTAGGCAACTTTACCATGTTTGACTTCTGGGTCAAGAATCTGAACGTCGAAAATCTAACTATGGGGAACTACTGCAATGTAGACCTCATATATCCTAAGAACCCACGATTAAATCGGCCAAAACGCTCTGATGCCATCACACAGGCTCACATTGGATATGTTCACGGTGATACCCTTACGGCCTGGCGCGTGCGTTTCATCAGCCGACTGAACCTGAATCCTCTGAACGGTGCCCGTTATTCCTACTATGAAGACTGCCATTTCGAATGCACCGATGATGCCCTGAATGGTACTGCCATCTATCGCGACTGCAACTTTGACTTCTATGGTCAGAAACCTTTCTGGAGCACGCGTGGCGCCGGCCCTTTATTTATCAATTGTCTTTTTAATGCGAAAAGTAACAATCGTGAACTCTACTTCTGTAAACAAGGCGGCCCCGTCACCGTCATTGACTGCCGCTTCTTGGCACCATCAGATAGCGTCTATATTGGCTGGACTGCCTATCCACAACCATGGTTACGGTGTTACCAAAAGAACTTCACACTCAACGGGCGACCCTACACTATCGGTCAGCAACAGCCTCAAAACACACTCCAACCAGCATACTTAAACGATTTGTTAAAAAAAGCACCTTTCTTAGATATTAGCCAGCATGAGGCAACACTCCAGACTGGCCAAGACACTCTTGTCCTGAGTTCTAACGAGGCTCATCGCTGGTATATAGAGAAAGGTTATGAGCAATATGCCACTTTGATACAGACACCTGGCAAGACTACGGTCATTCCGACAAATAATACCGATGAAACCGTTCATTTCTGCATTATTGCAGCAACGAAAGACGAACGTGAAGCAGCTTGTCACATCTTTGTAAAACCCTCACAATTGCCACCTCCCGCCTTTACTCGTTTACCCAAAATCAAACAAGAAGGGCAACAACTCTATCTGGATTATACACTTCAACTGGATGGACGTCGCGACGAATCGCGCATCACATGGTATAGAAATGGCATTCCCGTTGCCACTTCAAACGGCAAACCAGAGCGAACTTACCAGCTGACCGAAGCCGATCAAGGACAACACATCACAGCCATTATTGCTCCAAAGCATCAACGCAGCAACTATGGAGAAGAAGTCAGTACCAATAAAAAGGTAAAAACACGTATACAGCCGTTAACGTCTCTGTCCACCGACTTCCACGATTTACCTTGCCAGTGGCAGTCCCAAGTACTCCCCGGCTATTGGACAGTAGACGGATACAAGCCAAAAGACACTGAAGAGTTTCCTTGGTCATTTGATAACAACAAACCCATGTGGGAATACGGAAAGGGTTTCAATGGAGCCGTTGGAATGGGGCTTTTACAAGCTCAGCGCGGAGCCAGGCTCATGTACACCCCCATAGCCCAAAAACATGGGAATATGTCATTGGTGCTGAAAGTAGATCCCACCAAGACGGCAGGACAGGGTTTCGGATCAGCCACAGGTCAGTATATGGATGTCTGCCTGAAGTTCGACACCAAGACGCTAACGGGTTACGGCTTACGTATCATCCGCACTACAAAATATGCTAAAGCCGTAGACTTCCAGTTGGTACGCTACGACCACGGCAAGACCACGCCTATCTCTGAGTCTGTTTCGTCTACTTGCTATCGTACAAATTGCACTATTTCCATCGATTTTACTGGGAATTTGCTTTCTGCCCACGTTGAGACAGAAACGCCTCAGCCTGCCGACTCATCGCTGGCAAAAGTGGTCGACCTAAAAGCCAAAGTAGAACCCAATGACTTTGGAGGCATCCATATCCAACATACAGGTTCATGTGGTGAAAGTACAACAATGCTCCACCAACTACAGGTAGAATGGAAGTAACATAAACATGGCATCTCTCTTCTCTATCCTATACGATAGGCAGAGAGATACCATTTATCTTCTGATACACATCAAGGGCATATACATCTGTCATGCCTGAGATATAGTCAATGACAGCCATTAGCCGTGACTCCAAGTCCTCTGCATCAATATCATATTGTGATGACACACGTCCGATGAGTTGTTGCGAATAGTAACGCTGCGGATTCATCACAGCCTCTGTCATCTTCTCCATCAGCGTAGCCATAATCTGATAACCGGACAGTTCCACATCCAGTACAGGACGACTTCTGTAGATTTTTTCCACTGACAGGCTGGCACACCGTCTATAGGCTTCACGTTGCAAGGTATTGATATGGTCAATGAGTCCACCTTCAAACTCACCAGCCAGAATTTCCTCTTCATGTGCTACAAAAGCATTGACACACTCGTTTTCCAACTTACCGATCACACAGGCACGCAAATACACAATTTGCTCGTTTTCATCGGTCAGTTGCTCATCTTTGATACGCTTCAAGATGTGCTCTTGTGTAGGCTCATCAAAGAAGTCGAGGAACAGCCGCGACACCGTCTCAAATGTCAGGATTTTCAGCTTATGGGCATCCTCCAGGTCCATAATTTCGTAGCAAATGTCATCTGCTGCCTCTACGAGATAGACCAGTGGATGTCGGGCATAACGCAAGGGAGAACCTGACGTGGATTTGCAAATAATACCCATTTCATCGGCAAGTCTCTGGAAAGTTTCCTGTTCACTGACAAAGAACCCGAACTTGCCCTTCTTGCTGGGTGCCAATGACGAGAAGGGATACTTAACGATGCTGGCAATAGTGGAATAAGTCATCACGAAACCGCCTGGCCGACGGCCCTTGAACTGATGGGTGAGCAGCCGGAAGGCGTTGGCATTACCTTCAAAGTGAGTGATGTCTCCCCAAAACTCAGGGCTGACCTTCTCTTGCAGTGGCCGTCCGTTGCCCTCGGTGAAAAAGGTTTGGATGGCCTTCTCGCCAGAGTGCCCGAAAGGTGGATTGCCCAAGTCGTGCGCCAGACAGGCCGTAGCCACAATCTGGCCTATTTCTTCAAATAAGGTACCTTTCAGTTCGGGGCGTTTCTCCTTGATGATACGTGCAGACACATCATTACCCAGCGACATACCCACGCTGGCTACCTCAAGCGAGTGCGTCAGCCGGTTGTGTACGAATACGCTGCCCGGCAGGGGGAACACCTGTGTCTTGTTCTGCAAGCGTCGGAAAGGGGCCGAGAAAATCAGTCGGTCATAGTCGCGCTTAAACTCGGTACGGTCGTCATGCCGTTCCACATGGCGGTGCTCCTGCCCCAGCCTTTTGTTCGATATCAGTCTTTGCCATTCCATCATAACGCGTGCAAAGGTACAAATTTAATTTCTTTTTCGTATCTTTGCCACCGATTATTTAGAAAAAAGTTCTGGAAAGATTTGGATGTTTCATAGAATTGGAGTACTTTTGCATTTTAAGTAAACAATACGAATATGAAACAAAAATATGCCATCATTGTGCTTTTTGCACTGATTATTGCTGCGAGTCTTACAAGCCTTGACTGTTATCGGTCTACGAGTCAAATGGTCAGTGAAGATATGAACCAGGCTTTAGCCATTACCATGCAAGAACAACAGAGTAATGTCATCAGCCAAGATACAATCCGCACCTTCAACAGTCATCTCCAGATAGCTGCACTTCGTGGACGAGCCACAATAGTCGTTGATACACGCAGCAGACAGTTTATGGCTTACGCCCATTGCTCCGAGGCTACAATCTTCAGCTTGTCAGACCAACGGCCTGCTGCGCTGTTATGGGTGTTGACCGGATTTTGGGCAATGTTCACATGGTATCGCAGACAACAAATGACAACCCGCGGTCAGTTGATTTCGCCCATTTCATCGGCCCATCACTATGGCGGCATTACTTACTTGGAAAAAGAAGGACTATTCTATGCAGCTGATGGCAAACAAGTACCACTCACTCCTATGCAACATCAATTAATGCAGATGTTCTTTCAGTCTCCTCGCCACACACTGGCAAAAGCTGAAATATGTGAGGCTCTTTGGCCAAAGAAACCCGATGCCAGCGAAACGCTCTATACGCTTATCCGCAGACTGAAGCCAGTCATAGAGCAGCACTCTCATCTCAAAATAGAATCTGACCGCAGTAAGTCTTACAGGCTGGAAATCAATGAGATAGAAAACTAATACGTAGCCTGATACAAAATGTCAGAGATTGCGTGCCACACTCTGACACAAAATGTTAGAGATTGCGTGCCACACTCTGACACAAAATGTCAGAGAAATGTCAGATAGTTTTTTCGTCCTAAAAAAGTATTGTTGCTAACTTTGCCGGAAAATTCGTGCAAAGTATATGCGACAAACAGTATTCAATCGACTCAACACCTGTATGGCGTGGCTGATGTTTGCCATTGCCGCTATGGTGTATGGGCTGACCATAGAGCCCACAGCCAGCCTATGGGACTGCCCTGAATTCATTGCGTGTGGTTACAAATTAGAGATTGGTCACCCGCCTGGTGCACCTGTCTTTATGTTAATGGCCAACCTCTTTTCCCATTTGGCAAGCAATCCGTCACAAGTGGCCCAAATGGTCAACCTACTGTCAGCACTGCTAAGTGCCGGCTGCATCTTGTTTCTCTTTCTCACCATTACACATCTTGCCAAGTGCCTCATCTGTCCAGCAAGTGATCACCTCACCACAGCATCCGTCATCTGCATTGAGGCCTGCGGCGTGGTGGGAGCATTGGCTTATACCTTCAGCGATACGTTCTGGTTTTCTGCGGTAGAGGCAGAAGTCTATGCTTTCTCCAGTTTCTTGACAGCCCTTATGTTCTGGTTGATATTGAAATGGGAAGCAGAGGCAGACGACCCTCACAGTGACCGATGGATTCTTTTAATTGCTTACATCACTGGATTGTCCATCGGTGTTCATCTGCTCTGCCTTCTCTGCCTGCCCGCCATGTCGTTTGTCATCTATTTCCATAAGACAAAACAGGTCACCAAAAGCGGTGTGCTGAAGACCTTTGCAACTGGTGCCTTGTTGGTCGGCGTCATCCTCTATGGCATTATTCCTGGCATCGTGACCATCGGCGGATGGGCAGAACTGCTGTTTACCAACGTATTGGGCTGCCCCTACAATACAGGTCTGATTTGCTACATCATCCTGCTCATCGGGGCGCTTGTCCTATGTTATAATAAAGTGCAAAAGAGAGCCTATAAGCTCTCACTGCTCTGTCTGCTTATGCTGTTAGTTGGCTACAGCAGCTATGGCGTCATCTTCGTCCGTGCCAATGCCAATCCGCCGATGTGTGAAAACTCGCCTGGCAATATCTTCTCGTTAGGCAGTTACCTGAACCGCGAACAATACGGCAAAACGCCACTGTTTTATGGTCCTGCCTATTGTAGTGAAGTAGACTACGAGTCCAAAGAAGACTATCTCGTAGCCAAGCAGGAAGAAGGAAAAGCCATCTATCGGCCCGCAGTAGACTCGCCCCGCCAGCACTATGACCTGATACGCCACGACTTTGACTACATTTACAAGGAAAACATGTTCTTCCCCCGTATGCACTCCCAACGCCATGCCAAGGCCTATGAGGACTGGATGGGAGGTGTCGAGAAGAAGGACAATCTGCCTACAACGGCCGAGAACCTGCGCTTTTTCATCAGCTATCAGATGAACTTCATGTATTGGCGCTACTTCCTATGGAACTTCGTAGGTCGGCAAAACAACATCCAGGGCCACGGTGAAGTAGAGCATGGCAATTGGATAACAGGCATCAGCATGATAGACGACTGGCTACTGGGTTGCGATACTTCAAAACTTCCTTCGGACTTGGCTCAGAACAAAGGGCGCAATACATTCTATGCGTTGCCATTACTGTTAGGTTTGGCAGGCATCTTCTGGCAGTGGCGTCGAGGATATCGGGGTAGGCAGCAGTTGCTGATAGTCACCCTGTTGTTTGTGATGACAGGCCTTGCCATCGTTGTCTATCTAAACCAGACACCCCTTCAGCCGCGTGAGCGCGACTATGCCTATGCCGGTTCCTTCTATGCCTTTGCCGTTTGGATAGGATTAGGAGTAGGAGCAGTCACTGGGATTATGCAAAAAATGTACAAACAAAGACGTGTGGCAGCGTCAGCGTGTGCTGCTCTATGTTGTTTGTTTGTCCCCCTGCAAATGGTAAGTCAGACTTGGGATGACCACGACCGTTCGGACCGCTACACCTGTCGTGACTTTGGTGCCAACTACTTGGAGAGTATGCAGCGCGAGGGCTATCCCATTATCCTGACCAACGGCGATAATGACACCTTCCCTCTTTGGTATAACCATGAGGTAGAGGGAGTGCGCACTGATACCCGCTGCTGCAACATGGAATACCTGCAGACAGACTGGTATATCGACCAGATGAAACGGCCGGCCTACCATTCTCCGGCACTCCCCATCAGTTGGAGGCATGAGGACTATCTGGAAGGCAGGAGAGAGTATATTCCTATTCGCCCGGAACTGAGAACCGAAATAGAAAGCATGATGACGCAGCAGCCGGAAGAAGCGAAAAAACTGCTTGGCGACCAGCCTTTTGAATTGAAAAACATCATCCAGCGATGGGTGCTTAACGACGAGGCTGAAATGCAATGTATTCCGTCAGACAGCGTTACCGTCACAAGTGGCGAAGTCACAATGACGATTTCGTTAAAAGGCAAACGAGCTGTCTCTAAGAACGAGATGATGGTGCTCGAAATGTTGTCACACGCAGATTGGAACCGGCCGGTGTACATTTCTATCAACTCTGGTTCAGACAACTTGTCGTTCCTTCGCGACCATTTGGTGCTCGAAGGTCTGGCCTATCGCGTCTCTCCAACCGCGACGGGCAGGCAAGTTGACACGGAACGTCTGTATGACAACGTGATGCACCACTTCCGTTTCGGCAATCTCTCTCAACCAGGTATCTACGTCGATGAAGACATGAAGCGCTTGGCTGATACCCACCAGCTGGTGATGGGTGTCCTCATTGATTCATTGTTACAACAAGGAGACACCAGGCGAGCAACCGAAGTATGCCGGAAATGGCAACAAGAAATGCCCGAGACGAATATTCCCTATACGGATGCCGCCCTAATGATGGCTCGTTGTTACTATCTGACAGGACAGGACGTAGAAGGCGACAAGATTGTCTGTCATCTGCTTCGTCGTTCTGACGAATGGCTATCGTGGATAGAGACAATTGAGCCGTCTCGCCGTGCAGGCTCTTTATACTCCCAGTACTCCTGGCTCCAGACCATGCAGCAGGCACTCGCCCTGTCGACACAATTTGAACGAAATGAAATCTATCAACAATACTTCAAACCATATGAACACCACATCGCGCAATACCCCCAAGATTAACTGCCGTCCTATTACTCGTCAACGTATCGTCCTGTTAGCGGGCTTATTGATAGTCACCGGCTATGCGCTAATGACTGGTCCAGACAGCACCGGACAAACTTTCTGTCTCGACCTGTTCTCAGCCCGTCGGATAGTCCTTGCACCCATCATGTGTCTCTGCGGCTACCTGCTGGTCATCGTTGGAATCCTCCGTAAGACTTGATAGACGAAGAAATAGAAGCCATTTATTATTCAATACTTGGCTTCTATTGTGTAATACTTGGCTTCTATTGTCTACTGCACTGCTTAAAAAACACAGATAACACATTTGACAGTAAAAATCGTAAACTTTACGCGTACCGCGTATGTACTTAATAATACACGCAGGTACGCCTGCGGTACGCGAGAAGTCTTTAGAAAAATCTGTTAAATGTGTTATCTGTAACCATGATAGTGTCCTCTGACGGTGCAAAGATACAAAATTTTTGATGACTATCCAAGACTTTGAATCATAAACTTACTGAAAAAGTTACTTTATTCTTCGGTTTTGTTTGGTTGTTTCAGAAGAAATAACTACCTTTGCACATTATTAATAAGAAACGTTTCGAAAAGATGATTAAAATCAAGGTTGTAAACCGTGGGCACCAACAGTTGCCTGCATACGCCACACCCCAGAGTGCCGGTATGGACTTGCGGGCCAATCTGGACGAGCCTGTGACACTGCGTCCACTGGAGCGCAGGCTGATTCCGACAGGTCTGCACATTGCGCTGCCTGAGGGCTACGAGGCACAGGTAAGACCGCGTAGCGGACTGGCTCTGAAGCATGGGCTGACGGTATTGAACAGTCCAGGTACCATCGATGCCGACTATCGCGGTGAGATTGGGGTGGTGCTGATTAACCTGTCACAGCAGGACTTCGTGGTGAACGACGGTGAGCGTATTGCACAGATGGTGATAGCTCGTCATGAGCAGGGTGACTTCGATGTTGTCGAGGAACTGGATGCCACCGAGCGCGGTGAGGGTGGCTACGGGCACACAGGAGTGAAGTGAGAAAGCTAAAATACATATTGCTGACAGCAGTAATCATGTGCTGCGTCCCCTGTCTTTCGCAGGACAAGGGGCAGCGTTATGATGCTTTCTTCCTGGAGGCTATCTGCCAGCGCGAAAAGGGCAACAGTGATGCTGCCTTCGACCTGCTGAGCCATTGTATAGAGATAGACTCTACCCGGTCGGAAGCGTGGTACTACCTGGCGCAGTACTATGCTGCACTGAAGAACAAGGCCAAGTCGCTGGCCTATGCCCAACATGCTGTAGAGCTGGAGCCCGGCAACACCACCTATCTGGAGACACTGGCACAAGCCTATATCAACCAACGCGACTTCAAACTGGCAGCAGAAACACTGGAACAACTCTACGACAAGATGCATGACCGAGATGATGTTTTAGGCATGTTGGTACAACTCTACGAGCAGCAGCAGGACTACGACAATGCTATCCGCACGTTGTCGAGGCTGGAGACGCTGGAGGGCAAGAGCGAACGGCTGTCGTTCGCCAAGAGTCAGCTATACACGGAGAAAGGTGACAAACAGGCTGCCATCAGCGAGATGAAACAGCTGGCCGACCAATATCCCAACGACTACAACTACCGTTGCATGTATGCTAATACGCTCTACCGCAACGGCCAACAGCAGAAAGCCGTCACCCTGTATGACAGCATCTTGAAGGAGGAACCCGACAACCGCATGGCACAGTTGGCCATGCTGGCCTACTATCACGACCAGCAAGATACACTTCGTCAGGAACAGATGACAGACCGCATCCTGCTGAACAAGCAGACAACCCTGCAAGACCGTGTAGCGCTGATGCGACAGGTCATCAGCGAGAGTGAGCAACAGGGCGGTGACTCTACGCGCGTGCTGAGACTGTTCCACCGAATGATCAGTCAACCTGAAGCCGAGGCAGACATGGCCATCTTTTGTGCTACCTACATGAACCTGAAGAAGATGCCTGAAGACAGCATACGCCCTGTGCTGGAACGGGCGCTTGAAATAGCTCCCGACAATGCTGCGGCCCGACTGCAACTGGTCAGCTACGCGTGGCGTGCGGAAGACAAAGACCGCGTGATAGCCCTTTGCCGTGATGCCCGTCAGTATAATCCTGACGAGATGGCTTTCTACTACTATCAAGGCATTGCGTACTACCAAAAGGAACAGTTGGACGATGCCCTGAATGCATTCCAGAACGGCATCAGCGTCATCAACGACCAGAGCGACCCCGACATTGTCTCTGACTTCTATGCCGTCATGGGCGACATCATGCACCAGAAGGGGCGTGAGCAGGAGGCCTTTGCTGCCTACGACTCGTGCCTGCAGTGGAAGGACGATAACATCGGCTGCCTGAACAACTACGCCTACTACCTGAGTGAGAAGGGGCTGAACCTGGACAAGGCAGAGCAGATGTCGTACCGCACTATCAAGGCCGAACCTAAGAATGCCACCTATCTGGATACCTATGCTTGGATTCTCTTCATGCAGAAGCGATACAACGAGGCTCGCATCTATATAGACCAGACCCTGCAGTGCGACTCGGACTCATCGTCGGTGCTGCTGGAACATGCCGGCGACATCTATTATCAGGTGGGCGAGAAGGAGAAAGCCGTAAACCTGTGGCAACAGGCACTGGACCGGTCGTCAGAGAAGTCGGAAATCAAGGGCGACCGCAAACAAATACTCATCCGAAAGATAAAACTCAAAAAATACCTAAAAGAATGAAAGCATCAAGTATTACGAAGATTGCCGCTATGGCAATGTTGCTGGCTGTGGCCGCCGCGTGCGGCACCCATCGCAAGGCTGTGAAGGAGACTCCGACAGCAGTAGTCAATGCAGATACGTTGAAGAAGCAGGCATTCCTGCAGCAGGTGACTGACAACGCACAGCACGCCCGTTTCATCACCTCCAAGATAAAATTCAGCGTTGAGGTTGGTGCCCGACAGATGACGCTCACCGGCAACCTGAAGATGAAGCGCGACGACGTTATCCGCCTGCAGTTGATGGCCTTCGGTTTCGTAGAGGCCGGACGTCTGGAGTTCACCAAGGAGTATGTGCTGATTATGGACCGCATCAACAAGCTCTATCTGAAGGTGCCCTATGCACAGGTTGACTTCCTGCGCAACAGCCACATTGACTTCTTCGTACTACAGTCGCTGTTCTGGAACGAGCTGTTCCAGCCTGGCAAGATGAAGGTGACCGACGAGTCGCTGAAGTCATACAAGACTGAAGTAGGCAACGATGACACCATCATTGCCATGGAAGACGGCAAACTGTCATACCGCTGGCTGGCAGAAAACGGCACCGCCCGCGTGAAGATGGCCAACATCATGTATAGTGACAAGTTCCGCGGCAACTACCAGCTGAACTGGGACTATGAGGACTTCCAGATCAGCAGCCGCAAATACTTCCCCATGGGCCACAAGATCAGCTTTACCACTCCCGAGAAGGAAATCAAGCTGGGCATGATCTTCAACTACCTGGGTAATGACGAGAACTGGGAGACACGTACGGAAGTGTCAAGCAAATACCGTCAGGTCACCATTGACGAGATTCTGCACCGATTCATGTCACTCTAATACACTTAAATGAAGCGACTAGGTATTATCCTGTTGTTACTGGCCTTCACCCTGGCTCCCCATGCACAACAAAAACGTGCCAAGAAGTCGGCGGTAAAGAAAACTGCGGTGACTTCCAAAAGCAAGACTGGCAAGAAAGCGGCTAAACAACCCTCGGTGCAGACACTGCAGAACCAGCGACAGCAGATACAGAAACGAATCAAGGAGCAAGAGCAACGACTGCGCAACAATGAGCGGGACGTCAAGAGACGGCTGCAAAACTTGATGGTCATCAATACGGAGATAGAGGGCAAACGACGTACCATAGACACAATCAAACATGACATCTCCAACCTTGACATCGAGATTGAAATGCTGGGCACACAACTCGAACAACTGCAGGAACAACTCAACGAGTGCAAGAAGAACTACGTCAAGTCCATGCGTTATATGCATCGCAACCGTTCCACCCAGAGCCAACTGATGTTCATCTTCAGTGCCGACAACCTGACGCAGATGTACCGCCGGTTGCGCTTCATGCGCGAATATGCTGCCTATCAGCGTACCCAAGGTGATGCCGTCAAGGCCAAGGAAGAAGAGGTGAATCTGAAGTTCCAGGCTCTGAGCGTGGCACAAGAGAAGAAGCGGAACCTGCTGAGCAAAGGCGAACAGGAACGTCGCTCGCTGGAGGGTAAGCAGACCGAACAACAGAACGTAGTCAATACGCTGCAAAAGGAGCAGAAAACCATCCAGAACATTATTGCACAGCAAAAGAAGAAAGACGCTGCTCTCAATGCCCAGATTGACCGTCTGATTGCTGAGGAGGTTGCCCGCCAGAAAGCCCGTGCCGCTGCAGAAGCCAAGCGCCGGGCAGAAGCCGAAGCCGCCAAAAAACGTGCTGCCGAGCTGGCCCGCAAGAAAGCCGAGGCAGAACGTATAGCACGCGAGAACGCACGACGCATTGCTGAGGCTAAGGCCCGCGAGGCAGAAGCGAAGAAAAAGGCACTGGAAGCCAAGAACAAGAGAGAACGTGAAGAGGCAGAGCGCAGGGCCCGCGAGGCAGAGCAAAAACGACTGGCCGAAGAGCGTCGTGCTGAGGCAGAGAACCGCGAACGTGCCAAGGAGGTGGCTACCGCCCGCAAGGAGGCTGACGAAGCCCTAAGAGTTCCGACGGAGGACATGCGCATCAGCGGCAATTTCGAGGGTAACCGCGGCCGTCTGCCCATTCCTATCACTGGTCCCTACCGGATTGTCAGCCATTTCGGACAATACAACGTAGAAGGTCTGCGTAATGTGACGCTCGACAATAAGGGTATCAACATCCGTGGTGAGGCTGGTGCTCAGGCACGTAGCATCTTCGACGGAGAAGTCAGTGCCGTGTTCAGCTTTGGAGGAACCATGGTTGTGATGGTGCGTCACGGAAGTTATATCTCCGTCTACTGCAATCTGGCCAGCGTGAATGTGCACCGCGGGCAGAAAGTCTGCATACGACAATCCTTAGGACGCGTCGGACAAGACAACATCCTACAGTTTCAGCTACGGCGTGAAACTGCCAAGCTGAATCCGGAGAGCTGGTTAGGCAGATAAAAGCCGGAGGTAAGTCTGGATGGCGTGTTCTATCTCGCTCAGACAGATAAACTCGTCTGCAGTATGGCTGCGACTCGACTCCCCGGGACCCAGTTTCAGAGAAAGGAAAGGCATCAGTGCCTGATCGCTGAGTGTTGGTGAACCGTAGGGCGTCATCCCCATCGCCACACAACGCTGGACCAAAGGATGTTCCATAGGAATATGAGAAGAAGACAACCGGAAGGAGCGAGCCTTGAGCTCGCTCTTCTTCATGTGTTTCTGCAGGAAGGCAAACAGATATTCGTTCTGATAGTATTCGTTGGTGCGCACATCAATCACAAAGTGGCACTCGTCGGGAATCACATTGTGCTGCGTACCGCTGTTCAGGACAGTAACTGTCATCTTGGTAGGTCCTAACAGCGGACTCTCCTTCTTAAAACGGTAGTCGCGTAACCATACCAAGTCGTCCAATGCCTCATAGATGGCATTAACTCCTTCGTTGCGGGCAGCATGACCACTCTTGCCATAGGCTGTACCGTCTATCACCATGAGTCCTTTCTCGGCAATGGCAGGCTGCATACCGGTAGGCTCACCCACAATGGCGACATCTATCTTCGGCAGTTCAGGCAGAGCCATCCTGAAGCCGCCTTCTCCGCTGACCTCTTCTTCACAAGATGCCAGATACACTAAGTTATAGGCGATGTCCTGTCCCCGTAAGATGCGGTACACCTGTAGCAGACTGACCAATCCGCCTCCGCAGTCGTTGGCCCCTAAGCCGTAGAGGCGATCGTCCTCGATGGTCGGTGTGAAGGGGTCGCGTGTCCATGTGCTGACAGGTTTTACCGTATCAATATGGGCACAAAGAAGCAAAGTTGGTTTCTGAGAATCGAGTTCTTCGTGTATCAAGATATTATTGCCGATACGTCTGGCCGGCAATCCCCATTCCCTTACCTGCTGCTCAAAGATATCGGCAGCAGCCGTTTCGTCACGGCTGACCGACGGAGTGCTGATAAGCCGTTTCAACAGCTCTACAGCGTCATTTGTATATTGCATTGTGTCCATAATCGTTGCAAAGATACAAAAAACTCTTAATTATTAACTCATTATTCTTAATTATTTTGTACCTTTGCACCTAATTAATAATATACGAGGCTTATGCAGACCAATTGTCACATGTCTGTGCTATTGCACGAACAAGCAAAAAAATATGGTGATCGTGAAATGCTGATTTATCAGGATTTCAGTGGGAAGGAATGGAAGTCACTCTCTTGGAACGAGGTGTCTTCCACTGTCATGCAGGTGTCAAACGCGCTGTTGAATCTGGGCGTAAAGGTACAGGAAAACATCGGTATATTTGCCCAGAACTGCGTACAGTATCTTCAGTGTGACTTCGGAGCGTGGGGCATCAGAGCCGTCACAATTCCGTTCTATGCCACCAGTTCAGAGCAACAAATCCAGTTCATGGTCAACGATGCCAAAATCCGCTTTTTGTTCGTGGGAGAACAGGAGCAGTATGACAAGGCTCGCCGTATCGTCTCTCTTTGTCCGACATTGGAACGTATCATCGTCTTCGACCCTCTGGTACGTATTTCCACCCATGACCCCAATGCGCTTTATTTCAGTGATTTCCTGAAATTGGGAGAAAATCTGCCAAGGCAGACAGAAGTAGAAAAGCTACAACAGGAGGCTTCCTTTGACGATATTGCCAACATCCTCTATACCAGTGGTACCACTGGCGACTCCAAAGGTGTCATCCTGACCCACGGGCAGTTCCATGCGGCTTTCGAGGCTAACGGCAAATGTGTGCCCGTCACGGAGAAGGATCGCGTGATGAACTTCCTGCCCTACACACACATCTTTGAGCGCGGATGGGCCATCCTGGCCATGACGAAGGGGGCAAGGATGATTGTCAACACCTATCCGCAGCAGGTACAGCAATCCATGCGCCAGACGCACCCCACGTGCATGTCGAGCGTGCCCCGCTTCTGGGAGAAGGTCTATATGGGCGTTCAGGAGAAGATAGAGTCGTCGGGGCCCGTACAGCGCAAGATGTTCCAGCACGCCTTGGCCGTGGGCCGCAAGCACAACATAGAATATCTGAGCCAAGGCAAGAAGCCACCCCTGGCCCTGCACTTAGAGTACGAAATGCTGAACCGCACGGTCTTCTCGCTCGTGCGTAAGGAGCTGGGGCTGGAGAATGCCAACTTCTTCCCCACGGCGGGTGCCGCCGTGTCGTCGCACGTCGAGGAGTTTGTCCACTCCATCGGCATCGACATGATTGTCGGCTACGGCCTCAC
>ODAI014497477.1_pt1 | contig 27625 bp, 21 predicted proteins | sample 1539321 | NCBI WGS metagenome assembly ODAI01 (sample SAMN02144231, study PRJEB22623) | gut metagenome | biome: sheep rumen | host: Ovis aries | place: New Zealand
AGCCCTGCGGGCAGGTACATGTCGAACTGAACCAGGGTAATCTGGTCGTTGGGGGTGGTCAGGTCGATCTTCATCTCAGCAGTACCGCCAGCCTCGATGTTGAAGCTCTCGATAGAGAGTGCGGCTGCGCCGTCGGCTGCCTGTGCAGGAGCCATCTTGTAAGTGGGAACAGAAACACTGTTCGTGAGAATGATGTTGACAATTGACGTCAGGTCGGTTCCGTTAACCTCTCCGTCGCCGTTCAGGTCGGCAGCAGCGGTTTGCTCTTTCTGACCGAGAATAATATTAACCATAGCCGTCAGGTCGGAACCGTTAACCTCACCGTCGCCGTTGATGTCGCCCAGTTTGCCTTGGTTGATATTAACAACAAGCTTTGCACCCGGCTGTATATACGTAAGTTCTACCGAACGGCTGTTAGTACCTTCTGGAAGTGCTGCAACATCAAACATCAGGTCGAATCCGAAGTCTTCGTTGGTATAAACCTCATTTTCGATTGTATTGGAAAGCCATTCTGGAAGCTCATTGCCTTCGATATTCTCATCGAGCTCGAGAATTGTCTGCATCTCACCATCACCAGCTTCGGTATTATAGAGCATAGGTCTTACGTGAATTTTTACCTTGCCACCCTCTACAGGAACGTTGATATTGGTGTTGTCGGCTGTATAGAGATAACCATAGATGGCGTTCTTGAAACCAAGCATCATGCTACCTTTGGTATATGAATAGATTTTCTCGTCGCCAGTATCCTGAGCATAAGTGTTGATCTGTGTCAATTCGTTATAGTCGTACTCACCGTAAGGAACTGCTGTGAATGTGCCGTTATCCCAACCTTCAAGAATGACAGCAAACTCGTCGTCGATCATCAGATAATCGAGCGTAGTGCTCAGACCAAACTCGTCCTCAACATAAAATTCATCCCAATTTATGAAGTAATAGTTGTACGTTCCCATCTGAGTTACCTCGGGATTTACATCAGCCTCGGCAATAACGTCGCCAATTTGGAGAGAACCAGTATTACTGCGAGTAACCTTAACAATCTTGCACTTCAGTGTGAACGTCTGGCCCTCTGTCACCTTGAAATCGCGAACCATCATGTTCACACCTGTAAAATAAAGTGGAGAAGCAGGTTTGCCCTGATAGAGAATCATGTTGTGGATGCTATACTTCTGTGTATTAACATCAGGAGTGCCGAGGAAGCCGTAGTAAGCAAAGTCATATGCCGGGCAAGCCTTTGTCATCATAGCATATGATTCGTCGCTCATTTGGTAACTGCTACCCATATCACCAGCAAACATATATGCCGGTGCAGAGCCGTTCCACTGATAAGGTACAGACTGTGCACCTTCGTTTGAGCCTACAAGGACAGGAGTTGAATATTGGTTGCCGCCTATCGTAGGCAGTTTGAGGTCGCGCTCGGTGAAAGTACTTACGACAGGCTCACTCGCCATCAGTGTGTCAGACCACAGCCATGAATCGGCAATGTCGGTGGTCAAATTCGTAAATGGCAGTTCAACGTAAGGAGAAACCATTGTATAGTTGTTTTTGAACGAATATCCCGTGGTTGACAAATGGGCATTGAGCAGCAGGCTTGCCGGTTCGAACGAAACCTTAGGAGCCACTACCTGACCCGGCAAAAGATATGTGATGTTCTGAGCACGTGTAAGATATCCCAAGCTGTTCACTCCCGCTGAGTCTGGGTAGGCCATGTAAAAGATAGTCTCACCTTCAGGAACGGTAATCGAACCATCCTCATTAACATTCAAAACGATGGCACCGTCGGCAGCATTGCTTTCAAGGAAGGCTATCCACGATGAAGACTTGAACATAATCTGCCTGGCAATCGTGATAGTACCGGCAGTATAAGTATATTCTACCACCAAACCATTAGTGAAAGAATCGGGATATGGGTTTGGAATAACATCCTTGATAAGCAGTGCTTCGCTGTCTGAAGTGCCCGTCTGCATTGTCCAAGGCGACGTTCCACGACCTGATATAGTGGCCATACCAGTGTATTCCGGCTGAACCACACCTGCTCTTCTTTGAGAATTGGCACGGAAATTTCTTTCCACAGCCTTAAGGTTCTTGACGCCGGCAAAGTTAACCTGACCGACAGCAAGATCCTTGTAGATTTTTCCAGAAGCCACAGTCTGTCTGGCAGGCTTGCTTACATTTGCCTTAAAATAAGAGCTTGACTGTTTTGCTTTTGCAGCATTACCATACTTTGTGAATTTCTGAGCTGACATTGACACAGTCATCAACGCAGCAGCTGCACACAGTAATAATTTTCTCATAAGCGTGTCTGATTAAAAATTAGTAATAAAATTATTTCAACACAAAACTCTTGCTTCCGTCGGTGGATGTAAACAATCCTCCGGTAGGAGCGAAGAAATTATTTGGAGTCACATTGTAAAGACCATTAAGAGTAGCAGCGAAAGACCGAGCCAAGGTCTCAAGCTGTGTTGCCTTTGTTTTGAGTGAGTTGAGGTTCTTATCTGTAATGCAATCTGCATTGTAAGCAACATCATACATTCCGAATGCCGGACAACTGAGATTAAGAGCCACTCCGAAGGTATTGGTGTTCTTATCAGTCTTTTTGGATGAGGTATAGAACGTGAACACCAGTCCATAGACGGACTCTGCACCCGTTGACTTGCCAATACCTATATGCGCCAGCGAATAATTTTTATTTGCTTTCTGCAGTTCTGCAGAAATCTGGTCATACAGCGACTGCTGCTCGGATGTAAAGAATGAGGCATCGAATTTCCATAAGGCGGTATGAGTCGCAACATATTCATCCCACCGTGCAATAATCTTCACATCGCCATTCTCGCTTACAAGGCACGAGCTGTCGGCAGCAAGCGAAAACTCTTGGAAGGTATTCTGTCCGATAGAGTCTTGCTTCTCGATGCGGAAGCCCTTCGGAGTGAAACAGCAAGCGATGGAGTCGTTACGCACATTGTTAACAAGACGCTCGCTGTAGCGGAAACGTCCGTTGCGCAGACCAGAGATGTAGAGAGTATCGGTGCCGTTGGTAACATAATAGGTAGTGATTGCAGTAGAAGCAATGTAGTTCTTCATCTTGTCGGTTTCGTTGATGTAGCCCTGAAATGTAGTGTCGCACTTTACGAGACGACACTCTGCACCATGACGCTCGCCTCGCAGAATAACCTCGTCGTCGTTGAACGACATCACCACAAGGTTCTGGTCGCCAAGCATTCCCTGGCCGTCTTTAACCAAGTTGTTTGGCGCAGCTGAAGGCAATACCGGATCAACAAGCGGAGTGAGAACATCGTTCCATGTGTTGAATGCCAGCACAAGTCCATCTTCGTTAAGGATATCATAGACACTCGAGGCCTCTGTATATTTGCCGGCATTGCCGCCGCGCAACATACGATGGTTGCTTGCCAGAGTCACCTTACCATTGGAATAGAAATCGGCAAACATGTTGAAACCCTCATACTGGTAGCCATCGGTTCCGCAGAAATACTGGAACACCCAACCGTTCGGGGCTTCAGTAAGCAGCGACTTCAACTGATCGCCGGTATGCTCGATGCGCAGGGCTGCTGACTCAGTGAAAAAATCGTCGTCCTCAAAGCGGCACGATGTAAACATCATTGCCGGCAAAACGGTGAGGATAGCGATGCGATATAATTGTATCTTCTTCATTTCTAAACAATTTTTCGTTTATAATTTACAACATCTCATTTCAACCCGTAGATGACAACTTCGTTAGCAAGATAATTGTTAATGTTGTTCTGACGGTTTGTGACATCATGACGGAGAGCGAAGGTATGAAGTCCCCAACGCTCGTTGTGCCAGGTGGTGGCAATGTTAATCTTCTTTAGAAGGGCTGTAGCACCGGCCACATTTTCACCAGTGGTGTAAGGCCATGTTTCAACAAACGTACGGAACGACGTAAACTTCTGCTTTTCGGTATAGCGGTAGCGGGAAACATACTTGGTGTAATCTTTGTTGATTACTTCCTCTGGATTGCGATGAACATCGAGTACGACACGACCTGTGGGCAGATCGTAAGCACCGCTCTGAGAGTTATACTCCGTCTCGTCGTAAAGGGTGAAATCGTTCCAATGGGCATTGGGGGCATCAATATCGATGTCGAGCGAATCGCAGAGAGCAAAGATTTCTTCGCGGTCGCCGGCACTGAGACCGTTTGCCGTGGCATTGATGAGACGCATCATCCAGCGGTAGGGTGTATCGGTGATGATGCAGGATAGAGTCTCAACGAAGTCCTCGTAGTTGGCAGAGGATGCATAGTGGGTTACGTAGCCCATACGGTGTGACTCTACGGAGTCGCGCTCAAACCAGTCGATAGGATCGTAAGTTCCCGATGTCACCTGTCCAAAGGTCACAGGATATGATTTGGTCTGATGAAGGATATGAGAGAACTCATGGTGCATCGTATGGAACACACGATCGTTGAGCGTCTCTATATCTCTGCCTGTCCAAGGATTGGAAAGGTCGTAGCCTTTCATCTCATTGATGTTGTAAAGAGTAATCTTAACGCCTCCGGATGCTGTTCCGAGCACCTCGGTGCCGGTTCTGGGGCTATAGCCTGAAGAACCGATGAAATGGAAGATGCGAGGCCCATACTGTTTCATGAAATTCTCGCCTGCCTGCGACGTATATACGTCATAGAACAAATAGCGGATGAAATGGGCTATAAGCTGCGAACGCTCATAGCTGGCCGGAGCCAGTTTAAAACTGTAGTCGGATGCCGGCTGGTTGAACTTATACTGCACTTCTACATTGTATGGAACGACAAAGTTGTCGTAAAGCCACTGGTCGAACTCTGCCGTTGACTTCGTAGTATCTACTGCAGGAATATTAGTGTCGTAGATTGACGCGGTGAAATCATCATCGCCGCAAGAGCCGACTGTCAGCACGAGAGCCATGCTCATAATATATAATAATGTCTTCTTCATATCGTTGGCTTTATTGGAGATTAGTTGTGTAAAGCTTCGGAACCACAGTCATCGGCGTGGTCTCATTGGAAGTCGGGGCTTCACGGTAGGTGCTGGGATAGCCGGCCGAAATCACGTTGTTAGGAATCTGGAGAACGCGACGTGGGTCGTTCCAGTCAAGATAGTCATGGGTTACGTTGTAATCGCGCTCACCACGATAGGCGTGATGCACCTTGATGCCGTAGCGCTTGATGTCGAACCAGCGCAGACCCTCGAACATCGTCTCGACACGACGGAAATGGAGGATGCAGCTAAGGATGTTGAGGTCGTCACCGGTGAGAACCTTGAAAGAAGGACTCATCTTGTCGGGATTGATTTCGCTCACATAGTCGTTGGTGGCGGGGTCGCCGCCATAGAAGCTGTTGATTCTTGCCTGAGTCAGAGGAGTGTCAACAAGCTTCGACTTTGTCCAGGCGTTGAGGTCCTGAAGAGCCTTGTCGCTCTGACCAAGGTACAGCTCAGCCTCAGCACGGCAAAGGAGCGTCTCCTCGGCTGTAAAAGGCTGATAAATGATGTGTACCCAGCCGATGCCGGCAATCTTGTCGTCATACTCAAAATATTCATATACACGGAACAGCCATGAGCCATCGTCGTTCTCGCCGTAGCGGTATATCTTACCATCGTATGCCGGAAGACGGTTACTCCAGTTGGGGCCGCTACCGTAGATGGCATTCTTCGACGACTTTACTTTTTCAGCACTGTTACCGTCGTTGATAACGAAGCGGATGGCACTGAGCATACGGTCCTGAAGTGAATAGGTGGTCTGGAGAAGATAGTTGCAGGCAGCCTGCTCGTCATTGTAGGCCTTCAGCATCGACTCTATGGTATTTGTGCTCATCGAAGCCCACTTGCGAAGCGACGACGACGGATTCGTGCCAAGACAGGCATCAGCATATTTTATGCATTTAGCATATTCGCGCTTGTAGAGATAGAAACGGGCTGCAAAGGCATTGGCCGCATTGCGGTTGAAATGGTAGGCCGGTACTTTGTACTTGGAATCATCCACAAGGTTGATTCCCTCCAGAAGGTCTTTCTCTATAAGGTCGTAAGTCTCCTTAACGCTGTGGCGGAACTCGGGCTGAGAGTAGTCAACATGAACGACGTTCTCAGGCTTGGTAACGTAAGGGATAGCCATATCCTGCTGACTGAGAACAGAATCCTTGTAGGCTTCGGCAAACACATTTACAAGGACGAAGTGCAGATAGGCACGGACAAGGTGAGCTTCGCCCCATGAATGTGAAAGCGTTGCGTCATGCGCAGGGTCTGCACTCATAGCCTCCATTGCCTCAATAGCATGGTTGGCGGTGGCGATGCCCTTGTAGAACCCTTCCCACACAGCATAGGGAGTATCATCCTCGCCGATACCGTAGTTCTTGATATCTTTCCAGCGATAAGCCTCTTCATGGAACAAAGAATAGGCTGCACGGTGAATACCAGGCTTCACAACGTTGTTATCTACAAAATTGTCGCCACTGAGTTCGCAGATGACTGCCGGAACGGCACTGGGATAAGCAGAAGTAAGCAAGAGGGCAACCTTCTCGGGCGTGTCGATTTCAGTACGATTGTCGGGAACTTCGTCAAGTTTGTCATTGCATGATGCCAGACCAACGACAGCTACAGACAGCACACCTATATATTTAAATATATCTAATCGTTTCATTTCTTTTATCATATATTTTTATCGTTTCTTAAAAGGAAAATTAGAATCCCAGACGCACCGTGGCTGTAAACTGCTTTGTGATTGGCGAGGCTACACCACCGGCATTGATGAACTCCGGATCCTGGCCGTTCAGTTTCTTGTCGGCATAGAGCAGACAGAGATTGGTGGCCGACAGCTTGATAGATGCACTGGTGAGAACGCCTGTTGACTTCATAAGCTGCTGTGGGAATGAATAAGTGAGCGACACTTCCTTCAGACGCACGAAGTTACCCTTGGCTATGCGCACGTCGGAATAATTGTAGGCATTGTATGCCGTCCGAAGAGTTGTGGAGCCATAGCGGTCCATCTGGTTCTTAGAGGCAATGGTAGGAATATTGGTATAAGCCTCATCGCCCGATATCATCCAACGGTTCTTGAACTCACGAGGAAGTGCCGAGAGGTCGCTGTAAGTGCTTGAGAAGGAATCGTCAAGACGGACAACGTTACCTCCGGAGTAGGTTATATAGACATCGAGACCGAGTCGGCCGAACTTGTTGTTAGAATAGGTGAAGCTGTTGTTGAACGAACCATACCATGTAGGGTCGGAAGCACCTTCATACTGGAGGAAGCTGTTGAGGTTTTCGGTCTCCTGGAAGTTTACGTCGCCAACAGTGGCCTCTCCCTTCTCATTATATACCATTGGCAGACCCTCGCTGTTAAGACCGGCAAAGCGGTAGCTGAAGATTGAACGGACGGGATAACCCTCAAGGGCATAGCCCTGACCACTGACAAGGTCAACAGCACGGCTGGAAGTCTGAAGATTTGTGATTTCGTTCTTCGCGCTCGAATAAATAAGGTCGGTAGTCCACTTGAAGTCTTTCTTCTTGATGTTTACTGTGGAGATACCCAGCTCGATACCATGCGACTTCATGTCGGCTACGTTTGCCATCTTCTGAGGCCATCCGCCGGAGCCCTGAGTAAATATCGCACCGATAAGGTCGAAATTGTTACGCCAGTAGGCATCGAAAGTGACGGCTATGCGTTCGTTGAGGAAACTGAGGTCGGCACCGATGTTGAACTCGTGTTTTTTCTCGTATGTCAATTCACTATTACCAAGGTCGGACAAATAGATTTCTCCCTCTGCCGCCGAAGTGTATGGACGCCATGCGTTACGTGCCTTGTAGATTGGAAGAGCATTCGTAACATTGGAAGGACCAGTATCGGCAGTAAGAGAGTAGCTGATACGGAACTTCAGTTGTGACAACCAGCTCTCAAAACGCTTCATGAACTTCTCATTAGTCATGTCATAGGATGCCGACACATTCCATGTAGGAAGCCAGCGGCTGGAATGACTCTTGCCAAGGCGGTTGGTTCCTTCGTAGCGGAACGTTCCGTTGATAGTATAGCGCTGCATATAGCTATACACTGCCTGTGCATAGTATGCAAGGGTATTGGTCTGGGTGAACGACTCTCCGAAGTAGTCGGTATTCTCCTCGTTCATCTGCTTCAACCACAGATAAGGAGTGCTGACGATACCACCGTTATTGAACTGATAGCCCCAGCCAGTCCAGTTAGAAGATGTACGGCGAACGGTGGAAAGCTCGGTACCAATCATGGCATTCACGGTATGGATATCATTGAACACATTACGGTATTCAGCCATGAAGCGGTAGTTGTTTGAGCGCATCTTATCATCATACTGATACTTGATACCGCCTATTGGGAGCACCGACTCGGGCAGAGCCAGCTCATTATCCGGGTCGGTATAGAGCAAGGGGTTGTTATCGCGAACGGTAGAGTTGTCGTCGGTAGCATTAACACCGGCACGGTAAGCATTGGCCTGGTTTGCGTCGTCCAATACATTGTGCTGACGACGGGTGTGCGACATGCGCGTAGAGATAAGTCCGGTAAGAGTGACGCTCTTGATGGGCTTATATTCAATCTCGCCACGGAACATCAGCTCGGTGACATCAATGTCGTTATAGTTGTGAGCCAATTCCTGGAAGATATTAAATGGTGAATAGAAACGCGTATAGCTGATTCTTGGGTCAAGACAGCGGCTCGTGTTCATAGCGTAGCTGAATGGGGTGATGTCGAAGTCGCGCTTAACCTCACCAGTAACAACGTCGGTGGTCTGGTTCAGCGAACCGGGAGCTTCCTGATTACGGTAACTTCCCTGTGCCGCAAGCTTAATGGTAAGATTCTTGAGAATATCAAAGCTGGTGTTGCCGTTGAATGTGTAGCGACGTACCTTACTGCTGCTGACATACTGTCCCGGGTCGTTCATGAGCGACATCGAAAAGTAACTCTGCGAACGCTCGCCACCGGTAGAGATGCTGACAGAGTGGTTCTGCTGGATGGACGACGAGAACAGCTGGTCGAACCAGTCGGTATTGCGGAACTCGGCTTCCTGCAGATACGCATTGCGAGCAGCCTCAGTGTTCTGAAGGCCATAAGTGCCGGTATATGGATCAAAATTGCGGAGCTGCTTATACATGTATCCATAAACACCACTGTTTGAAGAGTTGACAAGATTCTCAAGAGAAAGCCAGCCCTTGTCGGCCATCTCCTTATATACACCCATCATCTCCTGCGAGTTCATGATGTTATAGTCGCTGTAGCTCGGTTTCAGGCGCATGGTGAATTCACCGGTATAGCCTACCGTCGTACGACCCTTGACACCCTTCTTGGTTGTGATTACAATCACACCGGCCATGGCACGGGCACCATAGATTGATGTGGCTGAACCGTCTTTAAGCACGGTGAACGACTCGATATCGTCAGAGTTTAGACCTGCAACTGCAGAAGAGATAAGCGTCTTGGCATCACCAGAAGCAAGCTCGTCGGCACTCACATCGACATTATCTTCGTAAATCACGCCGTCAATAACCCAGAGAGGCTTCGAATTACCATAAATAGAAGTTGCGCCACGCACACGTATTTTCGGCGATGCACCGAAAGTGCCGCTGACATTTGTCACCTGAACACCGGCAACACGGCCTTCAAGCGACCGGCTGACATCGGCAGCACCTGCAAGTTTCACCTTGTCGGCATCAATCTTAGCCGATGAACCTGTAAACAAACGCTTATCCTGTTTCATCATTCCGACAGCTACAACCTCGCCAAGGGTATTGGCATCAGGCGAAAGGACAACTTTCATGCCATCCTTTGCCGTAACAGTCGTTGGAGCCATGCCGACATAACTGACAACAATCTTCTTCTTGGCAGGAACGTTAAGAGTGAACTTACCGTTAACGTCGGTAGTGGTTCCCTGCTTCGTTCCCTGTATCATGACCGTAGCTCCAATTACAGGCAGTCCGTCTTCTTCGGAAACCACCGTTCCCGTAACCTTTGTCTGAGCCATTACCATTCCTATCGACAGGAACAGACAAGCCAAAATCAAAGTAACTCTCTTGTTCATAAACACTTTTCTTGAATAAAAATAAATTTTGTACATAACAATGTGCAAAATTACAAATATTTATCTTTTTGAGCAAATTTTTATTAAATAAATTGCAATTTAATCGTTCTTTTTGATTATTTCTGCGATATTGACACGAAAATATACTCTATTTACATACCAATATGTCGGACAATGACCATATCATCATCCGACATACCTACATATTTATTCATATAGCACGTCTTTTACGCGCGCGTACATTAATACTATTTTACTAACACCACAAGATACTTGCTTGTACTCCAGAACTGCTGTGGATTGTTGATGCGAAGAACATACTGCTTATTAACATCACGCTGAAGGGTATAGCTCGACTGCGGGTGTACTGTGAGAATCTTGGCAGAACGTGAATACAGCTTAATTTCCTTATCAACACGTATATCTATCTTCGTAAAATAATCGTGGTTGAAGTTCTGGCGAAGCACATCGCCACGCACAAGTATGTTCTGCTCTTTCAGTTCCTTCTTGGTTCCGAATACAAACCAAGCACTGTTCAGCTCCTTGTCCTGCTTATTGATTGTCTCCGTCTTCAAGGCGTTCTGCTCCGTCAGCTGCGAAACATTAGTATTCAGACCTTCAATCTTCTGATCCAACTCGCTGATATGAATGTCTTTTGCCTCAAGTTCGGCACGCATTTCACCAAGCTGGCGGTCTTTTTCCTCAAGCTGGGCAGTAAGATTATCGATTGCCTTTTTCAGCTGTTCACCCTTAAACGAACTTTCGCGAAGTTGCTGGCGAAGCTTGTTTATAAGCTCGTAGTTCTGCTTCATCGTCGTCTGTATGAACTCGATGTTCTCGCGCAGCCGCTCGGTATCGTTAGCCCCCTCGCCTTTACGGGCAAGACTGACACGTTCCTGAGCCTGGTTGATTTCACGGAATCCCTGCTCGATATCATTGAAAGTGGCCATAAGGTCATCAATCTCGCTATCCTTTTGAGCAATAATTTGATTAAGAGAGTCACGCTGACGCTCAAGTTCATTGTCAACCTTCTGTTGTTTCTCATTACACGACGACAATATCACCGCGAAGAGCACAACAATAATCGATAGTTTTCTCATATTTCATTATATTAATATTCATTATTGCAACGCTTGAAAGCATCACCATCTAATCCCTGCATCCCTCCAATACAATAACTATTTCGCCCTTTGGCTCGGTCTCTGTGAAATGCTCAATTACCTCAGCAAGAGTACCTCGTACACTCTCCTCGTGTATCTTGGAAATCTCACGGCAGACACTGACACGACGTTGCTCTCCGAAATATTCCGCAAACTGCTGCAGTGTCTTCAACAGCCGGTACGGCGACTCATAGAAAATCATCGTACGCTGCTCGGCTGCAAGCGACTTCAACTTCGTCTGGCGGCCTTTTTTCTGAGGCAGGAAACCCTCAAATGCGAAACGGTCACATGGCAATCCGCTTGACACCAATGCCGGCACAAAGGCAGTGGCACCCGGAAGGCACTGCACATCAACGCCGGCATTCACAGCCTCACGAACAAGGTAAAAGCCCGGGTCGCTGATACCCGGAGTGCCTGCGTCGCTTATCAGCGCTATAGTCTGGCCTGCTTTCAGACGCTCCACGATTCCCGCCGAAGTACCATGTTCGTTGAACTTATGGTGCGACAAAAGATGCTGATGTATGTCGAAATGCTTAAGCAGAACACCCGACGTGCGAGTGTCTTCAGCAAGCACAAGGTCTGCTTCCTTCAGAACACGTATGGCACGCAGTGTCATGTCTTCCATATTTCCCACAGGAGTGGGTACAACATATAATATGCCCATTACAGTCTGCAAATGTACTTATTTCTCTGAGAAATGCAAAAAAAAAGAGCGATTTCTTTGCAATTTTTAAAACGTATTTGTATTTTTGCACCTAATTATGACAGATATAGCAACAGGAGAGGCACATCGTCCTGGAAGAATCGAAGTGGTGTGCGGTTCTATGTTCTCCGGAAAAACGGAGGAGTTGATACGTCGTATGCGCCGTGCAATGTTCGCCCGTCAACAAGTAGAGATTTTCAAGCCGGCAATCGACACAAGATATTCCGACCAGGATGTTGTAAGCCATGACCGTCACAGCATTCAGTCCACGCCGGTAGATACCTCTGCACAGATATTGTTGCTCGCCACAGGCATAGACGTGGTAGGCATCGACGAGGCTCAGTTCTTCGACGACGGAATCATCGATGTATGCAACACTCTTGCGAACCGTGGAATAAGAGTAATCGTGGCAGGGCTCGACATGGACTTCAAAGGCATACCCTTCGGTCCTATTCCTGCGTTGTGCGCCATTGCCGACGACGTAACCAAGGTGCATGCCATCTGCGTTAAATGCGGAAACCTGGCATACGTCAGTCACCGCACGGTAAACGAGTCGAAGCGCGTGCTGCTCGGCGAGACGCAGCAATATGAGCCTCTGTGCCGGGAATGCTACAAGAAATCAACTGAAGACAAAATATAACCTCAATATAAATACGACAACATATATATGGGATACAACATTATCACCTTCGACCGCTTTGCTCGCTGGATTCTTATTGCAGCAGGCGTCGCAACGCTCTTCCTGCTGGTAAACAGGCTGAGTAACGTTCTTCTGCCATTCTTCGTTGCATGGTTGCTGGCATATCTACTATACCCTTTAGTCACCTTCATACAGTATCGACTGAAAGTGAAAAACCGTGCAGCATCCATCTTGCTTGCGATACTACTTGTCACGACTGTAATCGTCGGTATCGCATGGCTGATAATACCGCCGATGATTGAACAGTTCCAAAAGCTCGGAACCCTGACAACACAATACCTTCAACAGCGAACTCACATTGCAGACTTCCCGACGGCAATAAGTGAGTGGATTAGCGAAAACGAACACAACATTGCTAACTTCTTCCAGCGCGACGATGTCACCGATGCTATCAAAAGCGCCATGCCGCAGGTGGTAAACTTTCTCAACCAAACAGCAAATATCATCATAAGCATTATTGCATCGATGATTACGCTGCTCTATATGTTCTTCATTTTATTGGACTATGAGACTCTTTCAAAGGGATTCATAAAGATGGCCCCAAAGAAGGTGCGCCCGTTCTGGCATGGTATAATCAACGATGTGGAGCATGAGCTGGACAATTATGTTCGTGGGCAGTCGCTTGTGGCACTATGCATGGGAATACTGTTCTGCATAGGATTCACTATCATCGACTTTCCGATGGCCATCGGTCTGGGAATACTGATAGGAATAATGGACCTCGTACCATATCTCCATTCGCTGGCACTCATACCTACGGTATTTCTTGCAGCTCTTAAAGCTGCCGATACAGGACAGAATTTCTGGATAATCCTTATATCTGCCCTCGCTGTCTTCGCCATTGTACAAGTGATATGCGACATGATAGTAACGCCAAAAATCATGGGAAAGGCAATGGGTCTCAACCCTGCGATCCTACTACTGAGCCTTTCGGTATGGGGAGCACTATTCGGGTTTATAGGCTTAATTATAGCTTTGCCGCTCACCACTCTTATCATCGCCTACTACCAACGCTACGTTACCAAAGAGGCAGAAATTTCAGAAAAAACACAAAAAATCGCCGAATAATTTGGAAGTTTAAAAAAATTATAGTACCTTTGCAGTCGCTTTACTAAAAGCACACGGAGATCCGCTAGCTCAGCTGGTAGAGCACAACACTTTTAATGTTGGGGTCTTGGGTTCGAGCCCCAAGCGGATCACAAGAAAATATCGGGGTAACGGCATGAATGCCGAAACCCCTTTGTTTATTGGAGAACCGAAAAGACAGAAAAAGTTTCCCACGAGGGTGACAGGCATGTGAAACAAATTTGTTTTTAACGCCATATACACTATTTTCAAGCAAAAAAATATTGTCGTTACTAAAAAATTGTGTAACTTTGCACCCAAAATAGGACCGCAATATGTATTTTAGACTGATAACTTTCTGTATGCTAACGGTTTTTGCTATTTCCGCCAAAGCCCAGAGCAGCGCTGTTGTAGTAGATTTCGAGACCGATGAGCCAATAAGCGGAGTGAGTATTATATCCGGAAAGAAGCTTATTGACACTACCGACGTCAACGGACGGTTCACTGTTCCCGACTCATGCCAATATATAACTTTCTCACATACTGCATACGACGCCCGAAAATACAAAGTTGAGTCAATTCCCGACACCATTGTGCTGGTTTCGAATCAGTTCATGCTGCGCGACGTTTATGTGTTGGGTGACAACAAGCGATCGGCAAAACGGCTGCAGATGATTGAAAATCAGAAGCGAATAAACCACACCGATGCAGAACTTATGAAAGCCGAAAAGACAAAAGGCCTCGACCTGTTTGGGCTAATTACTCTTCATAAGAAAAAAAAGAAGGCAAAGCAACGCGAAGAAATAAAGCAGATGCTTGAAAATTATTAGAGAGATTGTATAGATAACATATTATATAATGCATTATAACGAAAACATGTCAGAAACAAAGAAAATCAAGACTGCGCTCGTGTCGGTCTTCCACAAGGACGGACTTGACGAGCTGTTGAAGAAACTGAACGACGAGGGTGTGAAATTTCTCTCAACCGGCGGTACGCAGAAGTTTATAGAGAGTCTGGGCTACGAGTGCCTGAAGGTAGAGGAAGTGACCACCTATCCTTCTATTCTCGGCGGCCGCGTAAAAACCCTGCATCCGAAAATATTCGGAGGAATTCTCGGTCGCCGCGACAACGATGGCGACAAGGAGCAGATGACCCAGTATGAGATTCCCGAAATCGACCTTGTCATCGTTGACCTCTATCCGTTTGAACAGACCGTAGCCAGTGGTGCAAGCGAAGCCGACATCATTGAGAAAATCGATATCGGCGGCATCTCGCTCATACGTGCCGGAGCCAAGAACTTCAAGGATGTAGTAATCGTGCCGAGCAAGGCCGAATACGGTGTTCTGCTCGACATTCTCAACAAGAAGGGTGCCCAGACCGACATCAACGAGCGCCGAATGTTTGCAACACGGGCATTTGGTGTGAGTTCCCACTATGACACAGCAATACATGAGTGGTTTGCCAAACATTAAACAGGAAATTGTCAAATATCAAATAAAGAATGGGATTTTTCAGTTTTGTACAAGAGATTGCCATGGATCTTGGCACTGCTAACACCATCATTATCAGTGATGACAAGATTGTTGTTGACGAGCCCTCAGTAGTGGCACTTGACCGTCGTACCGACAAGATGATTGCCGTAGGAACGAAGGCCAAGATGATGTATGAGAAGACGCACGACAACATCCGCACAATCCGTCCGCTGCGCGACGGAGTAATCGCCGACTTTTCCGCTTGCGAACAGATGATGCGCGGACTCATAAAGATGGTGCATTCGGGCAGCCGTCTGTTCAATCCGTCGCTGAGGATGGTAATCGGCGTTCCATCCGGTTCCACCGAGGTCGAGCTCCGCGCCGTTCGCGACAGCGCCGAGCATGCCGACGGTCGCGATGTATATCTTATCTTCGAGCCCATGGCTGCAGCTATAGGTATAGGTATTGACGTTGAGGCTCCTGAGGGCAACATGATTGTAGATATAGGCGGCGGCAGTACTGAGATTGCAGTTATCTCGCTCGGCGGAATTGTGAGCAACAACTCTATCCGCACTGCCGGTGACGACCTGACAGCAGACATTCAGGATTATATGAGCCGTCAACACAACGTAAAAGTAAGCGAGCGCATGGCTGAGCGCATAAAGATTCACGTGGGTAGTGCACTTACCGACCTTGGCGACGAAGCTCCCGATGACTTCATCGTTCACGGTCCTAACCGTATTACAGCACTGCCTATGGAGGTGCCAGTATGCTATCAGGAGATTGCACATTGTCTTGACAAGACAGTAGCCAAGATAGAAAACGCCGTACTCTCTGCGCTCGAAAACACTCCTCCAGAACTTTATGCCGACATTGTGAAAAACGGCATCTATCTCTCTGGCGGAGGAGCATTATTGCGTGGTCTCGACAAACGTCTGTCCGACAAGATAAACATACCTTTCCATATAGCTGAAGATCCTCTCCATAGCGTAGCTAAGGGTGCTGGCATTGCACTGAAGAACGTGAACCGTTTCTCGTTCCTTATGAGATAAGCTGTGGAATGACGGTTGAAAGATGACTGATGAAGAATCTGCTGGCGTTTCTGGAGAAATACCATAACTGGTTTCTACTTGTAATCCTTGAAGTAATCAGCTTTGTCCTGCTGTTTCAGTACAACAACTATCAGGGCAGTGTATGGTTCAGCTCAGCGAATGCCATAGTAGGCAAGGTTTACACAGTAGATTCGTTTGTGAGGTCATTTTTCTCGCTGACCAAGGTTAACGAAGAATTAACACTTCGCAATTTCTATCTTGAGCGTCAGATTGCCCAGTTGCGTAGGCTGTATGCCGAGCAGACTGGCGACACCGTGAAGTCGTTCCAGAGTCAGATGAAGCTAATCAAGCAGTTTGAAGTAGTTCCAGCAAAGATTGTATCTAACTCGATTAACAAGCCCAACAACCTCATCACCATTGATAAAGGGACCGCCGATGGCATCAAGCCGGAAATGGGCGTAGTCTGCGGCAACGGACTTGTTGGAGTTGTATATCTTACAAGCCATCATTTCTCGATTGTCATGCCGATACTCAATGTCAAGAGCCGCATCAGCTGTACCATCCGCAACAGGGGCTACTTTGGCTATCTCTGCTGGGACGGTCGCGACGCTAGCATTGCATACGTGGAGGATGTGCCACGCCATGCACGCTTCAACCGTGGTGACTGGGTGGAGACGAGCGGATTCTCGTCGATATTCCCCCCTGGCGTACTTGTAGGGCAGATAATTGAGGTATATAATTCGCGCGACGGATTGTCGTATAAATTGAAAGTTCGACTGAGTACCGACTTCGGCAATCTGCGCGACGTTTGTGTCATTACCGACAGGAGCATTGTTGAGCGCATGGAACTGATGCGTGCTGCAAACGACTCGCTGAAGCTCAATGTGAAGGAGTAAGGAGAAGAGGAGTAAAGAAGAAATGTCTGTCGATTTTCTAAAGAAATTAGGAATGTTGGTGGTGTTCTGTCTTATTCAGGCACTTATTCTCAACCGAATAAAGTTGTTCGGCTGTGCCACTCCATTGCTATATGTACACTTTATTCTCATGTTTCCTTCCGACTATCCTCGCTGGGGCACCATACTCTGGGGATTCGTGATGGGCGTGGCTGCCGATATGTTTGCCAACACTCCGGGAGTGGCATCAGCATCGCTCACCTTTATAGCATTCATACAACAGCCGTTCTTAGGCCTGATGGTACGCGACAACCGCGACGAAGATATAAAACCCACGATGGCATCGATGGGATTCTGGCGGTATTTCACATACTCCCTCCCACTCATATTGCTATACTGTCTGTTATTTTTTGCACTCGAAGACTTCTCGTTTTACGACTGGAAGCAATATCTTCTCAACATTGCAGGCAGTTCGCTGTTCACAATGCTTTTCATTCTGGTTATTGAAAGTACTAAGGGAAAGTGAAAGACTACGAGCTAAGCAATCGCAAATACATCATCGGTGGGATTGCAACTATTATCGTCATCGTTTATACCATAAGGCTCTTCACACTTCAGATAATGAGCGATGACTACAAGAAGAATGCCGACTCAAACGCCTTCCTTAAGAAGACAGAATATCCTTCGCGCGGTATCATCACCGACCGTAACGGCAAACTGATGGTATATAATCAGCCATCATACGATATTATGGTGGTGATGAATGAGATGAAGAATCTCGACACTCTCGACCTATGCCGCTCCCTGAACATCAGCAAAGACTATTTCATAGAGCGAATGGCACTAATCAAGGATAGGAACAAGAATCCCGGATATTCGCGATTCACGCAGCAGATGTTCATGGGACAGCTTTCCGACCGTGAGTTCAGCGTGTTTCAGGAATGTCTCTACCGGTTTAAAGGTTTCTACATACAACGGCGAAGCATACGTCAGTACCAATATCCTTATGCGGCCCACGTTCTGGGCGACGTTGCTGAGGTTTCGCCTTCCGACATTGAAAAAGACGACTACTACCAGCCAGGCGACTATATCGGCAAGCTCGGCATTGAGCGAAGCTACGAAAAACAGTTACGCGGCAAGAAAGGAATGCAAATACTTCTCCGCGATGCTCACGGACGCATTCAGGGACGCTATCAAAACGGCAAGCTCGACAGGCGTCCCATAGCAGGCAAGAAACTTACTCTTGGCATTGACATCGAACTCCAGGCTCTTGGCGAACGTCTGATGGAGGGTAAAATAGGCAGTATCGTTGCCATTGACCCACAGACAGGCGAGATTCTCTGTATGGTGTCATCGCCAACCTATGACCCACGCATGATGGTAGGCAAACGCAGGTCGAAGAGTCATCACCTGCTGAGCACAAACGTATGGAAGCCACTGCTCAACCGCAGTATTATGGGCCAATATCCTCCCGGCTCTACATTCAAGACCACCCAGGGACTGACATTCCTTTCCGAAGGCATCATCACCCCCACTACACTATACCCCTGCAGCCACGGTTTCAGTTTCCGTGGACTTCACGTCGGCTGTCACGGACATGCAGCTCCGTTACCCCTTGTGCCTGCATTGAGCACATCGTGCAACGGTTTCTTCTGCTGGGGACTGTACTACATGATTGGCAACCGCCAGAAATATCCTCACGTTCAGGACGCGATGAACAAATGGCGCGACTATATGGTAAGCATGGGATTCGGCTATCCTCTTGGTGTAGATCTTCCAGGTGAAAAGCGTGGGTTAATTCCTAATGCAGCTTTCTACGACAAGGCATACAAAGGTTCGTGGAACGGTCTTACTATCATCAGTATTGCAATCGGACAGGGTGAGGTGAATGCCACTCCACTTCAGATAGCCAATCTCGGTGCCACGATAGCCAACCGTGGATTCTACTATATTCCCCACGTGGTTAGGAAGATTGAAGGCGAAGCAATCGACACATCGTTCACTCGCAAACATGTCTCGATGGCAAGCCGCGAGGCATACGAATACATCGTGCAGGGAATGCGAGCCTCTGCATTAGGCGGAACGTGCCACGAGCTGCGACGGCTGCCTTTCGAAGCCTGTGGAAAAACGGGAACGGCCCAAAACCGTGGTCACGACCATTCTGTGTTCATGGGCTTCGCTCCTATGAACAATCCGAAGATAGCCGTTGCAGTATATGTGGAGAACGGAGGATGGGGAGCCACCTACGGTGTGCCCATCGGCAGTCTGATAATGGAGAAATATATAACGGGCAAACTGTCGGAGTACTCTGAAGCCAAGGCCCGACAATTACAGGAAAGACATATATCGTATGGTACGACAAGCAGATAGACAACCGAGTGTAATCCGCTCTATCGACTGGCTGACGATATTCATTTATCTCGCCCTGCTCACGTTTGGATGGTTAAGCGTGTGCGGAGCCAGCTATGACTATGGTGAGACCGACATCTTCAGCCTGAGCACTAACTCAGGGAAGCAGTTAATGTGGATAGGCACTTCAATAGTGCTCGCCACAATGCTTCTGCTGCTCGACGACCGGTTCTACGACACGTTCTCGTTTGTCATCTACGGATTACTGCTGGTGCTACTGTTTGCCACCATTTTCAACCCTCATACTATCAAAGGGTCGCGCTCGTGGCTTGTAATCGGCTCGCTTCGACTGCAACCGGCAGAGTTTGCAAAGTTTGCCACGGCCCTGGCTTTGGCAAAATTCATGAGCATCTACGGATACGACATCAACAAATGGAAGCATTTTGCCGTTTCGCTTGCCATCATACTTGTGCCCATGCTGTTCATCGTACTTCAGCACGAGACGGGGTCTGCTCTTGTTTATCTGTCATTCTTCCTCGTATTCTATCGTGAAGGCATGACGGGAAGTGTTCTGTTCACCGGAGTTGCTATGGTGGTTTATTTCGTCGTAGGCATTAAATTCAGCGACGTGATGATGTTCAACACGCCAACAAGTGTCGGCAAGTTCACCGTACTGCTGCTCGTCCAGCTGTTCACATCCGGACTGGTATATAGCTATTGCGACAACCGTCGTTTAGGCATGCATTTAGGTATAGGTAGCATTGCTGCCACGCTCCTGATATTACTGTTCTCTGTCTATGTCATTCCCTTCAACATCGTATGGGTCCAGCTCGCCATCTTTGCAGTAATCATAATCATCCTGCTATGGCAGGCAATGTCAAGCCGAGTACGCAATTACTGGTTGATAATAGCATTTGCCATCGGTTCAATGACATTCTTCTACAGTGCCGACTACGTGCTCAACCATGTTCTGGAAAAACACCAGCGCGTGCGCATCAACGTGCTGCTGGGACTAGAAGAAGACCTTAAGGGGGCCGGCTACAATGTCCACCAAAGTGAGATAGCCATCGGTTCAGGCGGGCTGGAAGGGAAAGGATTCCTCAATGGCACTCAGACTAAGCTGAAATACGTTCCTGAGCAAGACACCGACTTCATCTTCTGTACTGTTGGAGAGGAGGAAGGCTTCCTCGGGTCGGCCAGTGTTCTCATGCTGTTCCTGGCTCTTATCCTCCGGCTGATACATCTTTCCGAACGCCAACCATATCACTTTGGAAGGGTGTACGGATATTGTGTGCTTTCCATTTTCATGTTTCATCTCTTCATCAATGTCGGGATGGTTTTGGGCCTTACGCCCGTCATCGGCATACCACTTCCTTTCTTCAGCTATGGAGGCTCATCGCTCTGGGGATTTACTCTGCTGCTCTTTATCTTCCTACGCATCGATGCCAGCAGGAACATGTCAAGAAACTGATATTTTATTTTATTCTACGCAACTTTATTCCCACATCAGACAAGCCTGGCAGAATTTCTCTTTTCATATTGTGTCGGATGTTGACCTGTATAGAGTCATTTTCTCGCAGTTGCAACGTGGTTAGGTCGAACATATATTGAAACAAGCTTATTCCACGGCCTAACACATCGCCTCTCTTGTTGGTAAGAGTGGCATAGAGAGTATCAGACAAGGTTTCTCCCGACGGGAAGATTTCCTGCTCTACGATTAGCGCGATTGCCATAAAAGGAAATTCACTGTTAATGCGCAACCCCACTTCCTCCTTGTAAGTTCCACCTTCTTTCAGCTTCGGCAGGTGGAATACCAGTGTATCGTTGCGTTCCCATCCCGACGATTGCGTCTGTTCGTAGTGATTATATACGGTAGCACGGTCGCATGCTGTTAAAAGACATACGACCGCAACTATCGACGCTGCCACGAACCCTCTACTGCTCTTTATTGTCATCCTTAGCCTTCTGAACCGGTTTACGTGGTTTTTTCTTTTTTTTCTTCTTTGCCTTGTCGAAACGGCTGATATCATCATCATGGAGTTCCACATGGGTCGGAGCTTTCTGCTCCTTATGTCCTCCTTCCGACAGTGAGTAGGGTTTTTCGCCCTTCTTGTTCATTTCGATGATTTCCTTTGCACGCTGAGCCGTTATTGTCTCCAGGTTAGCGGCTATGTTCTTGTCGGTAGAATATGTTACAAGTCCAGCAAGGATGTCGCTCTTGAAATGATAATAGTCACTGTCCTTAGTCTGTAGCACTATTTCCCTGCTCGGCATCTTCTTTCCAGCCTCCACATAGTCGTCAACCTCATAGTTCAAGCAGCATTTCAGTTTGGCACACATGCCGGCGAGCTTTTGAGGATTCAGCGAGATGTCCTGAAAACGTGCTGCACTGGTGCTCACACTGACAAAGTTCTTCATCCAGGTAGCACAGCAAAGCTCGCGCCCGCAAGGTCCCGTACCGCCTATACGTCCTGCTTCCTGACGTGCACCTATCTGTTTCATCTCTATGCGCACATGGAATGCCAGTGCCAGGTCTTTGATAAGCTGGCGGAAGTCAACACGCTCATCGGCAATATAGTAGAAAATGGCCTTATTGCCATCGCCCTGATATTCCACATCTCCGATCTTCATCTTCAGGCCGAGCCCCTTGGCAATCTCGCGACTCTCAATCATGGTGGAGTGCTCACGAGCCTTTGCCTCACGATACTTGTCCATATCGATTTGCCGTGCAATGCGGTAGATACGCTTAATATCATCTGCCGACTTCAGGTTTGCCTTCTTTATCTGCATTTTTACCAGACGTCCGGTAAGCGTGACAACACCGATGTCATGACCGGGACTTGCCTCAACAGCTACAATATCACCCTTCTTGAGAGGCAGGTTGTTCACGTTATGGTAATACCCTTTTCGGGTATGTTTGAACTGCACCTCCACAAGGTCTGTGGTCTGGTCGTTTCCGGGAACATCAGCAAGCCAGTCGTATGTATTTAATTGGCGGTCCTGCCTACCTACGGCACGTGAGCACAACCCACGGTCGCATCCCGTCATTATGTCATATTCCTTGTTTTCCACAATAAATTGTTTTATTTGTTATTATTTACCTTTCAATACGAGTACAATCATCTTTAGGGCAAAGTCGAAGAATACAATCTTTCCGTTTGCATTCTGGCTTATATCGCGAATGGCAAGATTTGCCAGGTCACAAATCTCTATGACATTCACCTCATTGACAAAACGTGCGAAATTGGCTGTGAAAAGCTCCTCTTCATGAGTCATGTACATCAATTCATTTTCTCCGAAGTTATACATAAAGCTTTCGCGTATCATTCTCATGAAATACGTCAGAAACCGTTTCTGCTTCTCACGTCCGAATGCGCTCAGTGTCTCACTCCACCGCTTCAGGCCACGTATGTCACGCTGATATGCCAAGCGCATTAGGCTTTTGAACAGATTGAGAAACACCTCATTCTCGCCGTTAGCCTGCAACTCTTCCATTGCTTTCAGCCAACTGCCGTTGGCAAGCCGTGCGACCCTTGTGGCCATATCGTCGGAGAGTCCGCGCCGTTCAATGAGTGCCGCCCTTATACTATCACTGCCGATGCGCTTGACATCTATTCTCTGTACACGGCTGCGTATGGTCTCAAGTATTCTCTCTGGCTCGTTGCAAGCCATAATGAACAGAGTCTGCTGCGGAGGCTCCTCAATGAGCTTTAGAAGTTTGTTGGCACACTCGATGTTCATTCTCTCCGGCTGCCATATAACAGAGACCTTATATCCCCCCTGACTCGACTTCATCGAGAGTTTCTTCACGAGGCTGTCGCTCTCGCCGGCAGTGATTATAGCCTGTTGGTTTTCACCCCCCATGGCCTCAAGCCACTGCTCCATGCTGAAGTAAGGGCCTTGCATTAACATCTCGTGCCACTCACGCGAGAAGTCATCGCTGACTGGCTTGTGGTCGCTGCCCATCGACGGAAGTTTTATCGTAGGATAAGTAAAGTGAAGATCGGGGTGTTGCAATTTATCAAGCATAACCTTGCTGTTTGCGTTCTTCAACAGCAGATGGCTCGCAAAAGCGATGGCAAGTGCCATCTTTCCGCTGCCCACAGGACCGGTGAGCATAATGGCATGTGGCAGACGAGCTTCCTGCTCCATCTGGAGCAGTCGCTGCTTTACTTCTTCCTGTCCTATTACCTCACTGAAATCCATGTCTAAAGCAGTTGCTTTGCCACTTCAACAACAGAATTGACCGCCGAGACTGTGTAGAAGTGGATGTTCTTTACACCACGATTGTACAAATCACGGCACTGAGCCGTAGTCCACTCCACTCCGAGTTGCATCGCTTCGTCGTCGTTCTTACATTTCACTATCTCTTTTGCAAGAGCCTCAGGAATATCGCAGTGGAATGTCTTTGGCACCACTGTCAGCTGAGACAGTTTGGCAAAGGGCTTGATTCCCGGCACGATGGGTATCGTGATTCCCATCTGTCGCGCTTTTTCCACGAATGCGAAATATTTCTGGTTGTCAAAGAAAAGCTGTGTCACAGCATATTTTGCACCGAGGTCCTGCTTCTCTTTCAGATAATGCATATCCATATCAATATTCGGAGCCTCTTCGTGCTTCTCAGGATAGCAGGCCACTCCAAAGTCGAATGGCTTGCCCGGATTCTTTATCGGTGTCCCGTCGGCAAAAAAGCCTTCGTTGAAACGGGACACCTGACGTATCAAATCGGTTGTGTGAGCATGACCACCCGGTGTTGGAGTAAAATGCTTGTCATCCTTTGCCTTGTCTCCCCGAAGGAGCATTAGATTGCGGATGCCGAGAAACTGAAGGTCGAGCAGTTCGTATTCAATCTCCTCAATAGTGGTTCCGCTACATATAACATGCGGCTCAACGGGGATGTTGTACTTGTTCTGTATAGCAGCAGCAATAGCTACCGTTCCCGGCCTCATACGTATGCGTGAGCGTTCAAACTGTCCGCTGGGCAGCTCCTTATACACAAACTCACTATGATGTGTAGTGATATTTATGAAGGCAGGGTTGAACTCCACCAACTTGTCAATGGTTCTGAACAAAGCATCAGTGCCATTGCCTTTCAAAGGAGGCAGCACCTCAAATGAAAACCTGCGCTCGTCGCTCTCCTCCGCTATGTAGTCGGCAACTGTCGTCATTTCTTTATCTTGTAGAGTTTGAAGCTCAGCGCAGGGATATTGTCATTGATTACCGCGCCCTTCTTTTGCGTCTCAATGCCTATCGTTCCGCTCTTTGGAACTATCTTGTTCGGGTTGTCGAGAGTATTCTCGTCGTCCTTGCCATTGTGCTGGAGTATGACAGTTTCGGCATTAGCAACTGCCGGCTTCAACCCTTGCAGGTTAAGGCTCACTGCCTGCGGCGCATCAGAGATGTTTACCACCTTTACTATCACCTCGTTCTTGTTCTTGTCGAAAACCGACGTAGCAAAAAGCCCGTCCTGGCCGTCCTGACCGGCAACCGGCTTTCCGTTCATTGTCAGAGCCAGCACGTTGGTACCGGGATTCATAGCATACATCTGCTGTACATAATAGCTGACGCTCTTGAACATGCGTGTATTGTCGTACCATATCAAGTCGGGACGCCACTGCCAACCGCTAACATGGGCGAAGAGCGGTGCATAGGCAGTCATCCATACCACGTCGGCATTACGCTCATAGCCTGTCATCACAGCTGCCTCAAGGATGCTCGCCTCATAGTGGTTCCACTTCTTTCCCTTGCCATGACAGGCATACTCACCGGCAAACACCTTCGGTCCCTTACGGTCGTAGGAGTCGTAGCGCAGTCCGTGCGAACGGAACCAGTCTTCGTTACGGTAGAAATGTTCATCCACAAGGTCGGCCTTGAGCTGTTTCATTGCGACCCATCCCTTGTCGAACATCTTGCCTTCTGAATCGGGTCCGCTCGTTCCAACAATCTTTATGTCGGGATATTTTGCACGTATTGCTTTAATAAATGGTTCAAGACGCTTATAGTAGATGTCGTCCCACTGCTCGTTGCCCACGCCGATGAGTTTGAGGTTGAAAGGTTCTGGATGGCCCATCTCGGCACGTTTCTTACCCCACTCGCTGTTCACGTCGCCATTGGCAAACTCAATCAGGTCGAGACAGTCGTCGATATATGGCTGAAGCTGGTCAACAGGAACATGAGCACTCTCGTCGCGGTTCTGGAACTGGCAGGCCATTCCTACATTAAGCACAGGAAGCGGCTCGGCACCAATATCCTCAGAGAGAAGGAAAAACTCGTAGAATCCCAGTCCGTAACTCTGATAATAGTCGGGATAGTAGCGGTACTCGAAAGTTGACTCCCAGCGGTTGTGGTTCGTGGGTCGGTTCTCTACCGGACCTATGCTATTCTTCCACTGATAACGGGTCTCAAGATTATAGCTTTCAACAATGCAGCCACCGGGGAAGCGAAACACTCCTGGATGTGCATCCTCAAGAGCCTGTCCGAGATCACGTCGCAGACCGTTCTCGCGGTTCTTGTATGTGTTGACAGGAAAGAGCGAGATATGCTCCAATGCCACGGGATTGCCACTCGAAAGGAATATACGCAGCTGTGCGTTGTTGTGAGTCTTGGGCGACTTCAGAATCACCTCATATTTTTTCCAGTCAGATGAAGAAACGTCAACCTTCGCGGTAACGAATTCCTGGTGCTCGCCCATCGACTGTTCGTCAATGAGTTGAACACGAATGGCACTATTGCCGTTCAGAGCTTTTGCCCAAACAGTGAAACGGTAGTCCTCGTTTTTCTCTACTCCAATGCCGAAGAAGCCCTCGTTCTGCAGACCTGTGCGCGTCTCGCGGTGCCCCGGATCACTGAGAACCACATAATGCGGACAACGCTCAAAAGGACCGTCGTTGCGCACTTCAACTTTTCCGAATGCTTTCCAACCCATCAGAGGGTCGCAGAACTCGAATGAACGGTTTTTGACAAGCTCACCGTAGAGTCCACCGTCGGCAGCATAGTTGATATCTTCAAAAAAAAGACCATACATGGTTTTTTGCACTGGTGCTCCAAGTTTTTTTGTGTTAATGTCGAGCACATGTGTTTGTGCAGTCATGGCCGATGCCACTGTAAGCATCATACCACCGAGGACGTTTCTGATATTAATCGTCATAGCTTTTATTGTTATTTCAAGTTTCTTTTGAAGTGCAAAGATACGGATTTATTCTCAAACTGCCAAACGAATTACACAAAAAAGAGGCTTTACAGCCTCTTTATGTAGTCGGTAAGGGAATCGAACCCTTATGCCAAGATTGAGAATCTTGTATCCTAACCGTTAGATGAACCGACCATGATGTTTGTCTGGTACGAATCCCCTGCGGAAGCTGGGGGATTCGAACCCCCGGTACGTTTACACGCACGGCAGTTTAGCAAACTGCTGGTTTCAGCCACTCACCCAAACTTCCTTACCGGTGTTCTTACCGCAGCGCTTTCTCTCAAACGCGGTGCAAAGGTAATGCATTTTTCTTAATCCACCAAATATTTCTAAAACTTTTTTTCTAAAAAGGTGAAAGAATTCTATTTGATACAGTTTGTTACGGGTGGAATGTATCAATACATACCTCTTGTTGCAGATTACAACAGGCGAAATGTTTAAATCCTGCAGTATAGTTGCAGATTGCAGCAGACGAAATGCATATATACAGTTGTGCCGTCGCTGATTGCGACGGCACAACTGTATATAGAATAAATAATTTGTAAACTACAGGATTGTTTTCACAGCGTCGAGCATGCCCTTGTCCTGAATGAGGTCGAGGTACTGCTTAACAAGAGCGGTGAGACCCTTGATCTTGTTGAGGTCTTCACTCCAGATGAATTCTGCGCCAAGAACTCCTTCTGCTACTTTCTGAGTATCTCCTGTAGCCCAAAGTTCCTTAAGCAAATCCATAATCTTCTGATCGTCGTTGGGAACAATCTCTACACCGTCGGCACGCTTGCCACCTTTATAGTAGGTGATGATCGCAGATAGACCGAACACGAGTCCCTTCGGCAGTTCACCCTTGCGCTCAAGATACGTCTTAACACCGGGCAGGTCGCGAGCGCAGAACTTCGGGAACGAGTTGAGCATGATGCTGGTCACCTGATGGTCAACATACGGGTTGTCGAAGCGCTCAAGCACGTCGGCAGCAAATTTCTGCAACTCTTCCATCGGGAG
>ODAI012528946.1_pt1 | contig 27623 bp, 26 predicted proteins | sample 1539321 | NCBI WGS metagenome assembly ODAI01 (sample SAMN02144231, study PRJEB22623) | gut metagenome | biome: sheep rumen | host: Ovis aries | place: New Zealand
AGAACTTATACCTGAAATGTCAGATGGCGCGCACTCAAATGTGGGCGTTGTAATGTTTTCAGTAGGTTTCACACTGATGATGATACTTGATGTGGCTCTTGGGTAAGAGAAGTATTATTGATAAAAATCATAGACATATAAAACAAACTATTCAGAAAGAGGTAATGATCATGGGACTTATGAAGAAATTTTTTAGTCAGACAAGAAAACCTGAAGGCACTATGGGAAAGATGATGCTTTCGGGTATGAATTCAGGGCATGCAAAGCTGGCAGACTGGGGAATGAATCATCTTCCGGAGATATCTCCTGTACAAGCAGCTGATCTTGGCTGTGGTGCAGGCAGAAATGCCGGGGAGCTCCTGAAAAAATATCCTGACGCCGCTGTTACTGCGCTTGACTATTCTGAGCTTTCAGTCGAGAAGGCAAGGGAGTTCAATCAGGCAATGATAGATGAAGGAAGATGCAAAGTAATCCAGGGAGATGTTTCCAACCTTGCACTTGAAGCGGACAGCTTTGAGCTTGTAACCGCATTTGAGACTATTTATTTCTGGCCGGGACTTGAAAAGTGCTTTTTACAGGTCGCAAGGATCCTTAAAAAGGACGGATATTTCATGATCTGCAATGAGTCAGACGGTAAAGATAAGAGCAGCAAGAGGTTTGAGTCTATCATTGACGGTATGCGATGCTATACTCCAGATGAGATAGCTGCTGCTCTGAAAAAGGCCGGTTTTTCTGAGGTCAAGGGGTTCCATCACTCTTCAAAACCGTGGATAACAGTTATTGCTAAGAAATGAGAGTATCATAACTGACTAAAAAAGGCTATGTTCAAAAGACATAGCCTTTTAATTATTCTACTTACTTGCGGCTGAAGAACGTAAGGTCTTCTTCACCGACTTTTCCGTCGAAATTGAGATCGCCGTATGCCTCGCATCTTCCCAGAATTAGCCTTTGCTCGGCGTTGATATTATTCTGGAAATCCTTGTAATTCTCAATATAATACCGCAGGTAATCTTCGTCAGCGCTGTTCACAAGTCCGTCCTCATTTATGTCGCCGGGCACTGCGGATTCTTTCAGGTACGCCAGCAAAAAGGCGCTGTCAAGCGAAGTTATATCACCGCTGCCGTTTATATCACCGAGATCTTCAATACAGTCGTTACTGAGTTTTGTCAGATATTTATCAATATAGTAATCAAGCAGAACGTGTGCATCATAAACACTTACCCTGCCGTCTGAATTCAAATCGCAGGCAGCAGCCTTCTTCCGCATCTCATCAGTCAGGCTGAGATTTACCTCAACGCCTGTAAGTCTGCCGTTTATTACCGCTAATTCACCGTATCTTACAATTGCTTCGTCCTCATATCTGTAATCGCTGTTGAAATCTATCCTCTTGACCAGAAGTCTGCCTTCGGTAAAGTCGAACTCAAAGTTGGTAGGATACGAAGGATCGAGACTGTACCTCACATCGTTGTGTACGTCATACACGTTCACGCCGTGATAGTCTATTCCGCTGCCATAACCGCTTTCATAGCAGAGATCAGGATAACCGTCGCCTGTTACATCAGTGAAGTATTTTCTGCCGTACCAAAGTGAAAAACCGTCCGTATGAATGTCAACCCGCTCAGTTCCGCGTTCATACCAGAGGTTCGTATCGTCAGCACAGAATACTATACCCGGCAGATTGGATACTATCAAGCCGTTTTCTCCGTTTAAGGCTGATCTTTTAGTCCATTCATATACCTCTCCCCTGCCTATGCTTACGACGTAATTGCCAGAACTGAGCCTTGAAATATCAGGAGTTCCGGCAGTTGTAGTTGCCTTCTCAGTTATTGTAGCAGTTGTGGTGGTACTTGATGCTTTATCGTTCTTAGCGGGTGCAGTCGTTACCTTTCCGCTTTGCTCATCAGGGTCAGCGGTAGTTGTAAGCACTTCATGCTGCTGAGGGTCAGCGGTTGTCGTTACAGCAGATGTAGTCGCTGCTGTAGTCGTTGCCGGCTCTGTATAGCTGCCGTTCATCATCGCCTCAAGCTCGTCAATTGTATAGAAGCCGAGCCCCTCAGATGTCCGTTGAATAAGGCAGTCATCATATTTGTAGAGCATCCCGTATTCATTTCCGATCACGGGATAATCCTTGCCGTTCGTCACAACGACGAGGAAAGCATATTCCTGACCGATAACAGGCAGCTCACCGCTTCCAACTATGTCATGATACCATGTATTGTCGATCTCCTCGTCAGTCATAGTATTGCCGTTACCGTATTTCCCGCCGGTTTGGGTGAGCTTTTCGCCGAGCATATCGCGCATTGAGATATAGCCGCCGGGAGTTGTTATCCCGACCGTGCTGCCCTCAGCGCAGATACCTCTTGTATCGCTGATGACGGTGACTTTAAGTACAGTTTCCGCATGACAGCCGTTTTCATATGTCCCGACAGCCCTGTAGGATATACCGTCTACCCTGCCGATAATTATATCGTCAGAATTTTCGGCATCTTTCCTGATATCAGTGATATCGAAGGCGTAATCATACTCTGCTCCGGTATCAATAATGCTTTTCCCTTCAAGCTCTGCGGGAATCTCAGGCGTTTCAAGCAACGTTAGAGGGTAAGGTACGCTGAAACGCCACACATCACCCGGAATATAGTACATCTGCGTGCCGTTCACACTGCTTGACAGTTGGAGCTGCTGCGCCAAACGTGCCGGTGCATCAGATGATGAACGATACTTCTCTGTCACTCCGTCATGCTCATAGTAAACTGTATTGTCACTTCCGAACCGGAGCGTGAACGCCTGTCCGCCTGAGCTGACGTAAAAGGCGCAGTAGGGATTTTCCGGAACCCCGGTGCCGATTAGCTCCCATTCAGTTGAGTTGAATGCTTCTGCAAAGCTCATGACTTTTTCAGGCAAAAGCTCAAGTACGCAAGGGTCGGAAGGCTTCACCATGAACCTTATCCTTCCGCCGGAGATATCGCCGAACGGAGCGCTGCTTTCGGGATTGCTCTGAGCGGTTGCTGCTGTTGTTTCAGTCTGAGATGTCAGAGTATCGGGCTTACTCTTTGAACTTCTCAGAAGGACAAATCCTCCCACACAGGCTCCAGCCGCAATAACGATCGCTGAAGCTGTCGCAAGAATCTTTCTCCAGACTGGTCTGCGGTATACCTCGACGCCTGAGACAACAGTTATATTTTCAGCTTCTTCTGTTCTGACATTTGTCTTCTTTTCTGTCCTTTCAAATAATCTCGCGATATCCTTTTTGGTAACAGCCTGATAGCTCTCAGCCATTTTTTCAAGCATTTCCTCATCGGCGTTTTCAAGCGCACTGAGGTCTAAATCATTATTTTTCATAGTCAGCCCTCCTCACAAAGAGATGTCTTCCTTCTCAAGCAGCTCCTTCAGTCTCCTGACAGCGCGCCCGCAGCGTACCCGGATGTTTTCCGGTGTCAGCGAGACCATTGCGGCTATCTCTTTTGCACTTCTTCCGTAGTAATACTTCTGGATGATTATTGTAGAATCCGGTTCGCCAAGCTCAGTTATCTTTTGGAGTATAACTCTCCGTCGTTCCTTTTGCTCAGCCTCATTGACGATATCCTGCTCAGACGGCAGCTCACGGATGTTCTCGTCATCAAGAGAGAAGTGTCCGGAACCGGCAGTCTGCTTCCGGTAGACGTCAGACGCAATCCTACGCGCAACAGTGCCGATAAATCCGGACATATCGCCGCTCAGTTCCTTAGTGCTGTCGTAGCTTCTGAATACGTCGGCAAAAACGTCACAGACGCATTCGTCGATATCCTCACGGCTCACACAGCTTCTAAGCCTGTTGAAAACTATCGTGTAAACATAATTACAGTAAGCTGAAAACAGCTCCTTGTCTGCCTGTTCGCTCGATATCTGATGTTTTCCGCGATATTCCCCATGCGTCATATTCTCACCCCTTACGAAGTCTGATAAATGCATTTTTCTGACTTTCACTATATCTATTCCTGAAAAAGCGCAGGGATATAACATATCCTAAAAAATATTTTTATTTTAATTAAGAAAAAACGGTCCGGGAGCAGATGATATGCCTCCGGACCGTTTTGACTATGATAGTTTAAAGATCAGGCCATGCCTGCGGTGATGATAGCCATTTTGTAGACCTCATCCGCTGTGCAGCCTCTTGAAAGGTCGTTGATAGGTGCGTTAAGCCCCTGGAGAATAGGACCGTATGCCTCGAATCCTCCAAGTCTCTGAGCGATCTTATAGCCGATGTTTCCAGCCTCTATGAGCGGGAATATGAAGGTGTTTGCCTGTCCTGCAACCTTTGAATCAGGGCACTTTGTCTTAGCGACCTCAGCCGAAACAGCAGCGTCAAACTGGAACTCACCGTCGATAACGAGGTCAGGGTCAAGAGCACGCGCCTCAATAACTGCGTCGTGGCTGAGCTGAACTGTGCCGCCCTTGCCGGATCCGTATGTTGAGAAGCTGAGAACAGCTACCTTAGGATCAATACCGAAGAAATCAGCAGTCCTTGCGGTCTCAACAGCTACCTCAGCAAGCTGTCTTGCAGCGCTGAGAACAACGTTTCCGTCCTTGTCAAGTCTGTCAGTATATCCGAGATTGATAGCACAGTCGCCCATTGCTATCTTCTCCTCCTTGCCGTCCTTTTCACGGAAGAGGATGAATGATGAACTTACAAGATTAGAGCCCTTCTTTGTCTTGATGATCTGGAGTGCAGGTCTTACTGTATCAGCGGTAGAATATGTTGCACCGCCAAGGAGAGCGTCTGCCTTGCCAGCCTTAACGAGCATAGTGCCAAAATAGTTGGACTTCTGGAGAGCGCTGCGGCACTCCTCCTCAGTCATCTTGCCCTTGCGGAGCTCAAACATCTGTGCAACGAGTGCATCCATTTCAGGATATGTTGCGGGATCAACAATCTCTGCACCGCTGATATCGAAGCCGCCTGCGGATGCAGCAGCCTTTACCTCGTCAACGTTTCCGCAGAGGATAACGCCCATAAGTCCCTCGCTGAGCAGTCTGTCTGCTGCTGAAAGTATACGGTTATCGCTGCCCTCAGTAAAAACGATAGTCTTCTTGCTTGCCTTTAAATTTGTAATAAGCTTGTCAAACATTCCCATTTGGTTTTACCTCCAAAGTAAAAATTCTATTATTATTATAGCATAACCACATCCGTTTTTCAATACCTTTTTCAGTTTTTTTATCTGTCTGTAAAATATGCCTGTATCAGCAAAGAGGACGCGGAATGCGTCCTCTCTTAACCGGATCAGTCGATAGTTACTTTCTTCATAATCTGAGGTGTAACAGGCTTGTCATTGCGATCTGTAGCAGTTTCAGCTATCTCGTCAACCACCTCAATGCCCTCTGTTACCTTGCCGAATGCAGCATAGTTGCCATCAAGATACGGAGCGTCCTCGTGCATGATGAAGAACTGTGAGCCCGCTGAATCAGGCATCATTGAACGTGCCATTGAGATAACGCCTCTGGTGTGTTTCAGATCGTTCTTCACACCGTTTGAAGAAAATTCGCCCTTGATATTCCATCCGGGACCACCGGTACCTGTACCCTTGGGACAGCCGCCCTGTATCATGAATCCTGAGATTACTCTGTGGAATGTAAGCCCGTCATAAAAGCCGCTTCTCACAAGCTTCTCGAAGTTCTCGCAGGTGATCGGAGCAATATCAGGATAAAGCTCTATCTTTATCTTCTTTCCGTTTTCCATTTCAATAGTTACCATAATTTTGACCTCCATTAGCCTATAGTTATCTGTAACGTTGAAGGGGCAGTATAATGCTCGCTTTCAATGTCGCTGTCTCTTTTGGGCGGCGATGTCGAATACTTCTCCTGATATTCCTCGAGAGGATTCTTCTTAACCGTTGCTGCGGTCGGATCCTCTGTGACAGGCACAGTCTCAGGCTCTATTACCCTTATCACTCTCCCGAGAATATCGGTAACATATTCGACCTGAGGCTCAGAATCCGGTTCGGTAGCTGAATCTGTATTCTCAATAGTTCCTATTATCCGTCCGAGTATGTCAGTGACATACTCAACGCCCGGCTGCTGCGGATTTGTGACAGTGTAGGTCTGCGTACCGGCAAGACTTGTCGGCGCGACATCGTTTCTTCTTGTAGCGACTGTATTCGTTGCTGAACGCCTGGCTGCCTCATCTTCTCTGCTGCGCTTCATGTTCTCTGCACACGATCTTCCAGCAAGCATTACGAGCACCGCTGCTAAGGCTGCGATAATTATAGCCGCTGATCTGCGTTCTCCCACACTATCCCTCCGTTCTCAAAACGTTACAAGACAATTATAACCTCTGCGCCGGAAAATGTCAAGTCTTTGCTGCTTATAAACCTTGTGCAACATACACTTGACAGAAATCAAACAAAGTGCTATTATATATATACAGCTCAGCTGTGCTCTCCGTTATACGGAGGCAAGGTTAAAACAGGAGGTCTAAAGCTATGGCACAGGTTACAAAAGATATGAGAATAGGTGAGCTCTTACAGCTCGACAAGGATGTTTCCCCTATCCTTCTCAGCATTGGTATGCACTGTCTCGGATGTCCCGCTTCACAGATGGAGACTATCGAGGAGGCTGCTGCTGTTCACGGTGTTGATGTTGACGAGCTTGTAAAAGCTCTGAACGACAAGATAGCAGGCTGACATTATCGGCAGGTCATTGAATGGCCTGCTTTTTTTGTACAGATACAGAAAAGCCGGACGTATATCCGGCTTTTTATATTTACTGCTGTTCGGAGTCACGGTAGATCGAACCTGTCTCAATACCGCGAAGGATGCCGCTTGCACATTCCTTCCACTGAGCTACCTCAGCTTCGTCGTATGTTACGACCTTCTTAGCCCATTCTGTACAGTAGGTACACATATTATCGACCTTCTGACCGGGCTCTACCATGTTGTTAGCACAGAGAGTCTTGTCGCAGTTGTTGCACTTGATGAAGTGCTCAAGGAAGCCGTCGAGTTTTGTGTTATCCACATGGATGTGCGGGAAGTTCATAGTTCTTCCGTAAGCCATCATCGACTCAGGCTTGAGCTTATCCATGAATCTCATCTTAGGAGTTCCGGGAGGCGGTCCCATAGGAGGTCCGCCTGCCCCCATAAATCCGGGAGGAGGGCCACCGGCAGGCATTCCGGCAGGAGGTCCGCCTGCATTTGTGCCTGAAAGTGCGCTGATGTTCTTTGCTTCAGGCCAGTTTACGATGTCAAGGAGGTTGCCATCATACTTCTGAGTCATGTATGCCTCGATAACACGTCCGATGAATGTTGTAGGACGTGTACGGTCAACAAGCTTGATAGCAAGATTACGGTTGCCGGTCTCCTCAGCAAGTTCACGGTAATAGTGAACATCCTCAGGGCGGATCCATTCAGATGAAATGATAGCCGAGGGAGTAGTTACCTTGCGGTAGATGCAGTTTACAAGTGAATAGTCCATAGATATGCACTCAGGCTCAGTGTGACCTGTGAAGCAGGCATGAGCTAGCTTATAGGGACATTCTCTTATGCAGAGATTATTAGCGATAAGTCTGAGGTGAAGGTCTGTATCCTTGTACTGTTTGAGTACCTTGCGGAGAAGATCAAACTTTCTGTTGAAGGAGTGATCGAGAGTGATCTCGTCAACTCCCCATGAACGCCAGTATTCAATGTGCTGGATATTTGTGGGGTATGCGTAAAGTCCGAGAGTTACAAAAATATCGGGAAAATTGTTCTTTACATATTTTATGAGTATCGGTGAGTTCAGAGTGAATGATCTGATGCCGATATCATAGCATTTATGTATAAAGTCCCTGAGCTTCTTTCCCTCAACAGGGTCAAGCTCGTTCTGATCGAGTCCGATCGGGTTTATAAGATAATTGAAATCAAGATCACGTTTCCTACATTCAGCAACATATGCTGCAAATTCATCAAATGTAAGATTAGGAACGATAGCTGCTGCTCTTCCGCCCGGAAGTCCGTCATAGCGGAGTTTTCCGTAAAGACTTGTAATACTGTGCTTAGGGTCAAACTGTTCGATGATGTCAAAAAGCTTGTAATCAAAATTAGTTCCGACATCGAACGAAATTGAATCCATATTCACTGGTTAAACACCTCTTCTTTTATAATGATGCGACTGCAAGGCCGCATTTTTAGTATAACATTTATTTAGAATTCAGTCAATTCGATGAATATACGGATTAGCCCCTAAATTTCTTAATTTTTTGTTCACATTTTACAAGTTGTTATTTTTTCTACAAATTATACGCATTATTTTCCTGACGCTTCATATCTTTTATAAGCATTATAACTGAACCTGCAAGAAGTATCGCTCCCACAATAGGATATACCTTCAGGAGCTTGTTTCCGGTACCGTATATCTCTATAACTCCTGCCGATATCGAGCCAACTGCAAACGTCGCTGAGGCGGAATTGAAAAGATTCACGAACATCCCGCAAGGTGTCCTCCTTCCCATTGCTATGAATATATATGTTATACCTGCTATGAGCGGGAATACAAATGAGTATACCATGTATGGCGAGTATACCCCGAAGCTGAAATGCTCATATACTCCGCCGAATAAAGCACAGAACGCCGAAAACAGCAGATTTCCGAGCGAATGGCGAAGAACCCGCCTTCGCTCATTGTCAATATCCGATGTATACAATGTCACTCACACTCCTCTCCTTGATAGACCTGCCGGTCGTGGTAGGATTATTGATGACTTCTCCGTTAAAGTACATGGTCGATGAGCCGCCGCCGTCAAGGTTATAGGCTGTCGTCACGCCAAGCCCTTGCATGAACTGTGCAAGCTCGTACAGAGATAATCCCTCGCTCTCGCTCGTTCTTCCGTCTGATACGACAAATACATAGTGCAGCTCGCCGATTATCCCCACCGCGGTACGCGGATTGCTTGCCATTGCCTGCCCGACCTCATCGTTTTCGCTTACGCTGATGCTGCCGTCTGTTACAAGCGCCGGTCCGAAGCTGAAAGCCTGCCATACTCCGCTGTCTAAAAGATCCTGTGCAGAGCTATCTTTGCTGTTTGTAATGTAAAAATTTCCGTCAGGATAAATGCACAGAACATCAGTACTTCCATCGCCGTCATCGCGGTAGAGTACGCCGTTGCGGATAACGTAGCCGTTTTCCCTTGCACCGTAAAAATCTCCGTTCACAGCAAATATTGCATTTTTACCATCTGCTATCGACGATGTGGTCTCCTTGATGTTCCTACCGTATGAATCCTTTGCAAATGCAGTTTTGATATACTGTGCAGACGAAAGCTGAACGTCCGCAACGTATATAGTTGTATCGTTTTCGTAGTATTCCGTGAGCTTGATGCTGATGTTCTCATCCTGATATTCACTGTCAGTGATTACAGGTTTTACCTCAGGAGAGGTCAGTATTTCCGTTGTATCGGCTGCACCGGAGGTAGAGAAAAGTGCCATATTCATCTCCGTTGCATCTGATTTTATTACACGCGGTATCAGGAAGGTGTCGAGCATTACATAAACTGTAAAACCTGTCAGAGCTATACCATATGTTACCCCCCAGAGCAGATTCTTCTTAGCCATTTATCTTCGCCCCGCTTTTCCTGAATATCAGTGTCTTCTGCACAGTCCAGCTCAGTATGAACATAATTGCTTCTGTAATCAGCTTTGCCGTATATCTGTTGAGCAGTGTTGTGCTTAAAAGAAGGGTGAGAAGCGCTGTGTTGCAGATAAGTATAAATGATGCAAGAGTGAAGTATTGCAGCGCAGACTTTTTTACTGACGATCTGCTGCCGAATACAAAGCGTCTGTTTATGTCGTAGTTCATCACTGAACTGAATATCCTTGCAGAGATATTAGAGGCTGCTGCTGAGCCTGATATCGCCGAAAATGCACAGAACAGCGCATAATCGACACAGAAGCAGACAAGTGATGAGGCTGAGAATTTAAGTATCTCCTTGTATATCCTGTATGAGTCACGGACTGTATCAAAATGCGATGAGGAGTTGTCATCGCGGTAAATTGTCTCTATCGGGACTTCAATTATGTTTTCGCCCGATTTTGCATAATCCATGAGAACGTTCATCTCATACTCATAACGTTCGCCGCTTATAGAAAGCATCCTTTCAATGTGGCGGTGCGAGAACGCCCTGAGACCTGTCTGCGTGTCGCGCACTCCCCTGCCCGCTGAGACTCTGAATACGAATCGTGTGATCGTATTTCCGATAAGACTTCTCATGGGTACCCTGCCCTTGAAATCGCGGCTGCCGATAACGAGATTTCCAGGCATTTCACAGGCTTCATCAATAACTTTGATCGCATCCTTTATGCTATGCTGACCGTCAGCATCGAGGGTCACTACTGCATAGGGAGGGATGTAATTCCTTCGGATATATTCAAGTCCTGTCCTGAGAGCTTTGCCCTTGCCGTGATTATGGACGTGAACGATTACCTCTGCGTTCCCCGATACTGCCCCGAATATCTCCGCGCATGAGGCACTGCTGCCGTCATTCACGATAATAACCGTAAATCTGTTTTCATTCAGTTCGTTCACTATATCTATGAGACATCCGTCCGGTTCGTATGCCGGTATAAGTGCTATTCTCCTGTATTTCATAATAACGCCGCCTTTCACGTCAGCCGCAGGTTACCTGCACGCTTATCTTATGACTTCATTTTAAAGGCGTTTCCTTAAAATAATCTTAGATTTTATTTTGAATATGAAAGTTTCACCTGTTTTTCACAAATCTAAAAATCAATTGACAGAAGGTACGAGCCGTGATATAATATTTCAGAGGTGATGAAATGTCTGAGAATAAGCAGATTTTGAGGAAACTGACTGCTGCTTTATCCATTCTCTCTGCGGCAGCAGGTATAGTTATGCTGATAGTTGGGATCATTGGATATACCAGGAATACAACTGCTCTTTCAGAAGCTTTTTCTGATGGTCCTGAGGAAGGAGAGTTCTACTCCGGAGAGCCGCCGCTCGGCTCGGCGGAATATATAGTTGACCAGAAGAATTTTTTCGGTATGAACAGGTATTTCTACTTCATTTATAACACCGACGATAATGGCGACCCAGCTGAGACTATAGTCGTCCGTGCTGACAAGTCATTCGGCGAAAATTTCACAAAGGCCGGCTTCCGCAATCAGAACGGCGTTGGTATCAAAGGGAAATGCCGACGCATGAGCGGAACCCTGAGGGATTTTTTTGAGGATAATTACGGCTCAGACAGCCTTGCCGGAGGTCAGTTCGTGTATATAGACACCTATAGTCCCCGCAGAAATATGCTTATTACTGCCGAAGGAGCGCTGCTTAACATTGCCTCTGCCATGATGTTCTGTTTTCACAGTGGCAGGCTCAGATTTCGCTCTGAAAATCAAAAGCTTGCAGTAAAAAATATCGCTTTTGTTTCTGTTATAGGAGCCTTTGCAGTTATAATCCCTGCTGCGGTGATACTTTATCTATAGAAAAAGCGGAGACATTAGCCTCCGCTTACTCTTTATTCAAATACAGGTATAACCGCAAGTGCGCCGACCTCAGCTGACTTTTCAGCAGCTTCCGTAAACGACAGCTCCTCGCTTGTTATGTAGGAAATACCGTTCTCATGCTCATATGAACCTTCAGGAGCAGCTGTTCCCGCGGGAACACGGAAATACCAGTGTGCTCTGAAATTATCGATGCAGTCGATAAATGAGCTGTCTGATGCTGACTCCCAATTCTGTGAATTTTCATTCTCTCTGTGCTTTATAGCCTCGATAACATCACCCATTACAGCACTTGCTGTCGGAAGCTTTCCGGCGCCTCTGCCGTAGAACATTGCCTGGTCTATTCCATCACCATAAACAAGAACCGCATTGAATACGTCGCTCACGCCTGACATTATATTCTCATAAGGCACAAGCATCGGCATTACTGCTGGAAGTATTTTTCCGCCCTCAGTTTTTCTTACAGACGCCACAAGCTTGATAGCGTGTCCAAGAACATCTGCAGCGGCAACGTCACAGAGCTCCGTGCGGGATATGCCCTTGCAGTACACATACTTAGGATAAACGTGCCTGCCAAAAACAAGCGAGGAAATAATACATATCTTGCGGCAGGCATCGTAACCCTCAACATCGGCTGTTGGATCCTTCTCAGCATAGCCGAGCTCCTGGGCAAGTCTCAGGGCATCAGCAAAGGTCATTCCATCGTTGTACATTTTTGTGAGTATGAAATTAGTAGTACCATTGAGTATGCCTGCGACCTTGTTGATATCATTTGCTGCAAGGCATTTGTGAAGCGGACGGATTATTGGTATCGCTCCGCCAACGCTTGCTTCAAAGAAGAAGTTGCAGTTGTGTTCCTTTGCAGTTTTCAGGAGAATATCGCCTTTTTCAGCAACGAGCTCCTTGTTTGACGTCGAAACACTCTTTCCTCTCTCAAGGCAAGCCTTTACAAAGGTAAATGCCGGCTCTACGCCCCCCATACACTCAGCAACAGACGTTACTTCATCATCGTTTAGTATATCATTGAAGTCCTTGGTGAATTTTTCCTTATATGGTGAATCCGGAAAATCTCTGAGATCGAGGATATATTTGATATCCATCTCTGTACCGGCACGCTTTTCGATACTTTTCCTGTTTTTGTAGAAAAGCTCGACAACGCCTGAGCCTACTACACCGTGACCTAAAACTGCAAATCTGACTGACATAAAGAAACCTCCGGAAATCTATTCGGCAGAGAGGATCTTGACCTCTAACACGCCGTCAAGTTCAGTAATTGAACTCAGAGGAGCTATCTCCTCCGAATCGTTTGTTAGCCTGAGCGAAATATTCACAGCAGCAGCGCCGTCTACCGGGATGCTCTGGTTTACTGTGAGGATATTCGCGTTAAGGCTGTGCAAAAAAGCCAGGGCGCTCGAAAGAACTCCGGGACTGTCGCTGAGAAGCAGATATAGATTGACTATCTTCCGCGTAAAGAGCTCCTCATAGGAGAACACGCAGTCCTTATACTTATAATAGGCGCTCCTTGAAATGCCGACGCGCTTACAGGCGGAGGCTGAGCTTTTTTCGCCCTTCTGAGCGATAAGCTTCTTGACCTCGAGGACCTTTGTGAAGACCTCCGGCAGCACTTTTGCATCAGCGACGATCAGTTGTGAATTCTTGTCCATACTGAACCACCTTGCTTTGCCTGCGGAATGCTGGCAGTTATTTGTACTGCAAAAACGTCCGCCACAGGCGAACAGTTGTACACTGCTTAATTACTATAACATTTTTTCCGACATTTGTCAAGTGGTAAGGGGAAATTTTTTCACGGCAACAGTATTTTTTGTCCCGAGTTATGAACATTCGGAATATAAAAACCTCCCATGCTTATGGGAGGTTTTTATACTTTAAAATTACTCCGATTCCTTTCTGCTGAACAGGAGGTATTTTCTCGCAAAGAAATTCCAGAAGAACGCCGCTCCTGTTGATACTATCTTCGCAAGTATCTGATAAGCGCTTGTTTTGCTGCTGAGCCATATCTCAAACAGCTTTGTTATGCCGATAGTCATGCCTAATCCGACAAGTCCTATCGCGGCAAATGCTATGAATTCAACAAGCCTTGATTCAACCTTGGAGTTCTTGAATATCCAGAACGTGCTTATAACATAGTTCACTATAAGTCCGAGCACAAAGGATATCGAATTTGCGGCTATCGCGTAGTTTTCATGAAATACAAACCTGAAAAGGATATATGAAACACCCCAGTCAACAACCGTTGCAAATCCCCCGACGAACAGATAGCGGAAGAACTGTATAAGCGTGTTCTCCGTATCTCCGGAAAAAAGCTTTCCGAATTTATGTGAACGGAGAATATCCTTGACCTCCTGAAGATCATTGCTTGCCATTACTTCTTCTCCTCATGGTATTCCTGCTCGGTGTTGACGCTCCAGATGTTCTTCTTATCCGAAATGCCAGCCTTGATGTTCTTGACTGCCTCAAAGGAAGTCACCATGGAGTGATCTATGTTGTTGTAACGGTGCTGGCCGTTTCTGCCTACGCAGTAGAGGTTGGGGATAGTGCTGAGATATGCAACAAGCTTGTCCATTTCGTCATAGGTGTCAAAATACGCAGGATAAGCCTTCTTGACCTTCTCCATATGTGTATCCATGACCTCATTCGCGTTGTTGATAAGTCCAAGCTTCACCATTTCCTTAACGCAGAATTCCGAGAACTGCTTTTCAGTCATATTCCAGTATTTATCGCCCTCTGATACAAAATACTCAAGTCCTACCCATACGGTATTTTTAAGATCCTTTACCATATAAGGCGACCAGTTGTTGTATATCTGGAAACGTCCCATTTTTACACGTCTGTCCTGAACATATATCCAGCAGTCAGGTACAATATTGCCGACTGTACGCATATTTGTCTTGTTTTCAAGGCGAAGCCTGGGTACAAGCACACCAAGTGTCATATAGTCACGGTAAGGAAGACCTGCCGCGATCCTTGCAGCATCCTCAGGAACGTCGTTCATACCGCCCACAAGATCCTTTACAGGCATTGAGGAAATGATGTGATCGCCGCCGATGAATGTCTCGATGCCGTCCTTGACATATGTCACGCCGGTAAGCTTATTGTCCTTGTCCTTGCTGATGGTCTTTACGGAAGCCTCCATTATTATCTTACCGCCAAGCTTCTTCACCTCATCAGCAGTTACCTCCCAGAGCTGTCCGGGACCGAGCTTAGGATACTTGAATTCTTCAATAAGTGAAGTATTTACCTTTCGGTTCTTGACCTTGAAGGTCTTGCCGGCAAAATCCTTGATGATACCTACGATAGACAGGCCCTTTGTTCTCTGTGCGCCCCATGAAGCGTCGATCTCACTCGGATGTCTGCCCCAGAGATTCTCGGTATAATTCTCAAAGAACATCTGATAAAGCTGTCTGCCGAAGCAGTTGATATAGAAGTTTTCAAGATTATCCTCGGGAAGCTTGTGTACAGCTGCACTTAGATAGCTGCATCCGACCTTCATTGTAGTGAAGAATCCAAAATTCTTGATGGTCTCAGGTTTTAAGGATACAGGATAATCATAGAATTTGTCATTAAAAAGTATGCGTGAAACTCTGCGGCGTCTGAGCATTACGCGATCTTCCTTTTGAGGGTCAGGACCACCCTTAACTACCTTTACACGGCGTCTGAGAAGCCTGTCATCGTAGGATGGAAGTCCCTGTGATGGCAACATATTCTCCCACCACTCGTTTACCTCAGGCATTTTTGAGAAGAAGCGATGTCCGCCCATGTCCATTCGGTTGCCCTTGTAGTTAACTGTGCGTGAGATACCGCCTATGGTGTTTGTTTCCTCGAGAACAGTTACGTCGTATTTGTCAGAGTTGTCCTTCAGAAGCTCATAAGCGGCAGTAAGTCCTGCCGGACCAGCGCCGATGATAATAACTTTTTCCATTCTTTTTTCCTCCTTAATGTTATCTCCAGAAAATTATAAGATCTTCAAGCTTTTCCTGAATGCCTGGATTATGAAGATGTATAGTACCCATGCGGTGTGAGACTGCAAGTCCCCAGTTTATTACAAATGTCATGCAAATGCAGATAAGACTGACTGAGTAGAGATACCGCCGCTTGTCCGGTCTCACATTCACCCTCAGAAGTGCGGGCACAGCAACAAGTGTCATAAGCGGCATGATATCAATGATATAACGCTGGATCACTCCACCGAGGCAGAAGTCCTCCCATGTAATGAATACAGCCATACATAAAGCGCAGATATAGAAGCTGTTGCGCTGGAGGACAGTTGTACCGTAAGCACAGTGTGTATTCTTCTTCCTGAAGCAGAGCGGGAGCATTATAAAGCCCATTGCTATCATCGGCAGAGAGAATACCGGTATCGAAAAGTCGCTGTACATATACGAACTGTAGTTATTGAAATGAATCAGCTGCTGCTCAAAGAATGGGAATACCCCCCGCACTCTCAGCGGCAAAAAGAAGTAGTGTAAAATCGCCGAAGGGAGATTTGCAATGTGTATTTTGTTTGCGTGTATATCGCTTACTGTGAGCTGATATACTGCTCCGAAATCGAACGGTGAACCAAAACGCGCATTGTTGTACCACATGATCCCGCAGGCACCGAGTATCAGCGGAACTACAAAGCAGGCTGCCTGTCCGAGTCTGTAGGAAAGCTTCTCCTTCTTGTTTAGAAGTATCGAAAGGAAGAATGGAGCGAGTACGACTGCTCCGAGCGCCATACCTGGTCTGGAACCTACTGCAAGAGCCAGCGAAATTCCGCTGAATGTCAGCATCACCATGCGCATTGCTTTTTTCTTTGAAGTGTATGCGCTCAGTCCGAGCCACAGGCTAAGAGAAAGATACATTAGACCGCTGGCAAGTGGTATGCAGTACATATCCGCGTAATTCAGCACATAGTAGAAGCCGACACACCCCACGGCTGTTGGCATCGAAAAAAGCAGGAGCAGCATATTCGGTTTTGGCGCAAGCAGCTTTACCGCCGCGAGCAGAGCTTCACAGAAGAAGAATATTCCGAGGATGCCGAATATGAATATCGCCATCGGTATAGGCATCAGCTTATGCTTAATATGGTATACCGGATAAAAAAGCGTGAGCGTGGGTGTAACGCCGAAATAGCAGTAATACTTGCCGTCGTGGTAGGCGTAGTCCCAGAGATACGGTACTCCTGAGGCTATACGCTGATCTGGGGAATAGATGTTTTCAACGTCATTGACTGCCGGGTCAACCTTATAATCAAGGTGAAGCTGACCTTCATCAAAGGCTATAGCCTGCATTGCGTAGGGATTCGCTGTCGGCGGAAGCCCTTTTATATATTCCTCGAGCTTTATCTCCGGCTTGTAGAACAGAACGGCAGTAAGAGCGCAGAGGATCGCCATTGCATCGGCTATCACAAGATGAGAACGCTTTCGTCTGTCAAATTTCACGGTATGCAGCCTGAACGTACTGATCGCAGCGGCACCCGAGAGTATAAAGAACAGCACGAAGAATCTTGTATTTGAAAATGAATAAGGTATCGCACTGACTACTCTTATCTCCGTTACAGTAACCGGGTTAGAGATCCAGTCAACGTGAAGTCTCAGAGAGCGCAGCTTGCCGTAAGGTTCAACAGCGAAGTCGCACTCGCCGTCAAAGCTCGTAATATACTTAGACTGTGCTGTGATATATGTGTTCGGGAAATTGTCGTCCTGAAAACCGATCTCACAGATATACGGGCGGCTCTCGTGATAGATATCATATCTTTCTTCCTGGCTGAGCTTTACGATTACTGCCTTTGTACCCTCGGGTAGGTCGTCGATATAGACATTTCCTGCCCCTTTGAAAACGACATCCGGAGAATTCTCGTCAAGAACTCCCTCTGTCCTGAATGATTCTTTTGTATAGGTCTTATCGACAGTACTGCGTGTCATGCTCTTGCCGTTGAATAATACAACTTCAAGGACGAGCAGAGCGATTGCGATGACAGACATTTTTTTCAGGAGCTTGTATATTCTTTCATTTTTGCAAAATGCTTTTACAGCAATAGCAGCAAACGGGAGCGCAGATGCTATAAGCAATGCCGGAACCGAAAGAGTACCACCGCCGAACATGAAGGCTTTGATTATAAGTACAAGCGAAAACAGGATAAGTTCTTCAACTGCGGCAGCCACAGCGAACTGTTTATAAAGCTTATTGTTATCTCTTACCTTAACAGCAGGCGTACTTTTATTTTTGTCGCTGCTTTTCTGCGGTACCTCCTGGACTGCCGTATACCATGCATAGACAGCAGACACACAAAAAAAGAACAGCGGACACAATAATACCAGAATTACAGAGACCATATTCCCTCCCATAAGATGAAACTGCAGCGGACCGTTAATAGCTGCCGCCTATATATTAGACGAACAGATCCGGAGTTTCTCTCATCTGAACAATAAATATTTTTTATTTGACAATAACTGCTGAGCAGCTTTGTTCAGATACAATCAACAAGTAATAACTGAGAATGATCGGCGAAGCTGTGAACGGCGGCTTTGCCGTTCATATCCGCCTTTTGCTGGTTGGGGCAGCGGGATTTGAACCCACGAGATGACAGAGTCAAAGTCTGTTGCCTTACCGCTTGGCTATGCCCCATAACATAAATAATATTATAACAAATAATCCTATAAAAATCAATACTTGGCGTTATAAATTTATATTTAAACAAATAAAAATATTTTTTTATATATTATATATATTTTTCTCAGTTCACTACCTGGATGCAGAAAAAATGCCGCAGATAACTGCGGCATTTTTGTTTATACTTTTGCAAGAGCTTCACCCTGCTCTTTTTCAAGCCTGCTCATCGCCCTGAATTCTGCCGCAGCCATCATTATCGCCACGACCGCCGAAAGACAGTCTGCGATCGGTCCGGTATAGAGTATACCGTTTATCTTGAAAAACAGAGGGAGTATCAGAAGTATCGGTATGAAAAATATTATCTGCCTCGTCAGCGAAAGAAATACGCCCTTTATCGACTTACCTATCGAGGTGAAAAATGTCGAGCTTATCGGCTGGAGGCAGTTTATCCATGTGAAGAATAGGAATATCCTGAAAAACCTTGCACCGAATTCGTAGTATCCGTCGCTTGCAGAGGAATTCGCAAATACTCTCAGTATCTCTCGCGGGAATAGCTGGAACCCGATAAACGCTGCTACGGAAATAGCTGCTCCCGCCTTGACTGCGAGCCAGTATGCCTGCTTTACGCGCTTGTAATTTCTTGCTCCGTAGTTAAAACTCTCGATAGGCTGTGTGCCCTGTGCAAGCCCTATAACTACTGCGAAAACTATCATGTTCACCTTCATGACTATGCCGGCACAGGCGATAGGATCATCGGCACCGTAGGTCGAAAGTGCGCCGTAGTGCTTGAGAGAATTGTTCAGCACTATCTGGACTATCGCTATTGCTACCTGATTGAAGAAGGATGCCATTCCTATCATCGTAACTCTTTTTGTATGCGTCATCGCAGGGATAAAATGCTTCCTTTCGAGCTTTGTGGTTTTGAAATGACGGACATAGACGATAACTATCACTGCCGAGACCGCCTGACCAATGACAGTTGCCCACGCTGCGCCCTTCATTCCCCACTCAAAACCGACAACGAATACTGCATCGAGTACAGTATTTATCACTGCACCTGTTACGTTGCATACCATAGTCATTTTCGGACTGCCGTCCGCTCTGATAAGGTGTCCGCCGCCTGTCGAGATTATCAGGAACGGGAAGCCGATCGCCGTCACTCCGACATAGTCCTCCGCATACGGCATAACGTCATCCGTAGCTGCGAACGCCCTCAGAAGCGGATCAAGAAAGATGAGCGTTACAGCCATCAGGAAAACTCCGCATACTGTCAGCATGGTAAGTGCGTTGCCGACATAATAGCCTGCACGCTTCTTGTCGCCCATTCCCATTGCAAGATTGTAGCATGAAGCTCCTCCTATGCCGAAAAGGAGTGCCAGAGCCATGCACGCGGTAGTGAAAGGGAATGCGATAGAGGTCGCGGTATTTCCGAGCGTTCCGACCTTCTGTCCGATAAAGAGCTGATCGACTATGTTGTATAGTGCTCCTACAAGCATACCTATGATGCTCGGTATCGCAAACTTCACCATAAGCTTTCGGACAGGCTCGGTACCAAGCTGGTCAGTTGTTCTGTTTACTTCCTTCATGTTTTCATCCTTTACAGCATACATTTTCTTATTCTATACTATTATATAATAAATTTAGACGGATTTCAATTAGCTTATACTATAAAATATAATGCTCATATCCGCGATAATTGATATAAAACAACAATACGCAAAGAAAAAAGTCAGGCTTTTCGCCTGACTTTCACGCTTATCAGAATATCCGGTCTTATTCAAATGAATCAAGGTCAACATCCTTGAGAAGCTCTTTGAGCTCTGCAAGCTCGTCTGCTGTAAGTGTAACTCCCTTTCCCATTCTCGAATGATCCGGTGACCATTCGCGGATATCGTACTTGGGATCATGTTCATTCCAGCTCACCATGTTGAGCTCCTTTGTCCATCCCTTTGCGTTTTCGGATAAAACGCCGATTTTTTCTGTGATCTCGTATTTAAGTTCTGCCATTTTCCGGCACTCCTTTCTCTTTCCGCTTTCTGCGGTGTAAACTAATTCTACCACAAATCGACTGTTTTGTCCATACCCCCTGAGAAATTTTTTCTGTCAGATCGAAACGCACAGATATCCGAGGGCTTTTGTATATAGTTGCTTCGGACGTGCTCTTGAGTTTATAAGCATTTCTGCAAAATCAACTGCATCCTCGATATTCCGCGAAAAATCCTGGATGATCTCCTTCTCGCCGCTTGCCCTGTCCTCAGCCTCGATACCGTAGGTATGTACCTCCTCACCGTAGAGCCATGTTTTTCCGGCAATGACCCTGTATATTATCTTGTTGTCGCCGTAAACCTCCATATATACAGTCCTGTCCCGGACCTCCTTTTTGATCCTTCTTCTCATTCCGAACATATGCCGCTCCTCCTTTGTTATTCTGCATTTGATTATACCACACCGGAGAGGCATTGTGAACGGGTCAAACATGGCTTTTTAAGGGCTTTGCTGCGATATTATGTCGAGAAACGGCTGTCATTCAATATCGTTTATCTCCATGAATATCCTCTGCATCTGAAGATCTGTCTCTGCTATGCGTTCGGCACATTCCCTGAGCTCATTGGATATCTCCGGAGTTATCGCGGCGGAGGGCTTGTATTTGAGCTGATGTTCAAGGCTCGCCCAGAAATCCATTGCTATCGTCCTTATCTGTATCTCGACCGGCGCGTACTGCTTGGCGGTCGAGAGATATACCGGCACGTTTACGATCATATGATAGCTTCTGTAGCCGCTTGGCTTGGGATTTGCTATGTAGTCCTTCTGCTTTATCCCCACGAAATCATCCCGCCTTGTCAGCATTTCAACTATTGCGTAGATATCGCTTATGTAGCAGCAGGTCACTCTTATCCCTGCCATGTCAAGAAGATTCTTCCGAGCTGATTCGGTTGTCAGCGGAAGTCCCTTCTTCTGGAGCTTCCCGATTATCGACTGAGGCGATTTCAGGCGGCTCTCTATGTTGTGTATGGGGTTTCGCTGGAACTTGACGCTGAATTCGCTGTCAAGGATATTTAGATAGGTCCTTACAGTTTCAATCGCCGAATCATAGAGATGCTGCAATTGCAGGAACTCATAGAATGTCTGAGCAAACTGCTCCTTCATTGACTCATTATTGCCTATCGCCGGGAGATTATCCATGACCTCCACATAAAAATCCTTTTCGCTCATAGTTCCTCCTTATCTGTTGTCACAGTCCGGTAAGCTCATCCGGAAGCTCTGTCTCAGGCTCAAAGCTGTCTGAGAGCATATATCTTAATATACTGCGGATGAACGTCTGGACCTCCGGTCTTTCCGTTATTTCTGAAAGGCGGCCGGTGCAGACCATGAGCCTGCCGCTGCCGTATTTTGCCTCAAAAAGCATACCAAGCTTGTGAGAACGCTCAAAATTGTCAATCACCTGAACTATCTGTCGATACTCCGGAGGTGCTTCGTCAAGAACTGCACAGCTTGAATGAGTGACGATATTGTACCACTGAGGAGTTGAGTAGAATCTGCTCTCAAAGCCGCACAGCGCCGGATGTTCGCTGTCTATCAGCAGTCCGAGCGTCCCTGCCGGTACTTCCCTGCCCATGCTCTCTGATATGCTCCTGAACATCGGATAGCACCAGAAATCAGTGCAGTATGTGCCCGGGATACTGCTTTTAAGCTCAGCAGGAAGGTATAATACCCTTTCTCCTCTGCTAAGCAGAGACCTTGCTTTTTCAGCATCAGATGTCATGTGAACTCTCCGGCTGTCCTCCTCAAATACACCTTCCGGGATTATTATTTTTTCTGGTCTGCGGTATGACCAGATATAGTATTCATTGCAGGCATAGGGCTTATCTGCAAGTGTCCCCTCACGGTCGATTATACTGAAGTCTAAATTTATACAGCCGGCATATGTGATCGTAAAACTTATGTCACAGAGCTTAACGAGCCCGGTCAGTCCGTCCGGGATATCAATGCTCTCCTGTTCTTCATTTGTCGACCAGCACAGGCGCTTTCCTTCAAGAGGTCCGCCGCTCATATTTCTTATCCACACCGGTATGCTTAGTGTTTCTCCGACGGCTGTGACAAAGCTTTCAAGCTCTGCAAGTATCACTATATCCGAACAGAACCCCAGCCACTTTTCCCGCAGATCATACTTCGCTGTGAAACGCTTTTCCTCCATGAGCGGGTCAAGCATCCCGACAAGTGCCACGCACTGTCCCGGGAAATCCTGCAAATCAAGAAGCTGGAAGCCGGAGATGTGCTCTGAACGCATTGCAGCCTCTATTTCAAGCTTGTAGCAGTTAAATGCAAGCAGTCCTGACGCCATATGCATCATCTCAGCCTGAGCAGCCATTCCATTCTTTTCAAGACGCTTTTCAAACGTTTCAAGATAGTAAGGTCTGAGCGGTCCTGTATACTTTTCTATCTCTCCGAAATCAGGATAGGAGCAGTACTGTCCAACCTCATGAGTAATGACTGGTCTGTCGGGGACAAGACTATGTTCTCCCTCCTGAACGTGTACCTTCTTCACGCCCGTACCATACTGTATCTCGATATCCTCACCGTCCGAACAAGATGTATCGCTGCTGTTCTGAGGAATTATGAGCCTGTCATACGAATGAACGGTATTCGGCTCATCCGTCTGGACAAATCCGAAGGGCTTGTCACAGGCCGCATAGGAGCCGCGTATCAGCCTGTCACGGCTTAGCCTTACGCCTGAGAAGAAGTCGTCATTCGGCAGGAGCATGGGGTAGAACTGGAAATTATTGCTGCCCTGAGTATAAAGGTGACGGCTGTCGAGTGTACGATATTCTCCGAGTATCTCGTTCAGTCTTTTCTCGCTTCCCCACAGCTCGTTGCCCAGTGACATCATCACAAATGACGGATGGCTGCCGAATTCTTTAAGCATACGTTTCCCCTCACTGATGAGGTACTTCTGCTCGACTTCGCTGTACTCCTCATCATCGGGATCGTGAACAGTTCCCCAGAACGGCAGCTCCGGCTGCATATATATCCCGAGGATATCTGCGGCAGTAAACGCCGCATCCGGCGGACAGCAGGTGTGGAAACGGTAGTGGTTTATCCCCCATTGCTTTGCAATAGAAAGCACTTTGCTCCATTCCTCTACTGTAGTCGGAGCAGCACCGGTCAGAGGAAAAACCATGCCGTCATGCTTACCGCGCAGGAAGATACGGCTGCCGTTGAGATAAAGTCCGAGGCCTCGGGTCTCGATCTTTCGCATTCCGAAGGTTACTGTCGCTGTGTCCGGACTACCTTCACAGACAAGCTTCAGGGTATATGTCACCGGTGTATGCTCGCTCCACAGCGAAATATCACCGCCGAGCGGCATAACTATCTCCGGTTCGGAGGCTCTGACGCTGAAGGTACGGCGGTCGATCATCTTCTGATCTGATGAAGCACCCCACACTGAAATTTCCGCCTTATCCGCACCGCAAAGCCTGAATCTCAGCGTGACAGTTCCGTTATCGACATCCGGATAAGCCTGAACATCGCGTATACATAACTTATCGTATAACCTTAACGATAGCTCACCGGTGATGCCGTTCCAATTTGACTGTGTGTCCGGTGAGGTCATATGACCGCCCTTTGTCGGGTAGCCGGTGTTGCAGACCTTTATGCAAAGCCTTGCCGTGCCGTTTTTGATATATGGCGTGATATCGTATCTGTGAGGAGTACAGAGGCTGTCACGGCTGCCGGCATATGTGCCGTTGACCCAGAGCTCTGTAAGCCTTGTTCTTTCAAGAAAAAGCTCTGCTGACGCTCCGCTTTCCAGCTCTCCGACCTCGACCTCCTTATAGTACCATGCATTGCCTTCATATTTATGTATATCGGTAAGAAATGAAAGCTCCTTCCGGGGATTATCCTTTCCCTTGCCTGAGAGAGAGGTCGTTGAGGGAAGGGTGATGGTATCTGCCGGCGAAGCATATGAAAAGCTTTCGCCGCAGCCATTCATCGCTTCATCGGGCGTAAAGCCCCATTCGCCTGAAATATTTATTTTTCTTATCATTTTAAACTCCTGAGATTCTGAGGGTATTGTTACGCCTGAAATTATATGCAGCAGGCAGCAAGCTTATGCCTTATTCAGCAAGTGCCTCCGCGATCGTTCTTGCAGCAGTCTCATAGTCCTTTGCAGCCGCGCTTTCATTTGCCTTTTTAAGCGCAGAACCGAGCTCTGAAGGTATCGTCTGAGAGGAGTGTACGATCACCTTTCCGCTCTGGGAATCTATCATTGCCATGATGCCAGTGCCGTCCTTGCAGCGACGCTTATAATACTCTTCGAGTATCTGTTCATTCGTTCTGTCAGTGCTGTTGGATGTGAGCAGTATCGCAAGATCCTTGTCCGGGACTGAGAGTATCCTTTCGATCTCGCCTGTTATCTGCATAGAAAGAAGTCCGGCGTTGTCAAAAACGTGCTCGGGACACCTCTCGCCTAATTGAAGTATCCTGAGAGCAGCGGTCTTATAGTCACCGTCCACTATTTCGGCAGTCGCCCAATAAAAGGCTTCATTCTGCGCGTCGGAAGGAATGTATGTCTCACAGCTCCCGCTCAGATAGAGACAATCACTGCCGGTGTCATTGTTGATAAGGAGAAGAAGTCCGCTGCCTCTGCCGCTGTATATATCCTCATAAGCCTTAGCTGCGTATTCATATGGAGTATTCCCTTCAAGTCCGTCAGTCGTGACGACCGCTGCGTTTATAAGATATTTTTCGTAGAGCACCTCGGCGTAGTCGTTGCAGGCGTTATAAGCGTCTGAGGAGAATACTTTCGCTTCATCATAGACGTACACGCCTTCAGCCGGAGTGATCTCATGCTTTGAGGGAGTTACCTCCGGGGCTGTAACAAGCTGCGAGGGTTCCGTTAAAGTCTGCACGGCTGATGAGGTCTGTTCCGATGCGGAAGTTGAGGGCTCCGAAGGCAACTTGCTGGAGACCGTCTTTTTAAGTGAGCATCCGCCCGCAAACGATGCAGCAGTGATCGCAGAAACCGTCAGTATCAAAATTTTTTTCAAAAAAATCATTCCTAACTCTTGTATTATATCTTCTATTTTAGTATAATTTAATAGAAAAATCAAGTACATTGACGTATTTTGTACCGAATAAATTTTTAATGAGGTGAAAGGCAATGGATTATTGCGTTAAAGGCAGCGATATAATAGTATCTGAGAGCGACTTTGATCTTGATGAGACGCTCGACTGCGGACAGGCTTTCCGCTGGACTAAGGTAGAGAGCGGCTATGACTGCACCTATGAGGGGGGCTTTCTAAATGACAGTCTCAGGATCTCTCAGCTGCGGCCGGGTGAGTTTATTTTCCACGATACATCCGAGGAGAAATTCCTTGCAAAATGGGTGGACTATTTCGACTTCAGCACCAACTATTCCGAGCTAAAACGATGCTTCTCCGAGGACGAAACTCTGTCAAAGGCGTGCAGCTTTGCAGGCGGTATCAGGCTCCTCAGGCAGGACAGCTGGGAATGCCTCATTTCCTTCATAATCTCGCAGAATAACAATATCCCGCGTATAAAGGGCATTATCGGAAGACTATGTGATCATTACGGAGGGATTTTTCCCGCTGCCCGGCAGCTTTCATCAGAAACACCTGATTCGCTTGCTTACCTTCGCAGCGGTTTCAGGGCAAAGTATATCTGCGATGCTGCTTCGCGTGTTGATTCCGGAGCTTCTCCGCTTGCCGAGATAGCTGAGATGCCTATAGACACCGCCCGCGCTGCTCTTAAAGAGATAAAGGGAGTAGGTCCTAAAGTCGCTGAATGCGTCCTTCTGTTCGGTATGCACCGGACAGAGGCTTTCCCGGTCGATGTATGGATAAAGCGCGTCCTCGAGCAGTATTACCCTGACGGTTTCCCGGATTTTGCCGCTCAGAATGCCGGTATCGCTCAACAGTACCTTTTCCACTACATACGAAGTATTTCCGGCAGAAATGAATAATCCTGCCTGAGCTGTCAATACTGACCATTGAATAAATCTCAGGAGGTCAGTATGATAAAAGGCGTCAACAAGAAGATCATAGAGATCAAAAACCCCGACAGTATTTACTTCGAGCGTGCGGTATTCTACCTAAAGCCTCATATCCGCGAGCTGCCCGAGGAGGTCGCCGAGGACGAGGCTCTGCACTATATTTCAATGCTCGTCCCACGCAGACAAAAGCATGAACTGACAAGGTCAAGGCTGTTCCGTATTGCCCTGTTTGCCGCAGCTGCAGCTGTTATCGCTGCGATAGTTATTTTGTAAGCAATATTTTTCTAAAAAAACGCAATATTTTTCCAGAAACTATGGACATTTCATTTCCGGTATGATATAATCATTTTGAAGTATGCCTGTCCATTGGGCACGGACAGGCTTGTTCATTTCACATCATCGGTCTGCCCTCACAGACCGAAACAGGAGTTTATTATTATGGAACAGCGTGAAAACAAAAACCTCAGAAACAAGCTCACAAAGAGGATAATCTCGACCCCGAGCCCCTCGGCTAAAAGCGCGTTCTTCTACATTCAGGAGACAGGGCGGATGAAGACCGGCGATTCTACAGCTACTCAGCGTGAAAATCTTGATTCCTTCCTCATCGTTGCCGTTGCCGGAGGACATGGTGAGCTTACCTACGCCGGCGAGACCTATTCCCTCTCAAAGGGTGACTGCTTCTTTATCGACTGCCGTGTACCTCACTTCTACAAAAGCTCCAGCAAGGACCCGTGGGAGCTGTACTGGGTACACTTCAACGGCAGCTCCTCACAGCAGTATTATGACTACTTTCTCTCTCATTCAAAGAATACCTTCTCCCCTGCTTGCTTTGATAAGGTAATCGCTGTTATAAGCGAGATAATCACCGTGAACGAGCAGAAGGACCAGAATGCAGAGATCATCACCTCCAAGCTTATCGTTGAGCTGCTGACCTATGCTCTCGCCGCAGATTCCGGCGACAAACAGTATGACTCCGCACTCCGCCAAAAGCTAAGCGCAGTACATAACTACGTTTCGGAGCATTTCAGCGAGGATATCTCACTTGAGCAGCTTTCCTCCGAATTCTATATCAGCAAGTTCTACCTTACCCGGGAGTATAAAAAAATTTACGGTATGACCATCTTCCAGCATATCATTACCTCGCGCATAAATTACGGAAAGCAGCTCCTGCGTTTTTCTGACAGGTCAGTTGAGGAGATAGCGCATATGTGCGGCTTCAACGACCAAAGCTACTTTGCAAGACAGTTCAAAAAATCCGAGAACCTCACCTGCTTCGCATACCGGAAATTGTGGCGTGACTGACAATATAAAATGAAAACCGCAGTATGATTACTGCGGTTTTTCATTAAATGACCAGACCGATAAGCCGGGTTCTGTCGTGTGCGGTAATTTATCTGCGCTTACCGTCGCCGGTAAGCTGTAGCCGCCATTACCATACGTCCGCCGAGCAGACGTTATGACGCATGATACCAATAGACGTTGCATCGGATAGGGTTTACATAGCGATACAGTCTCCTGTATCCTGGTGAGCTCTTACCTCG
>ODAI010290962.1_pt1 | contig 27622 bp, 18 predicted proteins | sample 1539321 | NCBI WGS metagenome assembly ODAI01 (sample SAMN02144231, study PRJEB22623) | gut metagenome | biome: sheep rumen | host: Ovis aries | place: New Zealand
AACTTACACCTTCCAGGGAGGTGATGCCATATATGAGGATATAAACCATGATGGTCAGATAAATGCCCTTGACATTGTATATCTAGGTAACTCCATGCCTAAGCTTCAGGGTGGTTTCAACGTATCATTCGTCTATGGAGGTTGGAATCTGAAGGCACGCTTTACATATCGTTGGGGTAACAAGATTGTTAATGCGGCACGTCGTGACCTTGAATCGATGAGCGGTGCATTCAATCAGTGTGCTACGGTGAATTGGCGTTGGCGCAAGGATGGTGATGTGACTATGATTCCGCGTGCTATGTATGTGTATGATGATAACTCGGCATACAACTATCAAGGATGTAGTCGTTTTGTAGAGAATGGCTCATTCCTGCGTTTCCAGAACCTTCAGGTCGGTTATGACTTCCCCAAGAAGGCTTTGAAAAAGTATGGGCTGAATCAGTTGCACTTCTCTGTGACAATGAACAACCTATTCTGTTTTACCAATTATTCTGGTATTGACCCGGAGATATCCGTTGGCGGCTGGGGGGTTGCAATTGATAATAAGACGGCGCGTTCAAAGTCATTTACGGCATATGTAGCGATAGGATTTTAGACGTATCGGTTGAAAAAATGGCAATTGATAATAATGGATTGAAAATGAGTATATTGCATAACATATTTCAACGTGTAGCAAACTTCTCCTGCGAGAAGTGGTATCAGAAATACTCCCCCATTGGGGGATTGGGGGCTATTATCCTTTTCGCCTCATGCGTAGATACCGTCATCCTTCCAGATGACAAGACGGTGGAGGAGGATTTCTGGCAGACAAAGACACAGGTACAGTCTATGGTGAATGGTGCCTATTCGTCACTGGCTTCTGAGGATGTGCAGAGGAAACTGGTTATATGGCAATGCCGCTCAGATGAACTTAACGTGAATACATCCCTGAGCATAAATGAGTTGAATCAGTTTGACTCTAACAATCTTCAGACAGACAACCGCCATAATAGTTGGGCGTCAATGTATTCCGTAATTAACACCTGCAATCTTATTCTCTCAAAGTCGGCAGAGGTGATGGATATAGATCCTAACTACCTTGAGGGTGACCATAAAAATGTGGTGGCTCAGATGAAAGCATTGCGTGGGTTGTGCTATTTCTATCTTATCAGGGCATTCCGTGATGTACCATTAGTTCTTGAACCCTATAAGGAAAGTTCACAACAACTCCAAGTTGGACAGGTGGCTGCAGGAGTAGTACTTGATCAGATAATTTCTGACCTTGAGGAAGTTAAGAATGATGCATTAACAACGGCGAACGTGACGGACAATGTGCAGAAATATGGTTGCTTTACACGTAATAGTATCTATGCCCTCTTGGCTGACTGCTATCTGTGGAGAGCCTCAGTAAATCATTCTATTTCTGACTACAAACGTTGCGTGGAGCTATGTGATATGATAAGAGATGCGCGTGGCATTGCTGTTAAGCGTTTCAGCAATAATAGTCAGTTTGATGATGACGGATACAATCTAAACCTTTTTAGAAATTATTTCCGTCCATTTGTTTCTGGAAATGACAGCGAATCACTACTTGAACTTCAGTTTAGTGATAACACAGCTATTTGCAATGCCTATTATAAGAGCAGATCTACATCCAATGCAAAACCTTGGTTCTTCACCAATTCATATTATTCATCTATAAAGAAGAATACGAATATAGGCTTGAATGTGAATATCTTTAATCAGTTGCATACAGGTGATGCTGTAACAGATATCCGTGGTTTTGAAAGTGTCTATAACTTCAATAGTGGAGTAGAGGATGAGGTGATGATTCGTAAGTATGTAGGTCAGAATATGATTAGCGATGTGATTGCTGATGTACCGTCAAATCGCTCATATTTAGGTTACAGGACAAACTGGATTGTGTATCGTGTTACTGACGTGATGCTGATGAAGGCAGAGGCTATGGTGCAGATTGCATGTCTGATGGGGGAGGATGTCAGGTCTTCTGTATCTCAGATTGCAAATGCTGGTTCAATTCATGACTCCGTTTCAATAGCCAGGAGTGTATATTCCAAGGTACAGGAGATTAGCAAATACCTCGTGACGGGTATGCGTCAGGTGCAAATCGTGAATACACGTGCACAGAAGGATGGAATATCCCTTTATGATTCTCTTGCATATAGGCTTAATGTTCAGGAGACTGAGACTGCTGATTTCGTTAAAGGTGTTGCCAATTATGTTTCTTCGCTGGACAAGACATGTGAGGATCTTGAACTTGAGGTGATGAACGAGCGTGCTCGTGAGCTTTGCTTTGAGGGTAAGCGCTGGTATGATATGCTTCGTTACAACTATCGTCACATGAGCGGTGTTAACTATAGCACTCTAATGGTTGACCTTGGAGATAATCAGGCTAAGAACTATGACGGTTTTCTAACTCTCATGGCTCGTAAATATACTAACAGAAACGGCTCTGCTCTGGTGGCAAATGTTAAGACTGAACCTTATCTGTATTTGCCTGTTCTGAAGTCGGAAGTGGAAATAAATTCTCTGTTGAAACAGAATCCTGCATATAAGGATAGGGCAACGGCAGAGAGGAATTATTAGCAGCCTCTTTCCGCCTTCCACCCCATGCGGAGAATGTGGATACCTTTTATCTCCAAAAGAGTAAATCAAGTGTAGTTGATAAACTGGAAATTTGTAATTTATAATTCATAAGAGACAATAATGCTTAGGATATTTCAAAATATAGTGGATGCCTTACGCATTCCAGTTCCCGCCTTACGGGGAAGGGTGGGTAGAGAGACCGTAGCCCTTTTCCTTTCTTTGTTCTTCTTTGTCTCATGTAACAAAGAACCGGATGAATCTGACCTATATACCTTTACGGGGCAGACGATACAGGAATTTGTCGAGGAGGATGACAATCTCTCTTTATTCAGGCAGATTCTTGAGAGAGCAAACCTATGGGCGGAGTTGCGTACATATGGTCAATATACCTGTTATGCTCCAAATAATGAAGGCGTAGTTGCATACGTGGATAGCTTATGGAACGACCCAAAGTCAACGGATGACAATGGTAATCTGGTGCACAATGGCATGAGCGAGAACTCCGTAAATGGTCTTACGGAACAACAGTGTAAGGAGATTGCCAAGTATCATATCTCTACTATGACATATCTCTATGCAGATTTGTCGGAAACATCGAGTGCCGGTGCCAATGAGGTGTTTACGTATCTTGGCCAGACATTCAGTTCGGAGATATGCGATGATGGCTCTGTGCGTCTTGGTGGTTCTGCCATCGTTGATAGGGATAATGACCGTCATGATATTGAGCTTGCAAATGGTTTCTTGCACTATATCAATAAGGTTATTCCTCGCAATACCCAGACCATCAATGAGATGATGAAGAACCTCACACAATATAAGGTGTTCTATGAGGCTCTTGATAAGACGGGTATGCTTCAATTGCTTTCAAAGACAAAGAAGAAGTTTAATAATGCTATTGACAACAATCATGGACGTCCAGGATCAAGTTGGTCTTCAACCGAGTTCTATGTGCCAACAGAGTGTAATGTCAGATACACGGTGTTTGCCGAGGATTCTGCTATTATGGCAGCTAACGGTATTCGCACTTTCGCAGATTTGAAGGCTAAATGTGTAGAATGGTATAAAGACGCAGAGAACTGGTATCCGTTGCCTGATGGTGAGAAGGTCAGTACAGGTGATGACTACACCTATACCTACAACGTGGTAAATATGTTTGTGCGTTATCATATCTTAAAGGCAGGTATGGCTACTTCAAAACTCCTCTATGGTTATAGCTCCTCTAATGCGAACTGGAATTACGCTTTCGGAGGTGAGCCGTTCGACTACTATGAGACATTACTTCCCCATACCCTGATGAAAATATGGCAACCTCTATATCAGAAGGAGAATGGCGAGATTTCAACAGGATCAAAAACGGGTATCTTTATCAACCGTTTCCGTCAGCATAACACATTGACCGACGAGGTGGGTACTATGGGTAAAGCGTCTACGCATCAGGTGCTTATCCCTGGTATAATGGTATATACCGACAGTCGTAGTAACATCAAGGCACTCAATGGCTATGTGCATGGTATAAATGGTATGCTTTTGTATAGTGCAGATGTGCCTCAGAAAGTGCTCAACGAGCGTCTGCGCATAGATACAGGTTCTATGTTGTATGAGCTTGCCAATAATGATATCCGCTTTGCTACGGAGGCTGAGATAGCGAGTAAGAATCTGAATGGTTCAGCAGGTACAATGACACGTTTTCCTGTGGATTATTTCGACAACCTTTATAGCTTTACTGGTACTTCATCAGGAATATCTTGGTACACACAGGGAGCTTGGCGTGCATGGGAGGCTGATCAGCTCTCATTCTGGGGCGCATACGACTTTGCTGTGAAGTTGCCGAGTGTTCCTACGGGTGATTATGAACTTCGTGTCATCTATCCTCCTATGGCAAACTCTGGACTTATGCAGTATTTCATAGGAACGTCAAAGAATGCTGCTTCAATGCAACCGCTAGGAGTGCCTTTCGATGCCCGTTATCCGAATTCATCTCTTGATGCAGACCGTGATGCTACTGGATATATGTTATCAAGCGAGTTTTCAGATTATGGTGTGGCTTCTGACCTTGTAATGCGCAACCATAGCTATATGCGTGCGCCGGCAAGTTTCTCCCGTGGAACATATAACGGTATTAAGGAACGTGCTACATCGGCAGATCAGCTTATCCAGACGATAAGCAATTGTTGCAGATACGAGGAGGGCTATGGAACAAGTATGATGCGCCGTATCCTTGGTACTATCCATCTTGATCAGCGCAATGACTATTGGTTGCGTCTGCGTAACCTCATTCCGGAGGAATCCACTCTCGGAGGATCATTTGACTTCCTTGAGCTTGTGCCGACAACAGTCATCAATGATGCAACGATGACTGAGGATTGGTATTAAGTCTTTTGGAAAGTGACTAATTGATAATTATTATTTTTAATACGTTGATAATTTATAATGAATATATTACACAACATATTTCGGCATATAGTGAAGGGCGTTAGCGGAAAAAGCCATCAGCTTCCCTCCCTTTATGGGAAGGGCTTAAGGATAGGTCTTTTGGCGTGTTTCTTTTCCTCTTGCTCCGATTTCTCTTCCTACAACTCTGTTGCGGAATCTTCCAATCCGTCTGCTGACAGGACTTTGTGGGAGAATATATCTGCAAAGGGGGAATTGAGCGACTTTGCACAAATACTTCAGGCTGTGGGATATGACGTAGCACTAAATGCTCCTACCACTTATACTGTGTGGGCACCTGTCAATGGAACTTTCAATAAGGACTCTATAATGGCACTTGCACAGGATGCAAAAACAAAGAAGAAAGTGATAGAGCAGTTCGTGTATGACCATTTGGCAAACTATTCGCACCTCGAGTCGGACCCGAATGACACTGTGGTGTATATGCTAAGCAAGAAACTTATACGCTTTTCGGGAAAGAACACTAATAGTCTAACATTAGATGGTAAGGCAATCAACTGGGGAGATGATGCTTTTAATACCCCATCAAGCAATGGAATCCTCTACACCCTCAATGGTATGGTACCTTTCCGCCCTAATGCATACGAGAATATCTTTTCCGACAAGAGCCAGTATGGTATAGCCGACTCACACTTCAATGCATATGTGAAGAGATATGAAAGGATTGTCCTCGATAAAGATGCCTCCGTGAAGGGTGAGATTGTGAACGGAAATCAAGTGTATGACGATTCTGTTACGGTTACGACGAACTCTTTTGTGACAAGTTATTCCCACCTCAATGCAGAACTTAATAATGAGGATAGCCTCTATACTATTATCATACCAACGGATGCAGCGTGGCAGAAAGCGTATGACAAGATAAAGTCATATTATAACTATATAACACCTATAAAATATCAGAATCTTAGTAGCACTTCTACCGATTTTGCAGGCAAGAAAGGTGGTACATGCCCTACTACATCTACGGGTAAGGCCACTATCCTTTCTGCCAGTGCCGGCGTGGATGCGAATAATGCGGCAACACTGAGTGCTGCACCTTCTGATGCAGAGATACAGGACACTAAGGCATATTGGACAGACTCTATTGCGAAGCGCTGGATTGTGCGTAATTCGGCCTTTTCCGAGAATAATAGAAAATATAACTCGAAACTCGTTTCTGGAACTGCTTTTACAGAGGAAGATACGCTGTTTTCAACTTCAGAAAACAAACTCACCGGGCTCCAGCAACTTGACAAGGTGACCGTGCTCAGACAACAGTTGAGTAATGGTCATGCACGTGTAATAGGTGAGTATCCGTTCCGTGCATCGGAAACTTACGCCCCTGTGATAAAGACACGCATACCAGGGCGTGTCGTAAGTACAAGTGGATATGGGGCAGAGACTATTACACTTGAACGCAGATTCTTTGACGACAAGTTTTGCAAGTTGGACGATGATGAGGTGAATCTGAAATATGTGCGTGCATCACTTCCTGAAGGTTCAAACTATGCTCCAGAGATGGATTTCTATCTTCCAAATGTGCTTTCCACTACATACGATATCTATGCTGTAGTGGTACCTGCAATCGTTGATGGTTCACCACTACCATATACACTTCGTTTCGATCTTCACTATACTGATGCAAACAACCAGCCACAGACAGGTCGTTTTGATGGTGAGACTCTTCAGACCACGATAGCAAAGATATCAAAGGTAAAGGCTTTTGAGAATGATCCCGCTAAGGTGGATACCCTGTATCTTGGTCAATTCACCTTCCCGATTTGCTACTATGGCACAGATGCGGCTCCTAATATTAAGGTTATGAGTACGTTGAACTCGTTCAGTATGAGTAATAAGACTAAGTATGATGCTCAGATTCGTATTGCTAACATCATACTGAGGCCAAGGAATGAGGAAAATGGAAAGTAAAAATAAAAAAGTAGAAAGAGTAAATGAAGAATACGATGGACATAATACGAAGACATGGGCTAAGGCTCTTTCTCTGCGCCATAGCTGTGTCCTTCTGTGCTAATATATACGCTCAGGATGTGGATGATGACACTTCTGACGAAGAGGAGGTGGGGAGATTCAAAGCTCCAAAGCGTACTCTACAAACTGACAGGAATACTACGATAGAGCTTACAGGCATTGTAATTGACGATGCCACCAATCTTCCTGTTGCCGGTGTTCGTGTTCAGGCTCTCGGTGATAACCGATATACGGCTATGACTAATGCTAAAGGTGAGTTTACGGTTTCTGTTCCGGATTTCTGTACCTCTCTCTATGTTAGCTCGCTTGCTTATATGGCAGTACAGATACCAACCCATGTTTTGGACCCTTCCTCTGTGAAAGGGAATGGAACTTACCCTGAGATAAAAATCAGGTTGATAAGCAATAAGTTCAGAAATATGTATGATGATGGCACCACTTATACCGCAACGGTGAGAGGTAACGGACGTTTGGTGGCAGGTGATGGAGATTTGGTAATGGATGATGGCATTCAGACTAACTTTAACGGTCATCTGCGTTCTGTTGTACGTTCTGGGGTAGTGGATGGTGGTAGTGCCATGTTCATACGTGGCTTGAATTCAATCAATGCTAATGCACAACCGCTCGTAATCATAGATGGCGTAGAGACAGATATGCAACTCAACAGGGCTACGCTACATAGTGGACGAACTTTCAACGCTCTTGCTTCACTCTCACCAGAAAACATTGAGAAGGTAACGGTGTTGAAGAATGCTACGGCTTTGTATGGTGCACGTGGTGCTAATGGTGTGATTCTCATAGAGACGAAGCGTGGACATAGTATGGCTACACGTATTGATGTCGGTATATCTGCTGGTATCACGACGATTCCTCGTACGCAGAAGGTAATGAATGCGTCACAGTGGCGCGACTATGCTACGGAACTGCTTGGTACTGTGAAGGAACTGAAGATGTCTGAGTACCGTGATGTAACATTCAATTTCCTTAATGACAATGCGGAGGGGTACTATTATAGGATATTCCACAATGATACGGACTGGAAGAATGAGGTGTATCGTACAGCGTTGACACAGAACTATAACATCAACGTTCAAGGTGGTGATGACATTGGTATGTATAACCTCTTTGTCGGATATGCCGATGCACAGGGCACGGTGAGGGAAACGGGTTTTGACAGGCTTAATGTGCGCTTCAATACCGATATAAGAATTTTGTGGAATCTAACCACGAAATTCGATATGTCGTTTGCACGTACGAATAACCGCCTCTTCGATGACGGCTTTGCGTCGGATTTGAGTAGGAGGACGGTAACGTCGCCTACAAGTCTGGCTCTAATCAAATCGCCTCTCGTAACGCCATATCAGTATAACAAACATGTAGGAGGGTTTACAAGCCTGATGTCGGATTATGATCAGTTGTTCAGTCCGCTTAGTCAAAAACTTTATGGCAATGACTATGCGTTTTCTCTTGCCAATCCAACTGCTATCATAAGTAATAGTAGTGGTGACAACAAGAACAAGGTGGAGAATACGTACTTCAACGTACAGATAGCCCCGACACTCAAGATTAATGAGAGATTGCATATAACGTCTCAATTCAGCTATTATCTCAATCGCAATGCACAACGCTATAACCGTCCGTCGGGCGGTGTGCCTCCGTTCGAGGTGAAAGGGCTTGGAACGGTTTATAACCAGAAGTCCTCTATCTTCGCAAAGGAAACTAACGTTTTGAGCAACACGCATATAGATTGGGAAAACAAGTATGGCGCACATAATGTGGCTGTAACATCAGGTTTCAGATATAATGGTTTCTCTTACGATGCAAGTGATGCCACGACACAGTTCCGTACTGCGCAGTCTGATAAGAACCCGTATCAGACTGCAGATCCGTCAGCTGGATATGCTGATGTTGATGGAACAAAAGATGTGTGGAAGAACATGCAGTGGTATGCGAGTGCAGACTATAGTTTCCGCAATCGTTACTTCGCCACAGTTTCGCTTCTTGCAGAGGCAAACAGCCGTTTTGGAAAAGAGTCACCAGGTGCATTGAATGCATTTGGTACGTCATGGGCTGTGTTCCCAAGTGTTCAGATGGGGTGGGTTATGACAAACGAGAACTGGTTCCCCAAAGATGCTGGTATAGATTATCTCCGTCTTAATGCCGGATATGATATCAGCGGAAATGACGACATCTCGAACTATGCTGCACGGACTTCTTTCTCATCTGTGCGATATAACTACAAAGCGATAGGAATGCAGATGACAACTATCGGCAACGAGCATATAAAGTGGGAAACGACTACGAAATGGAATGTTGGGTTCCTGGCGAATATGCTTAATAACCGTCTTTCTGTTGATTTCAATTACTACATACACAAGACGAGGAATCTCCTGACTCTCAAGACTTTCTCTTCTCCGATTGCGGGTATAAACAAGTATTGGACAAATGGAGGAGAACTTGAGAACAAAGGTTTTGAGTTGGCGTTGTCTGGTAAGCCTGTGGCATTACGCGACTGGACTATGGAACTTGGTGCAACAATAGGTCATTATGTGAATAAGGTGACAGCGCTCCCTGATGGCAACTATACGAATTCGGTTTATGGCGAGGATAATATCCTTGTATCAATAGGAAATCCGGTAGCGCTCTTCTACGGCTACAAGACAAACGGTGTCTTCGCTTCTGATGCTGAGGCTCGCACGGCATGTCCGCAAGGGTATCTCGTTATGAAGAATGCAGCAGGACAGGATGTAAGGTTCGGAGCTGGAGATGTGCGTTTCGTTGACCTCTATGCTGACGGTGTTATAAATGATGCTGACAAGACTGTGATAGGAAATCCGAATCCGGACATCTATGGTAATATATTCTCTACGCTGACGTGGAAGGATGTTACCCTTGACCTCTGTTTCAACTTCTGTCTTGGCAATGATGTTTACAACTACCAGCGTGCAATCCTCAACTCTGGCTCTACCTTCTATAATCAGCAGGTGGCAGAGCTTGACCATTGGCGATATGAAGGACAAAGGGCTTCGCTCCCTCGCCTTGCATACGGAGACCCGATGCAGAACAACCGTTTCTCCGACCGTTGGATAGAGGATGGCTCATACCTGCGTATGAAGTTTGTGCGTGTGAATTGGCAGTTACCTATGCCTGAGAGTTGGCAGTCATGGCTTCAGGGCATCAGCGTATGGGCAGAGGCGCAGAATCTATTCACTCTCACTCATTACGCAGGTAATGACCCTGAGTTCAGCATCGGCAATAGCGTGATGTATCAGGGCATAGACTGCGGAAATATTGCGCAGAGCCGTGCGTTTGTACTTGGATTAAAAATAAATCTATAATAAATGAAAAATTCGATTCTGAAATATAAGAATAAGGGTAGGGTGCCATTCTGCATTCTGCGCAAGTTCGTCAGCTTCGCTGTTCCACTTCTTGCTCTTCTCTTCACACTGAACTCCTGTCAGGACATGCTCTCCACTGATAATGACAGTATGGTCTCTGATCCTGAGTTGAATATGAAGACAGACTCTGTGTTCTATGCCCTTGGAATTGCTCAGGCTATGCAGCAGGTGGCTGACCAGTATTTCTATATCGGTGAGTTGCGTGGAGAACTCGTCACCGTGGATGAGGCTAATACCGACAAGAACCTTAAGGAACTTGCCAACTATTCAGCAAGTATGGAAAATGCGTACGACAGCTCGTATGTGTTCTATAAAGTCATAAATAACTGTAACTACTATCTTGCTCACCGTGACTCTACGCTGAAGACAGGTTCGACAAACGTGGCTATTGATGAGTATATTGCCGTTGCTGCTTGGCGTGCGTGGGCTTACCTTCAGTTGGCGCGAATATATTGCGGTAATGCAGATGGCCTCACCATTCCGTTCTATACAGAGCCATTGACTTCCATCTCCCAGATTGAGGCGAAGGCTGCTGATCCTGCCTGCCAGAAGAACCTATCCCAAATTGTAGAGGCCCTTGCTCCAGAACTTGAAATGCTTCTGAGCCGTTATCCGAATACCAGAGTGCCTGATTTCAACGCGCCCGTCTATCCTATCGGCACAACCAACTGGGGCGAGAGCAAGGCAATCGATATGTCGAAGATATTCGTGCCTGTTCAAGTCATTCTCGGCGATATGTATCTTGAAACGGCGCAGTATCAGAAGGCAGCCGAGAAATATGCAGACTATCTGTGTAGGTATGGGGTTATGCCGGAAGAACTTTTTTCTTTCCGTATGAGGGATGATATTACTTACCCGGAAGATTTTTCTCAAGATTTCAATATTTTGAACGATAACTATTGCTCTTTTTGGGGCAATAACACAACTTCGAAAGATGTAGTTTCCTATATCCCGATGGCGGTAAGTTCGCTGAATGGAAAGACAACGACCATTCCATTGGCATTCGGCTACGACTATTACTCCATAAACCAGTCATCGGATTGTCCTCGCGCGGATAATATTCAGATTCAGCCGTCGAAGGCGTTCTATGAGTTGACCGATTCTGCCGATTACTATTACTACCCCACAAGCTATAACGGTCAGTCTGTCAATACCAGCTATCCTACCAATGTGAAGCGATACAAGGCAGGCGATGGTCGTGCAAGCATAACATCGCTAAATAGTGATCCCGACATGGCTATTCTCTATCGAAATCCTTCGGATATCACACAGACGTATGTAAGCAAGGTAAAGAATGCCAACGTATATCTCTATCGCACATCCACCATATATCTGCATCTTGCGGAGGCACTCAATGCTATGGAATATACCGATGCGGCTTTTGCCATCCTCAAAAATGGTATATCCACCTATCTTGAAAGCCTTGTCCGGAAGCCTGCTCTCGATTCAGAGGGTAAAATTGTTCTTAATGATGACGGAACTCCGAGGATTGAGCCGTATAAGTATATGTCGCAAAAATCTGTCGATATGCTTGGCACCACCTTGCCTTTCCTCAATGCCCAGTATCGTGAAATCTTCAACGCTAATGATGTGTATGGCATTCATGCTCATGGCTCTTGCACCTACAACAAGAAGGAGAATGAGCTTGCACAGTCGGCAAGAGGTTCACGTGCAACAGCCCTCGGTTCCCAGATGAATACCCATTATCTGCCTGATGTCATCATCGGCGAGAAGATGAAAGAGATAGCTGGGAAATATGGCGTTAGCGTAGGTACTTCAAGGACTGATTCTGTTGCTGCTATGCTTGATTTGCTATGCGATGAGTATGCCAAGGAATTTGCCTTCGAGGGACGCCGGTTCTACGACCTCCAGCGCATTGCCCGCCATTTCAATGAGATGGGAATATGGGGCGGTAACTTCGGTTCACGCTGGTTTGCTGAAAAACTTTCTGGCAACAGACCTCAGAAAGACCTTCGCGACCCCCGTAACTGGTATTTGCCGTTTAAGTGAAGAGTGAAAAGTGAAGAGTTAAGAATTTAAATTACCCTTTGTTGCGAAAGGTTAATTATCGATTTTAATCTGCAATACAAACTTTAATTTTTCGTTCTTCACTCTTAACTTTTCACTCTGGGAACTTGCTTCAGCTTGATGAGCTTCAGCGAATAATTCAAAATTCTTTAATAAACGCAACTTTGTTGCTTGGTTTTACAGAAAATTTATTCGCTAATGCTCAACAAGCTAAAGCAAGTCATCGAACTCACGTTAACTACTGCTTTTGCCCTTACAGGGGCGAAATGGACAAACTTCAATGTACTTCAAGGAGTTCATGGAGTATATGGAGTTCAAGAAGTTCAAGACGAATGTCTGGATATATAACGGTTTGCGCACACTTTTTCGCGAAAATACTATTGCCTTGTACTCCTTGTACTTCTTATACTTCCGAATCTTGAATAAGCATAAAACCCGTCCGAAATTTAGTTACAATTTTTAACGTGACTTCAAAAAAAACTTAAAAACGAAAATAAACAGTAGTATCATACAATAAAAGACAAGAAATGAAGTTTAATATATAATACATAATGTTGTTTTCTTAAAACAGACGAAATGGAAAAAACTTACTCTAAGATCATGATGCTCTCAGTAGCGTTTATGATTTCAATGGCAACATTTGCCGAGACCAAAATCAATGGTGTCTATTACAATCTAGACGGTAACCAGAGACAAGCACAGGTAACCTATAATGAGAGTGCCCCGTCTGCATCTTATTCATACTCAGGAGCTGTCACTATACCACAGGTTGTAACCTACGAAGGAAAGGAATATGCTGTCACATCTATTGGTGAGGAGGCATTCTTTGAAAATCGTGGTCTTACGTCAATCACCATTCCTAACTCCATCAAGAGCATTGGCGACAAGGCTTTCTATGGATGTAGTGCACTTACTTCTATAGCTATTCCTAATTCTGTGACCTCTATTGGTGAAGGAGCATTCTCAGGTTGCGATGCTCTTACCACAATCAACATCCCAGGATCTGTAGAGAGTATCGGTATGGGTGCATTCTCTTCATGTAATGCCCTCTCTTCAATCATTGTCGATAAGGACAACACGGTTTACGACAGCCGTAACGGATGCAATGCCATCGTTCTTATTGCCAACAACATGCTCATTGCCGGCTGTAAGGGCACAATCATCCCTAACACCGTGACAGGTATCGGCGCTTGCGCATTCTATGGATGTCAGAGTCTTACCAATATCAGCATTCCAAATTCAGTAAGGACTATAGGCAATAACGCATTCGCCCTTTGCTATGGTCTTTCCTCTGTAAATATCCCAGAGTCAGTAATTACAATCGGCAGAGGAGCATTCATGCTCTGCTCATCTCTCTCTTCCGTAACGATCAATGGCGCTAACACCAGTATCATGAGCTATGCCTTCGACGGCTGTAATAGTGTTGCTTCTGTAAAGATTCTCTCACAGAATCCACCTGCTATTGATAACATGACCTTCGCAGTATATCGTGATCTCCACGTTCCTGCATCTGTAGTAAAGGCATATCAGGTAGCCGACTATTGGAAGAAGTTCCGTATCGTAGGCGATAAGAAGTAAATCGCCTTACTGATAAGACAATATCATTTTCCCACACTCTCAAATATATCTTGTAGTTTATTTGGTAGTGTGGGAATTTTTGTTACTTGTTGTGTCTACAATCTTGTTATATGCAGGTCCGTTCTAGGTCCGTTGTAAGTCCGTTCCAAGTCCGTTCATCCTATAGTCCTATGAGCGGACCTAGAACGAAGGAATAGCGAAGGCAGAGCGAACCCACAACTGAAGCAAAAACTTATTTGTTTTGCAAATCGAATATTACCCGATTATTTGGTATTATTATTATTTTTGATTATTTTTGCACTTGAAATCTGTAAAGTTCAACCTTTATCTCATTATTCTATGCGATTTATATACATAGTTATCAGTTTTTTTGCTTTGATGCTAGCTTTTGCTTGTAGCAGAAATGCTGTGAGTAAGGAAAACGTAGATATTCATGATACTATTTATTCTAAATATTTCCCGGACGATTATGTCTCAGGTATTAGGGTATATAGGAATGATATGGCAAACGAGGAAAATGGTAATGTGTATTATTGCTTGCTAAATAAAGACACTTTAACTGTTATTGCAGATTTACATCCAAGTAAGTTCTCTTTGGGTGGTCCTTATAATGTCCAGAAAGATGAGGTACTGAGAAAGAAATTCTCAGAATTAAAAGATTCTGTAAAAATATATCAAGATAGAACGGATTTTGGTGATGAGGGAGACGGCCCTCCATATTTCTTTTCTGCGGTTATAGGTAATGACACAATAAACTACATCGCAGATTTGAGTAAAACGAATTGTTATGCCTTTTATGAAGCTTTCTTGGGATCTGATAGATTCAGTTATGATGATTATCGTGTTGGAATGAATCTTAATGACTGTTCAATTGCAGCCTTAATTCCTAAGGAGATATTGGAAAAAGTGCATCGCATAAAGCTGCTTCATAGTGGTGATTATAAGTTACCTACTCAAAAGAGTATTGGTAATTCTATATTCCAGATAGTTGTTGTGACAGTTGATAATGCTATTATAAAGAACATTTATGTAAGTGGTTATTAATTCAACAGAAGATAGCTATGGATGTAATTCAAATCGCAAATATACATAACGTGAAGTATGAGATACCTGTCGAGGAAAGTCCCGGATTTGTGGTATTCACATACGAGAATGCCTTGTTGATGATTGACAAGATAAGGTATGAGTGTTTTCCTGTAGCTGCTATAGAAGTATATATTAAGCGTGATTTTAATTTCACTTGTGCCTTTACCTGTGCCAGACGAAATGGTGAAACCATGCCTCAGTTTACTCGTAGAAGTTGTGATGAGGCTATTGAGTATATCAATAACTTGAATGGTGACAAGAATGACTATCTTTATGATATTTATGTAGGTGATTTTGATAATGTACCTATGGAAGTACCAGAGGATAATAAGGAATTATGTGAAGAAGATGATGAACGATGGAGTTATGGAAAAATATTTCTTTATGTCCTTGGGGTGGATGTAATCATATCATTAATATCATTCTGTATATTCCCGCATGATGGGTTTAGGGCGATTATGTTCATGTTTGTAGCTTTCTGGGGCGCTTGTGCCACGTGTGTGCTTGGCTCGATTTTTCTTGCGTTTGATGTGTTGAAACGAATAGGCAAGGTATTGCTTGCTAATATTATTATGTTTCCTGTGGTTATTATTGGTTTATTAATGCTTTTCTGGGGTTAAGAAGCGGTTGAAGACTAATGCTGAAGGTATATTATAGTCTTAGATTGAAAATGGCGTATCGTATATGCCGTGATTTAGGAGTGGTTACGTTGCTGCTCTTGTCATTCCTGTGCCTTGCGGTTTATGGCTTATGTTGCATAGATGCGAAGTACAGGTTGCTTGCATTTGTCGTTGTTGCCTTGATGATGTTACAGGCAAGAGGGGATAGGATGTTCCTTGAAAGTCAGTTTGGCAAGAGATATAAATGGCTGTTGGTTTCAGATACGCTTATCGTGGCTTTGCCTTTTGTAATTCTTGCAATAATAAATTCCGATTGGCTTTCTCTGCCTATCATTATTGGTATGGCGATAGTCTTTCCTTTCTTGCCAAAATATAGTTCTGGATTTTCCATACCCAGTTTCCTGCTATTCCCCAAAGGAAGCTATGAGTTTCAGAAAGGCATGAGATTCTTCCTTGTTCCGTATGGCATATTGTTGGCTGTCTCTGTTATAGGAATGATATATGGTAATATCCGCATAGCAGAGGTGGCAACTGGCTTGGTATGTTTCATTATGGTTTTGTGTCTTACTCTTCCTATTGACAGAAATTGGATTTTGAATTGGAGTTCAGCCTCGCATTTCGTAAAGGTGAAGTCAATACAGATAGCCGTATGCAGTTTGGTGGCGTTATTGCCTTTCCTCGTGTTACTCTTGGTTGGTGGGGTGTCATGGATGGCTGTAATCTCAGTTTATTTCGCTGCGGTTATTCTGCTGATAGAAATAGAGATGTTGAGATTCACGATAGGTGACAATATTATTTTGATGGGGTTAGCTATTTTCGTGCTGTGTTTCATTGCATATTTCTGTGTCGGAATACCATATATCTTCATCCTGTCAGTAATGTTATTGGCATGGATTATGTTCAAAGGCTATTCATATATATCAAATGTAGTAATCAATGATTGAAGTTAAGAATCTTACGAAGAAATATGGCTCTCAGATTTGCCTTGACAATGTCTGCCTATCTCTTGAAGAGGGCTGCATATATGGTATGGTGGGCGAGAATGGAGCAGGCAAGAGTACGTTGTTCAGATGCATTACCAATTTGGAGGACTATGATGGTGAGGTTGAGATTCCAAATGGCTTGACTATAGGCTATCTTAGTGATACGCCATTCTATTATACATACGTTACAGGACGTGAGTATATCGAGTTCTGCATGAAGGCGACTGGTAAGGTGCTTGATAAAACTGCATTGGAGGAGATAAACTCTCATTTCCGTCTGCCTCTGGATAAATATGCCACGAGGTATTCACTTGGTATGAAGAAACGACTTGCCATCATGGCGCTTATGCTTCAGGAACCTGACATTGTGATTCTTGATGAGCCTTTCAACGGACTTGACATCGTGGGGACTATCATTCTCAAGAAATGGTTCAAGGATTTGAAGGACAAGCACAAGACCGTGATATTCTCTTCTCATATCATCTCTTCACTAACAGATGTCAGCGACGAGATATTCTATATCCATGCCGGAAAACTGATGAATAGTTTCCTGGGAGATGTTTCGGCAGAAGAGATAGAGAATATTATTGCGGAGAAGGTGTTGTAAATTGCAAATTATAAATTATAAATTCTTAGTTACATGAAAGTGAAAAGAGTATTAATGTTTTGGGCTTTTGCCGTAGCGAGGTGTGGATCGCTGATGGCAAGTAATGATACGTTGGCTATACGTGAGGCGGCTGTTCCTAATATAGTGAAGTCGTCTCAGACATTCAGTTTCAAGACCCAGTCTTTGGAGTTTACGGTTCCTAATGACAATTACCAGTTCATTACTGATAAGAATGCCAAGTATATAGTATATAGATATGCAGATCCAAAGACAAAGAACACGGAAAAGCCCCAGTCTATAATCAAGGCTTATCGTGTGTCTGATATGAAGTTGCTGTTCAGTATGGAGGTTCCTCAGCTTCAAGGCCAGACATTTAATTTGGTAGAGTCAGAGGCAGGAATGTTGCTTGTTGAGAATATCAATAACATACAGATTGCAGTATATAATGCAGAAAGCGGAAATAAACTGTGGTCCAAGAAGTTCAGCGCATGGGGCAATATGCGAGGCGTTGTTGGAATGTCGAATGGTATTGCTGTGCTTAGGATGGCACCTGCCTTTGGCAATCTGTATTTCTCTGCCTTCTCACTTGTTACGGGCGAGAAGCTATGGACTGATAAATTGAACGCTATGTACGGCTTGTCATATTGTCAGCCTATCGACAAGAATTATGAATATATGGTGACGGATGCGCTCTATCGGGTAAATATGAATACTGGCGAGCACAAGAAGGTTGGCTCAACGGTTACTGCGCTTACTTTTAAGGAGAAAGAGTTCAGACTGCTTGTTGAAGGTTCAAGTGAAGAAGCATTGTCAAATATGATATACTTGCACTCGTTGGAAAAGAATGTTTCTGAGGTTAGTCCTATGACTACAAAGTTCTGTGTACCTTATGGTATGGAAAAGAAGGCGAGTGTTGTAGGATTATCATCTGGCATCTTGTCAAAGAGTGGAAAGAACTATTTTGCTGACCGTAATAGTCTGGTTTGCTTTGACGATGATATGAATGTAGTATGGAGAACGGAGCTAACAGATAAAGCCACACGTTCAGACCTGTATATGAAGGACGATGTCATCTATCTGGTCAATCATGCTGTTGGAATCTTCGATGTTGTTTTTAAGGCTTTGCAATTTGATTATGCGTATGTTGCAGCCTTTGATGCTAAGGATGGTCATCAGCTATATATAAAGAAGGTGGATAATACCAACTTCCATATTGATGATATCATCGTGGTTGGCAATAAGATACACATGCTCTCGCAGAATAAAGAGGCGGTTTTTGATATGGATAGCAAGGAAATGTCCTTTAATCAGATGAATAATATATTCATTAAGTACATGAAGGCTGATGATATGTATGTCAGGAATGAAGATGATACATTTACTGCTCTCGCTAATTCCGCAGATAAGCTAATAGCCCTTGGTCAGGATGGTAATTGGTATAATATTGCTAATCCTGCTAATCTATTGAAGATTGTTCATTATTCTGATATATGCATAAGGTATATGTCCAATAACGGTATGGAATTTATTGCAAGTAAGGCAAAGTCTGGCAAAGGACTTGATCTTTGGATTACGAACAATGGTAAGAGCTCTGTTTATGAGAAGGAGCTATTTGATGTAAGGGCATTGGGCGACAAGTTATTGCTGCAATCTTTGGACGGATCTATTAAGGTGGTTTATGTGAAGTAAACACTAACACCCATCATCTGTTACCCATAAGCAGTAATTACCGCTCGCGTGCGTTATTATATAGAATTTTAGAAAAGGGCAGATGCCTTGTGCAAGGAAGGGGTTGCTCTTCATGATGAATAGTAGTGTGTATAAGATTTCATATGAGTACCAAAAAGATATATCTTAGCATGATAGGAGTGGACTTCATCCTTTCTGTCTTTATATGTTTTTTATTTGTTGGTGGAAATCCCTTTGCCACAATCTTTATCGTGTTTTTGGCTTTCTTGGGTGCTGTGATTAGTGGATTCTTAGGTTTTGGATTTATTTCTTCTGATAATAATAGTCTGGGATATGCTTTGCTTGTGAATGCCCTTATTTTCCCAGTTCTGTTGGTTTCTTGGGGCGTTTTCTTTTTTAATTGTATAGTTGATGATTTGTTTATATAACATCGCTGAATCCACACTTCCATTTTGGGAGTGTGGTTTTTAATTTCTGCAATATTTAACGCTCGCATGCGTTATATTATAAATATGAATAAGTCTCTCTTTTCTCTCTCTTGTTTAGCCATCGCGCTCGTGCTGTGCTCTTGCGCGGCAGAGAATGCTATGCGCAAGGGTGAGAAATTCCTGTCGCTTGGCGAATTCTATGATGCTGGCGAGCAATTCAAGAAGGCTTATTCAAAGACTCCGGCAAAGGAACGTGAGCTTCGCGGACAGCGTGCCTTGAAAGCCGCTACGTGCTATGCCCGCGTGAGTAGCACCATGAAGGCGCTGGCTTGCTATCGCAATGCTGTGAGATTCAATCAGGCTAAGCCCGAGGACAGACTTACATACGCTCGTATGCTCCTGAAGAATGGTGAGTACAGGGCTGCCTTGAAGGAGTTTGAGGAACTGAAGGACAGTACTGTTAGCGAGGATGGCACGAAGAGAATCTCTCAGAAGGATTATGACCAGCTCGTAAAGAACGGCATCACGTCGGCCCAGTCGGCTCCCGAATGGAAGAAGGCTGGTTCTGCCTATACGGTGAAGAAGATGGATGTGTTCAACGGCCGTAGGGCTGATTATTGTCCGATGCTTGCCGGAGACCAGTACGACCGTCTTTATTTCACTTCTACACGCAATGAGGCGCAGGGTGATGAACTGAGCGGCATAACAGGAGCTAAGCCGGGCGATATTTTCTTTTCTGACAAGGATGAGAAAGGCGTGTGGGGCAGACCGCAGGAGATAGCCAGCGGACTGAATACCGAGTTTGACGAGGGTGCTTGCTGTCTGTCGGTTGATGGCGGCACGATGTACCTTACACAATGTCCTACCGATCCTCAGTATCCTCGATATGCCACTATTGCTACGGCTCAGCGTTCTGATGCCGCATGGGGCAAGGCTGCGGAATTGAAGCTTACAAATGATACCCTTTCGTCATACGCTCACCCTGCTATCTCGCCCGATGGTGAGTGGCTGTATTTCGTCAGCGATATGCCGGGAGGGAAAGGCGGTCTGGATATATGGCGCACACGCCTTACGGCTTCTGGAATGGCAGGTGTGGAGAATCTTGGAGAGCCTGTGAATACTCCGGGAAATGAGATGTTCCCTACGTTCCGTCCTAATGGCGACTTCTATTTCTCAAGCGACGGTCATCCGGGTATGGGAGGATTGGATGTGTTCATAGCCGTGGCAGGTGATGATAACAAATATCACCTCTCGCATCCCGGCTATCCTCTTAACTCTCAGGGCGATGATTTCGGACTCACCTTTGAGGGCAATCATAACAAGGGATTCTTCTCAAGCAACAGGGGCGATGCTCGTGGTTGGGATCATATCTATTCATTCGAGAATCCTGAGGTGGTGCAGACTATCCGTGGCTGGATATACGAGCAGGACGGATATGAGCTTACTAATGGTGTGGCAAGGATTGTGGGTAGCGATGGTACCAACCAGTCGTTGGGTGTTAAGAGCGACGGTTCGTTTGAGTTCGTGACAACTCCGGGTGTTGACTATATAGTGTTGGGCAGTTGTCCGGGATTCCTTAACCATAAGGAGGAACTGCATGTGGATAGCGCAAAGACATCCGAGGTGTATGATCTCCAGTTCCCTCTGGCTTCTATCTCTGCTCCTGTGCTCGTGGATAACATCTTCTATGTGTTCAACAAGGCAGACCTCTTGCCTGAGAGTACTGTAGCCCTTGACTCGCTCGTTTTGATGCTCAATGAGAATCCGAATATCACCATAGAACTTTCGGCACATACCGACTATCGCGGCTCTGACGAATATAACAAGGCTTTGTCGCAGAAACGTGCCGAGACCGTGGTGGATTATCTTATAAAGAAAGGAATAGCAGCCGACCGTCTCACGCCTGTGGGCTATGGTGAGGAGCAACCGAAGAAGATACGTAAGAAGGTGGCAGAGCATTATCCTTGGCTCAAGGAAGGTGACATTCTTACCGAGGAGTTTATCACGAAGCTCAAGCCAGATCAGCAGGAAACGGCTAATGCCCTTAACCGCCGAACGGAGTTCAAGGTTCTCCGCACCACCTACGATATGTTTGACGAAGAGGGCAATATGAAGAACCCTCCAAAGCCGAAACCGAAGAAGGAAGAGGCAGAAGAGGAAGAAGGATGGTTTGAATTCTAAAAGCCCACCCAGTCCCTCCCCAAGGGAGGGTTCCTCCCCCCCTTACCCCCTCAAGGGGGAGTAGATAGTATTTCTAATCATAAGAAATGAAAACGAAATTTTATATGGAAAAGATCACAAGCGGCAATACTATATCGCATCCCTCCCTTTGGGAGGGCCTGGGTGGGCTTCCAAAAGAATTTATCGATTATACCTCTTCGCTCTTTGGCGAGGAGAGATGGAAGAATTATCTTGCTTCCTTTGACGAGAGTGTGCCTGTAAGCGTGAGGCTGAATCCGTTTAAGGCCCCCCTCCAACTCCCCCGAGGGGGAGGGCTATTTGATAGTAATGAAACCTTAACCGAGAATCCAGATAACGAGAAAATGTATCTAAAATTCTCCCCCTCGGGGGAGATAGAGGGGGGCCGTATTACCCCTGTCCCTTGGTGTCGTAACGCCTACTATCTTTCTGAGCGTCCTAATTTCACGCTTGACCCATTGCTCCATGCAGGAGTATATTATGTTCAGGAAGCAGGTAGCATGTTTCTTGATGAAGTGCTAAGGACACTCTCCGGCTCCCTCCCTACGGGGGAGGGCGGGGGGAGAGGCCGTTCCTGTGCTCTCGATCTCTGCGCCGCTCCCGGTGGAAAGTCAACCCTTCTTCGTGCCGCCTTGCCAGATGATTGTGTACTTTATAGCAACGAGCCTGACCGCAGAAGGGCGAATATCCTTATGGAGAATATGCAGAAGCAAGGGCATCCTAATGTCATTGTGACAAATAACTATGCCATTGACTATCAGAAATCGGGATTGACGTTTGACCTGATAGTATGCGATGTGCCATGTTCTGGCGAGGGAATGTTCCGTAAGGATCATGATTCGATAGGGGAGTGGAGTCTTCAGAACGTGATGAAGTGTGCGTCTCTCCAGCGAAGCATCATAGAGGATATCTGGCCTTGCCTTAATGAAGGTGGCGTGATGGTTTACAGCACCTGTACCTTCAATCTGCATGAGGATGAAGAGAACGTGAAATGGATTTGTGAGACTCTTGGAGCAGAACTTATCCCTATTGAGGTTCGTGAAGAATGGAATATTACAGGCTCTTTGCTCAAGGGTTGGGACAAACCTGTCTATCGCTTCATCCCCGGCACCACCAAGGGTGAGGGATTGTTTATGGCGGTGTTAAAAAAGAAAGAGGCACAGCCCCTCACCCGTCCTACGGACACCCTCTCCCCAAGGGGCGAGGGGGATGTTAGTAATGAAAGCTCAAAGAGAAAGTCATCGAGAGAAAAGGTAATTTCTTCCTCGCCCCAAGGGGAGAGGGTGTCCGTAGGACGGGTGAGGGGCTTGGGCTGCCTCCGAGTTTTATCCGACGGCCATCCTGTCGGCACACAAAAGGGAAAGAACATCATCCCTGCTCATGCGGAGGCTCTGCTCATCAATCTGCCAAAGGATAAATATCCGTTTGCGGAGTTATCAAAGGAGGATGCTTTGAAGTATCTACATCATGAGGCTATAGTCCTTAGTCCTGATGTGCCCAAAGGCTTTGTCATCGTCACTTATAAGGGCTATCCATTAGGTTTCGTGAAGAATATCGGTAATCGTGCCAATAACCTCTATCCGCAAGAATGGAAGATAAGGAACCTGTAAATCCTACTTGTAAGGTTGTTTATTCTCCATCCTTTACAAGTATTGCCTCCGTTCTCCCTTCGCTATGGCTCCGTTGTGCCTCTGCTCTTTAGCCTGTAAAGAACTATAGGATCAAGGGAGGTACATAGGAGTTACAATGGACTTGCGATGAAGCTTGGAAAATCCATTAACAACGTTTTTTTGCTGTTAATATATCTTTGTAATCTCTGTTTTTGTCATTCAAAGTATGCAAAAAAATAAAATAAGATGATTTTTTGAATATTGAAGGCAAAATATTTGCAGATTAACAAATGTTTTATTATTTTTGCCTTTGAAAACCAGTTAGCCCTTTATGGGCTTGCGGGTTTAGCAGACGAGTTCTGCGAACGAGGCGATAGCCTCAAGACATATTGATTAGGACGTTTACTAACGTTGATCTTCTGACTTCGAATCTGGTAAATTTGAAACTTTCTACAGAAGACTTCGCAACTAACGTCCGCGTGGGTGATTTTTATCTCAAGTCGCTCACGTTAATGCTATACCCATATTTTTATGTGTATTGATATTGACGTGTAAGTGTACTTCTGCATAATTCCCTCCCGGCGTGGGCTAACTGGTTGCTTATCTTGTAGAAAGGGTTTACCAGAGCCAGAAGTCGAGATAAGCAGAAGTACAGCAACCCACGTCTTTTTTCTTAACCTAAATTAGCCGAATCATGGGGGACGCAATAGGCTATCTATACTAACATTATGAAAAAAATATTTTTACTTGTTTTTATTAGTGTATTCTCCTTGAGTACAATTCATGCGGAAATGAAATGGGAACTGTCTGATGATGGAATTTTGACCATATCAGGAACGGAAATAAAAGGTGTTGTTCCTGAGAAAAGACCATGGGCTTATCAGACTGAAAAAATAAAAAAAGTGATAATCGAAGATGGTGTAACTGAAATTGGAGGTAATGCATTCCTTTCTTGTAACAATCTTGTCTCCGTCAAAATTCCCAATTCTGTAACGAACATTGGATATCAGGCGTTCGGGAGCTGTTCAAGTCTTACTTCGGTCATCATTCCTAACTCTGTAACACGTATCGGAGAGTCTGCATTTGGTGGTTGTTCCGCTCTCACATCTATCATTATTCCTAATTCTGTAACAACCATAGAAAGATATGCTTTCCGTGATTGTTCAAGTGTTACTTCTCTTACCATAGGTAACTCTGTGACAAGTATTGGAGAATATGCTTTTCAGGGTTGCTCTAATATCACCTCTCTCATTATCCCCAATTCTGTAATAGATATTGGCGTTGGAGCTTTCTTGGAATGTTCAGGGTTAACCTCTGTTACCTTGGGAAATTCTGTGAAGAATATTCAATTTCATGCCTGCTATAATATAAAAGAAATATATTCATGGAGTCCTACTCCTCCAGCTTTTTATTTCGATGAGGCACAGAGCATGCACACGAAAGTATTTGTTCCTGAAGGTTCTGCGGAAGCATACAAATATGCTTCAGGTTGGAAAAATTTTGCAAACATTTATGAAATGTCATTCTCGCCAATTCATTCAGAAGCAGAGCCGATAACCGTTTCTGATGGTGCGCCAACAGTTACAAAGGGATATTACAAGGAGAATACTGTAACTTATGTGCGTGAGGGGGCTGCTATTAGCAAAGATAATTATGCATCTTTCTGTTTGCCATTTGCCGTTAATCCTGCTGATGCTCAGTTTAAGGCTGTCTATGTACCTGTGGGAATAGCACTCTATAACACGGAAACAAATATTCTGCGTGTTGGTTTCTACAAGGCAAAGGATATTATTCCTGCGGGAACTCCTTTTCTTGCTCGGTTGGCTGTAGATGATAAGGTAGAGATAAAGAATGCCTTGCCTGTAAATTATGATGCTAATACTCCTGCCATTAAGGCAAAGACAATACGCACGTTTGATTTCTATGAACGTAGTGGAATAATGAGCGAGAATGATAGCTACTCTATTACTTTCTCTGGTTCATATAAGAAGGCATCTCCTGCCAATGCCTGCACATTCAATACGGATGGTAGTGCTGGACCTTCAGCAAGTGTTTCTCCATTCCGCGCCTACATCTCACTTAGCAAGAACGCTACAAATGCAAAGATTATAGCCAGTTTCGAAGATGAGATTGAGACAACGGGCATTAAGGAATTGCTGATTTCAAATGACAAATCACCTGTTTACGACCTTAACGGCAGAATTGTGAATGAGAAAGTTCAGAAGTCAGGTGTCTATATCAAGAATGGTAAGAAATATATCAAGTAACTATGAAGAAAAGAAGATATACGAAACCCTCAATAGAAACTGCTGCGTTTATCAGTTCGGCATTATTAGTGGTAAGTGATAATGTCGGGTTGATAACAGGTGGTGGCAGTAATGCTGCCAAATCTGAATATGCAGACTTTGAGGAAGATATTGAAGAGTAAAATATTAGAAATTGCAATTAGCTCTAAGACTTTTGGGGGCACTCTCATATAAGAGGGTGCTCCTTTTTTGTCCTTTTTGATAGTTTTAACACCATCAAAATAAAAAACACCAAAGAGTTTGAAGAGGGGGGTGCACTTTTGCCTATTTTTACCCCTTCGCCTACTGATAACCAATGATTTACGTTGCGTGTACCCCCCCCTAAACGCTATTCCTATAGGTGCACTTCATGGGAGAGGGGGGTGCACGCTTCGCTATTTCTTGATTTCCAGTTTGTTATACCCCTAAAATGGGTAAAAGTGCACCCCTATCTATAAATTCTCTCGAAAAAAAACATCTTGAACACGGAAAACACGAAAGAAACGAAAAAAAATCGTTTTTCTTGTGAGTTTTTAAAGGGGAAACGGATTTATAGGATTTATCTGAAATTTATCTCTCACTTTTCATTTTCTTCTCTTCCCTCTCAGGTCCGTTCCAGGTCCGTTGTAAATCCGTTGTAGGTCCGTTCCTTAGAAGAAGAGCAGAATGGGAGGTAAATGGGAGTTGCTACGGAAAATGTGTGGAAATAGTAGGAATTCATGTTAAAACAATAATAAACTATGCATTTTCTTTTATGGTTTCAAATATTTTTGTATCTTATGCAACCATAAAAATATAAGGAAGAATGGTTAGTGTCAGAGACATATCGGAATATATTGTGGTGCTTATAGCAGCTTTCGCCAATCATTATTCAATGACTGACGTGGAGGCATATCGCTATCTTAGCCGATATGGAGCTATAAAGGTTGCACATGATTTCTATGATGTGATGCACACCCAGCCAATGGACGATATGGTGCAGAGTATGGCGATTTATTGCCATAGGAAAGGAGGTTGGCTATTATAAGATTAATGCGAAATTAATGTGTCATTGGTGATAATTAATGTTTTCTCACGGAGTGAAACATATAATGCCCATTAATACCACATTAATCTCGCATTAATTTTATGCCATATTGGCAATTTTAAGTCTATTGAAGACCATTTTCCTTTTATTGGGATGACTATCCCAATAGATATTTTCTATTTTTATTTTATCAGTTGATATTAAGAAAATATTTGAATATGAGACATATTCAAATAGAAAATCTAGGCCAATGCCCTAAAATTGCCAATGTGGCATAAAATAAATAGCCCCTCCCATCCTCCTTTAAAGGGAGGTGTTTTATTCAAGGGCTATATTGCGTATTCTATCACGAGCACGACGAGACAGCAGATGATTGATACTGGGAAGAGACCAAGACCGAACCATGCGGCGATGATGCCGAGTGCAAGGGCAATGGCTCCTGCAATGGGCGATGACGTTGCCTCTGTTATTGCTGGGAAAGTCATTACGGCAAGGGTGACGTAGGGCACATAATAGAGGAAACTGCGGAGAAACGTGTTCCTTATCTGTCCGCGGATAAGTAATGGTGGGATGATGCGGATGAGATTCGTCACCACAATCATTATGAATATGTAGATCCAGAGATTATTCATATAACGGCCCCGCACCTGCCCTTCGGGCATCCTCTCCCCAAGGGGCGAGGAAGAAAGTTACATTTGAGGGCTTGTTGGGGGATATAATTATGTATATTTATAATTGATATGTTTTGATTTATAATACAAACTTTTCCCTCGCCCCTTGGGGAGAGGGTGTCACTTTGTGACGGGTGAGGGGCATGGTCGGATTATCGCTGCTACCGCAGAAATGAGTATCGTGAGCAAGATGGTGCGTGTGCCCGAACTCCATTCGCTGATTATTGGCATTATGGCACAAAGTCCGCTGAGGGCAAAGCTACAGCATACGGCAATACCCACGTTACGGTCTTTCTTTGAAGGTGGAATGATGATGGCTATGAACATGCCATAGAGAGCCACGCTAAGGGCATAAACGATATTAGAAGGAAGTATGTTTCCCGCAATAATGCCCGACATACAGCCTAA